>JAEEGL010793339.1_pt1 | contig 10389 bp, 8 predicted proteins | sample 9134231 | NCBI WGS metagenome assembly JAEEGL01 (sample SAMN16246548, study PRJNA631951) | gut metagenome | biome: gut microbiome; feature: rumen; material: fiber-attached | host: Bos | place: Iran: Karaj | collected 2018-10
AAGTCCGACGGATATCCTACTTATAACTTTGCAAACGTTGTTGATGATCACACAATGAACATTACACACGTTGTCAGAGGTAACGAGTATATTTCTTCCTCACCCAAGTATCAGAGACTTTATGATGCATTCGGATGGGAGAGTCCCGTATACATCCACCTTCCTCTTATTACCGATGAGAATCATAAGAAGCTTTCCAAGAGAAGCGGTCATTCATCATTCGAAGATCTTATAGAGCAGGGATTCATTTCCGAGGCAATCGTTAACTACATCGCTCTTCTCGGATGGTCACCCGAGGATAACAGAGAGATCTTCAGCCTTGATGAGCTTATCAAGGAGTTTGATTATCACAGGATTAGCAAATCCCCTGCTGTATTCGACATTCAGAAGCTTAAGTGGATGAACGGAGAGTATCTGAAGGCAATGGACGATGACAAGTTCTTCGAGATGGCAAAGCCTTATCTTGAGGCAGCATTACCTGCCGGAATCGATGCCAAGAAGGTTGCATCCAAGGTTAAGACACGTATCGAGATCTTCCCCGATATCGCAGAGCAGGTTGATTTCCTTACCGCTGTTCCCGAGTATTCAAACGAGCTTTATACCAACAAGAAGAATAAGATCGATGAGGCAGGATCCAAGGCCGTTCTCGAGGCAGTTCTTCCCATTCTTGAAGCTCAGGATGATTACTCAAACGACGCCCTTTATGCAGAGCTTCTTAAGTATGCTGAGGGTGCGGGAGTTAAGAACGGATATGTTATGTGGCCTCTCAGAATAGCACTTTCAGGTAAGATGATGACACCCGCAGGTGCTACCGAGATCCTTGAGCTCCTCGGAAAAGAAGAGTCCGTAAAGCGTGTTAAGGCTGCTATTGAGAAACTTTCATGAAATTACCTGAATTTTTGCAATTAAAAGATGACGGCGAAAAGCTCGATCCCGGAAAACTTGCCGTGGCAGCACTGTTCATTTCCGCTATTGTGATCGCGCTTATCGTCTGGTCCAAAAACGGATATTACGATTCCAGATTTGCCGAAGGGGTGTTTGCTGACGAAACCGCACTCCTTTCCCGCAAGATCATCAGTATCGTACTTTCCATATTGCCTTCCGTTCTTATGGTGGTTTTTCATGTGATCTTTAAGATCACCAATAAAACGTCCAAGGCTTTAAATGTTCTTTTGATCGCCTCGATCGTGCTTTTATGTGCGAACGGACTGTTCGAAGGTATTTCGCTGGCACATGCCACCGTAACGGAAGATAAACTTCGAACGGATCTTTGTTTTGTTTTGATCGGAAGCCATATTTTATCCTTCGGATCGGCGTCAAACGGGCTTAAGATCCTCAAAATACTGCCTCCCGCTTGATTTTCACCGGGATGTAAGGCATTATATATGTGCAGGACAGAAGGGAGCTTGCGATAGGCAGGCTCCTTTTTATGTGTAACTACATATCCTGACTATTACGAAAGGAGGAAAGCGAATGTCAATATTTTCAAGAAAGACCGAAGTACAGGTACCTTTGCAGGACCATACAATATACCTGATAGATACAGAGAATGTAAGGACTGTCTGGACCCTTCTTCTTGACAGAATGACTCTTAACGACAAGATTTACGTCTTCTATACGATGAATTCGGGAAATGTCTCGTATGAGGACTTAAACGGCGTTATATCATCCGGTAAGAACGTAGAGCTTATACAGTGCCATACAGGTAAAAACGGCCTTGATTTCCAGCTTGTTTCATATCTCGGATATCTGATCCGAAATAATGAAAATGCGGATTATTGTATCATCTCCGACGATAGCGGTTATGATGCGGTCATTAAGTTCTGGGAAGGCAGGGAAGTTAAAGTATCGAGAAAGACGGCTTTTCAGGTATCCGGAAAACAGGCTAAACCACCCAAAAAGTCGATCTTCGGAGTTAAGACCAGGACCAAGCCGGCAGCAAAGACTGCTGCAGCGCCTAAGAAACCGGCAGAAGCCCCTAAGGCGGAAGAAGTAAAAAAGGCTTCTGAAACTCCAAAGACTCAGGAAGTAAAGAAAGCCACGGCCCCTGCGAAATCCACCGAAACCGCAAAAACTGCTGAGGCTAAGAAAGCTTCGGAAGCAAAGAAACCGGCTGAAGCGGTAAAGGCGCCGGAATCCAAGCAGACACCGGAAAATAAGAAGGTTCCCGAACAGGCTAAGAATCCAAAGCCCAAGAAACCTGCGGAGAATAAAAAGCAGCCCGAGCCTAAAAAGGCGGCTGCCGAAAAGAAAACTGCAGGCACTCCTGTGAATGTATCGCGGGATAAACTAAAGGAATTTCTTCCGGATGAAACCGAAGAAAGACTTGAACAGATTACCGAGATCATCAAAAAGAGCGGCGGTAAAAAAGGACTTGCGGATATCCATGATGAGATAGAAAAGCTCTATCGTAACGAACAGGCATCGGATATCTACCGTATAGTCAGACATAATATCAAAGATATTTGCTGTTAAGACCACTTGGGGACCATTGGGGACGGTTCTCTTGGTCCAAGAACCATGGACCAAGAGAACCGTCCCCGATGGTCCCCTTATTATCCTTACATATCATTTCCGATAAGTTCGTTTATTTCTTTAACTTTATTCTTAAGACTCAGCATATCCAGCAGTTCGCATACGATCAGGACAAAGACTGTAAATCCTATGAGAACGGGAGTCGAAAGACTGTCATACCATGCAAATAAACTTCCGAATACCAGTACCAGTATCACCGAGTATATGATCTTAATACCGGTTTCGATCAGTGTAAAACTGAATTCAAGTTTATTTATCAGAGTGATTCCTGCATATATAAGAACATTTACACCCAGTGCCTGAAATACGGTATTTAAGCATAAAAAAGAAGCATTATAACAAAGTGCTATGGTTGAGAGAGCCACAAGGGTTATTCCCGTCATGGCAAATATATTGATTATCGTCTTTTTCACAATGAATTCCTCCGAAGCAGCACGTCCCTTATGTCATTCAGATAATTTCTGTTAACACAGATCCTTTCATCGTTTGTCAAAATGGCTTCAAGCTTGGAATTAGGAAGATTCTTGATTCCTTTAAGCTTTTCGATATTTATGATAACGGACCTGCTCACTCTTACAAATCCTTCACCGGACAATTTCTTTTCCAGTTCCAGTAATCTGTGAGGTGTCTGATATACTTCGGACTGTGTGTAGATAAAGCCTTTCTTATCAACACTTTCCATATAATAGATATCATTTACGGGAACAGAATATTCTTCGTTTTCTTTTTTACAGGTGATGATCTTCTCCAAAGACTTTACGTAATTAGAGACTCTTTTAACATCAGATGAGAGCTCCCTGTACTCGATCGTTACTTCCGGTTCCCTTATATTCGGGTTTTCTTTCATTGTCAGTTGCATGTTTTTTCGCCCATTTGCAGTAGCAGATAAGTACAATGGCGAATGAAATGGTCTGTGCAATGGAGACTCTGACTGTCATTAATTCGTCCGCACCTGTTTCTGTTACTACATGTAAAAGATTTACTATTGTATTGTTGAAAAAGTGATCTGCCATGGAAAAATAGAGATTTCCGGACATCTTAGTCAACATAGTAAACTTTAAACCTACAAGTGCACTTGCGACAAGTAAAAATATTGCATTAAAGATCATTCCGTTAAAGCTCTGCTCGCCGTCGGTATAATTTCTGACGGGTCCCATTACGTGCCAGAATCCGAATAATACGGAGGATATAACCGCGGATACCATAAATGAATGCCTGCTTCCGAGGAGCTTTACGAATAGACCTCTGAAGTTTCCTTCTTCCATAATGACGTTGATTATATTTCCGATAATGCATATTACGAAAAAGATCAGCTCGGTTCTGTTTCCGATGTTCTTATCGATGGCATATGCACTTACATAGAGCTGAAGTGATTCAAAGGTGCCGTTTGATACTGCGATAATGATCTCCGCAGCATATGCAATTAAGAACACTCCTGCACCGAATGCGAGACCCTTGATGAGACTGAAAAAGTCTTTTCCTTTTTTGAATCCGATCTCACCCGCGGAATATCCGAATTTTTTACATGCGATGGCAAGTATCACGATTCCGAGGATTTTGTGGATTACAGCTTCACCGATAAGTGTTTCATCGGTTCTGAGGAAGAAATACTCCGCAATGTGAAGTGCATAGCAGATAAAATAGATGATAAGTACGATGATAAAAGGATTGTTAAGTTTCTTGTTTTTCATATTCATACCTCTTTTCAAATGTTTGTGAATGCAAAATATCACGTGAAAACAGTGCATTCAACGGGGGTAATACCGATTTACAAAATACCCTTACCGAAATGCAAAAAACACTAATCAAGATTTAAAGAAGTCTTAAACGAATCATCGGATATTTGCTGTTATAATGTTTGGGAATAAAAATAAGAAAGGGTGATAATTACGAAAAACCTAAAGAGACTTATTTCGGTACTTCTTATCTTTGGAATGCTTTTATCCCTCGCAGCCTGCAAAGGCTCGGAAGATATAGTTGTATCCGATGAGGAAAACGGAGAAACACAGGAAGAACATGAAGATATCATAGATCCCGAAACAGGAGAGGTGATCGAATACTATCATTCGGACCTTGCCAAGGAGGGGGTATATGATATTATCGATATCGACCTCGGATTCGGCGACAGAGACGCATATATAACAGGTGCCGGACGTAACGAAGACGGCGTTTTTTATGTCGTAAGTGAGAACGACGAATACTGGAATCATGCATTCTATGTATGCAGCCTTGATGATACAGGTCATTTGCTCGGCCAGACTCATCTCAGTCTTCCTGTAGATATTGAACAGGTTGAAGGCGTTGATAAGACCGATGTTATGATCGCAAATGAGGAAAAGTCAGGCATTGCATACGACGATGTCATGGATCTTCTCAGCGAAAACAAGATCAAAGCAGATACTGTAGATTCCGTATATTATGAATTCTTTAATTATGCGGGTGACGGTAATTACGAAGCTATCATAAGAGTATATACCGGTGCTTATGAAGAGTACTCCACAGAGTATTCATTTAATGTACGCTGGAATAAAGACGGTGAATGCACCGATATTTTATATCTTCCCATAGATAAAGGCGAAGGATATGTCGATCGCTTTGTTTATTCTCCCGACGGAAGAGTAACCGCGCTTTACGACTATTATATGTGGGATGATGATATCAGCGGAGCAAGAGCTATCGTCTTTTCCGAAGACAGATTTGAAGATAGCAAAAACATGGTCGTATATGAAAATGACGATCTTTCCGCAGATTTCGAATTCGTCGGAGAGTTTGTAACCGTCGGAGATAAGCTGATGGCAGTTTATGAGTCTGTCGAAAATCCCGGTAAAGTATCAGTTGCCGAGATTAATACCGACACCTTTGAGACCGTAGATCCTTCGGTTATCGATCAGCTCGGTTCGGGTTCCGTATATCCCATTGGTGCATTTGATGACGGTCAGTTTATCTTCCCCACTATTTCCGGTCTTCAGACCTGTAAAGACGGGGAAAAAGCATCAACACTTCTTGATAATATCAACTCCGATTTCCGTGAGGACGGATGCGGATATTTGGTAAGTGCTGACGGATCCGATGCTTTTTATCTTTCCTATATTTCAACCTCAGGAAAGCGCTACATTGCTTATTGTCAGAAAGTTGCGCCCGAGGATGTTGCGGATTGTAATGTTATTACTTTTGGTTCGGATGTATTTTACGGTGATATCGTTGATCTGATCATTGACTTTAACGAGAAGAACACCGGAACCAGAATTATTTTCAAGAATTATCAGATCTATGAAACAGCAGACGATTATAATGCCGACCTTTCCAAGATGTATGAGGATATGGAAAACGGTCGTATGGCTGATATTGTATTCATAGATCCTTATTCCGATATTGATATCGATTCTCTTTCCCGCAAAGGAGTACTTGCGGATATCGGTGCTCTCATCGATGAAGATCCCGATATGTCGAGAGAAGATTACCTTACCAATATCTTTGATGCCATCAGTTTTAACGGCACGCTTTATCGTATAATGCCTTCATTCTCCGTATACAGTGCTTACGGAAATTCCGAGTTCGTATCCGGATACGAGAATTGGAATGTCGATCAATTCCTTGAATATTCCGAAGGTCTTGATCCCGAGGAATCACTTATGTTCTCAATGTTTGAAACAAGACAGAACTTCATTGAGGATATGCTTAAGTACAACGGATATACATGGATCGACAGGGATCATTATTCCTGCGATTTTAATGATATTTCCTTCATGAGACTTATCGGATATGCATCCAAGCTGCCCGAGGAGATCGATTTCGAAGGCGTTCATATGCAGAATTATTGGGACGGTTCCGATAATATGTATTACAGCGGCGAGATCAGGGTAAATCTTTCCTACATGAGCACATTTAAGGAGGCTTACTATAACGCATATTCCGAATGCAAGAATGAGCCCGTATTTGTCGGTTTCCCTTCACCTGACTCACAGGGATCCGTTATCACTCATACAAGTTATTATCTGCTGAGTGCAAACTCACCCATGCTTAATGATTCCTGGGATTTCATTAAACAGCTTCTTCAGAGTGATTATCAGACATCGGATGATCTCGTTAATTTCCCTGTACTTAAGAGTGCATTTGAAAGTCTTATGGATGAATGTGACGAGCCTTTCATTTCGGTGAATGAAGATAATGAAGAGTATGAGTACATGCCCACATATGAAAGCGACGAAGAATGGGTAGAAGTACCTTACATGACTCAGACTCAGATCGATGAGGCCAAGGAGTTTATTTACTCAATAGACAGACTCGCATTTGAAGATCAGGAGTTTAATGAAATGATCATATCCGAGATCAATGAAGGACTGGATATGGGTAAAACTCCCGAAGAGATAGCAACATCGGTTCAGCTGCTTGTTCAGGACGCTCTGGACGAGAGAAAAGCCGGGTGATTTGCCTATTTTACGCGATTTCCAAGTAAAAACTTGCATTTTTTCCTTACTTGTGATATCTTATCAAAGTCTGTGAAAATAAAGCATTATAAATGCAATGATGAGGTTTGTAAATGAGCGCACTTCGTATAGTTCTTACAATACTTTTTATACTTGACTGCCTGGTTCTTACAGTAGTAGTTCTTATGCAGGAAGGCAAGTCTCAGGGACTTGGAGCAATTGCCGGAGCAGCAGAGAGCTATTGGGGCAAGAATAAGGGACGCAGCATGGAGGGCTTTCTTGTAAAGCTTACCAGAACACTTGCGGTACTTTTCATGGTACTTGCAGTTCTGCTGAACCTTAACACTTATTGATATCGCGGATTTCGGGCGTCCGTTAAGCGGACGCCCTTTTTTTATCCTGATAAGGAATTATGAAGAAAAAAGGAAACTACGGAAAATTGAATAAAAAAAGCGGTCATACTTCCGCAGGTTCTTCTTCACCTGTAAGGAGAAAAAAACAGACCAAGGTTGTCCTTAAAGGAAAAGGCGGTAAGGGTAAGTTATTCAGATATGAGGGAACTTACTGTGCTACCGATAAGGGTTACGGCTTTGTTAAGGTCGAAGGCTTTATCAGGGATGTATTTATATCCGAGAGATTTACCAATTATGCTTTCCACGGAGATAAGGTTCTGATCGAACTTCTGACTCCCGGTCCTCTTTTTGACGGAGAGACTTCCGATAACGGACGCGGCCCCAAGAGCCGTGAAGCCAAGATTGTTAAGGTGATCGAGCATTCCATTACCAGGATCGTCGGAACTTTTGAAGAGATCAGAAACGGTTACGGATTTGTTATTCCCGATAAAGGAACCCTTGCATCCGATCTGTATATTCCCAAGGGAAATACCATGGGTGCCGAAACCGGTCAAAAGGTACTTGCAGAGATTTCCGATTACGGTGAATTCAAAAGATCTCCCGAGGGAAAGATCGTTGAGATCATAGGAGATATAGATGATCCTTTGACCGATGATGTCAGCGTTATCTGTGCGCTCGGACTTAGGACCGACTTCCCCGATGCAGTAATACGTAACTGCGATGATATTTGCGGTGACGGTACCATTGAAGGAAGCAGATCCGCATCGGAACTTGATGATCTTTATAAGATTAATGCATTATCCGATATCTTTTCGGATTCTTTTGCCGGAAAGGGCAAGAGACTGGATCTGAGAGACATTGTTACATTTACCATAGACGGTGACGATTCCGGCGACTTTGATGACGCTGTAAGCCTGGAGATATTGGATTCACCGACCGAAGACGGCGGAGTTTATATAGTTGGTGTACATATAGCGGATGTTGCCGAGTATGTACGTGAAGGTTCACCTCTTGATGCAGAAGCTCTTGAAAGGGGATGCAGCGTTTATTTCCCCGGAAGAGTTCTTCCCATGCTTCCGGAGAAGCTTTCGAACGGACTATGTTCGCTTAATCCCGATGAAGACAGACTCAGCCTTTCGGCTGTCATGCTTCTTGACCGTGACGGTAAGACCGTTGATCATCTTGTTACCGAATCCGTTATCAGATCTTCTAAGAGAATGACCTACGGAAATGTAGATAAGGTGCTTGAAGGTGAAGTTCCTGCAGGATATGAAGCTTTTGCGGATGAACTTGATGACATGGCTGCAATATCTTCCATACTTCGTAAGAGAAGATTTGCAAAGGGTTCCGTTGATTTCGACATAGAAGAGTGCGAGATCAGTGTTGATAAAAACGGTAAAGTAACCGATATAAAAGCAAGGGAAAGAAGTGCATCCAGATCTCTTATCGAAGAGTTCATGCTTCTTGCCAACAAAACCGTTGCAAAACAGTTCTGTAAAAAGAAGATTCCCTTTGCTTATCGCGTACATGAAGATCCCGATATGACCAAGATCAGAGAGCTTGTTGAGACTTTTAAAATGCTCGGTCTTCCCGTTGACAGAAAGATTGCCAAGAAGGTTAACGGATCGGATGACGAAAGTATCAGTTCTTCGGAAATTGCCAAGCTTTTATCCGAAGCTGAAGGTACTCCTTTTGAAATGCTCATTAAGACTCTTACTCTAAGGAGCATGCAAAGAGCAGAGTATAAGCCCGAATCACTGGGGCATTACGGCCTTGCGTTTAAGTATTACTGCCACTTTACTTCACCTATCCGCAGATATCCCGATCTCCAGATCCACAGGATCATCAAGGAGACTTTAAGGGGCAGGATGAAAGCAGAAGCCAAAGAGCATTATGCAAATATTCTTCCCGAAGTTTGCAGAAAATCTTCGGTGTGTGAAAGAAGAGCACAGGAAGCAGAGTATCAGGTTGACCGCCTCAAGATGATCAGATATATGGAAGATCATATGGGCGAAGAGTTCGAAGGAACAGTCTCCGGCGTGACCAGATACGGAGTTTTTGTAAAACTTGATAATTCGATCGAAGGAATGATCGGCGTTTACGATCTTCCTGCGGATGATTATATTTATGAGGAATCACTTCTGAGACTGACCGGAAGACGTTCGAGGAGATATTACTCCATCGGAAAAAGAATACGGGTATCCGTCAGCGGTTGTGATCTGAATCAGAGAGTAATTGATTTTGTGATCGCAGAGTGATAAAAGATTATTATGGCTAACGAAAAAGAGCATACAAAGCTCATTGCTAACAATAAAAAAGCGTTTCATGATTATTTCATCGAAGAGCAGTATGAATGCGGAATAGTCCTTGTGGGAACTGAAGTAAAATCGCTTCGTATGGGTAAGTGTTCCATCAAGGAAGCCTGGGTTCGTATCGAAAAGGGTGAACTCTGGATCATGGGTATGAACATTTCACCCTATGATAAAGGCAACATTTTCAATGTCGATCCCATGCGTGTCCGCAAACTACTGGTTCACCGCTCCGAGATCAATAAACTTGAAAATGCCGTTTCAAGAGACGGATATACACTTGTACCTCTTGATGTTTATTTCTCCAAGGGACGCGCAAAGGTGCGCATAGGTCTTGCCAAAGGTAAAAAGCTCTACGACAAGCGAGAGTCCATCGCCAAGAAAGACCGCGCCCGTGAAGCGGAAAGAGATTTCAAAGTCAGGATCAAGCAATAATCTGTCACAATACGGGTGATTGAGTTCACATCAGGACCCGCGTCGTGATATACTATATTTGAAAATTGAATATGGGGTAGTTAAGGTTTCGACAGGGAATTTGAAACTGGAGAAGCTGTCCGGTGCGAACCGTTAATCGCAATCTAAAATAAACGCTGATAACAATCAGTACGCACTCGCTGCCTAATAAGTAGCGCGTGACGCCCATATAAGGGCTCGTCGGCCCATTGCACTCACGCTTTGGGGTTCCGGCGTCGCATCGTGAGAAACGGTGTATGGTAAGCTTTGCCCATGCATACGTATTATGAAGCTACCCCGGAAGTGAGTTTG
>JAEEGL011205228.1_pt1 | contig 10389 bp, 11 predicted proteins | sample 9134231 | NCBI WGS metagenome assembly JAEEGL01 (sample SAMN16246548, study PRJNA631951) | gut metagenome | biome: gut microbiome; feature: rumen; material: fiber-attached | host: Bos | place: Iran: Karaj | collected 2018-10
ATTACACATTTTACAAACCGGATGATGAACTCCGGGAAGGGGCAGAATATATCGTGGAACAGAGTGTCCTGATGAAAGAGCAGTGCAGGAAATACGGTCTGCCATATTATGAAACTGCCAGGGAGAGGGATCTGGCAATTCAATGCTTTCTGCGGGATTTCCATTTTGAATGAAAGAACGGAAAAGGGATTCATCGGGGGTTGCCTGACAACATTGGGAACTGCCGAAGAGATCCTTCCTGAGGGTCATCCATAAACGGTCCGTTATTATTGCGCCGCGGCAATCAGTCGATCATTGTGGAACGGAACTCAGAGGGAGAGCAGCCCTTGATTTTCCGGAAAGCCCGGTTGAAGGAGGAAATACTGGAAAAGCCGGATTCAAACGCGATATCGATCATGCGCAGCTGGGGATTCATGAAAAATGTTTCAGCCAGCTTTACCCTTTCCATGGTTAAAAAATCCACAAACGTCATATTGGTATAGTCCTTGAACAGGTGGGCAAAATGGGACCTGCTTACGCCGACATGTGCGGCAACGTCGTTCAGGGACAGGGTTTTCATGCAGTTTTCGGAGATGAACAGGCATGCTTCTGTCATCAGCTCCAGGTTGGCCTTGTCGGCAATACCTCCGGAAACCGGCGTTCTGTTCGCGGAGCGAATACAGCGCTTTCCGATCAGGGAAAAGAGGTTCAGCAAATCTGCATATACCAGGACTTCCCGGAAAGGTTCGTCCCCGAAATAATGCTCCCTGATTGATTCTGCACAGCGAGCCATCTGAACAGTTTCAGGATCGCTTTCATCATAGTGAATGCAGTTGAGACTGGATAACCGGGGCAGTACATTGTTCAGTTCTCCCATGACAGCCAGCAGCGCGAGAGGGAACTGTATAATCAGACAGCTGTCATCCTTTACGGACTGTACGGAATGCAGTTCGCCGGAATATATAACCGCGATATCATTTTTATTCAGCAGATAAGGAATGAAACTGACAGTTGCCTTGTTTCCGTCACAGAGGCTGAACAGTATTTCCACATAAGGATGCCAGTGGACGGTATTGAAATAACGGTTGTCAATCTGGTTTGAAACATTGATCTTGGTCCCGCTGTCAAAGACAAGATCCTCATAGTAACGGCTGATGTTTTTCATCACAATCACTCCGAACAAAATGAGTATGACATTTATCTGACGCTCTGTGACACTGCGATAATGCTATCGGCATTATAACATACAGAGCCCGGACTTCAACATGTACTATCCGGTCGGAAAACAATACAATTCAGCAAAATATGCACAGTTAATCCGGACAATCTGAAAAACATCCGGACCGGAAAGCTGATATGCTTATTCCAGAAAAAAGATCAGAATCGGTTCAGCAGCGGAATATCGGAGGGCAATCATGCAAAGGCAGAATGTCGGGATACTCGGATGCGGTGTCATCAGCAGAACATATGCCGGGGATATGCGCCGCTTTTTCCCTCAGCTGCGGGTAGCCGCCTGCGCGGATATGCTGCTTCAGGCTGCGGAAAAACTGGCGGAAGAGTTTGATATTCCCAGGGCATACGGATCGGCGGAGGAACTGCTGAATGATCCGGAAATCGATATTGTGATAAACCTGACACCCCCGCAGGCGCATACCGCGATGAACCGGAAAATCATCGAGGCGGGAAAGCATCTGTTCAGTGAAAAACCATTCACGCAGACAGTGAAAGACGCAGAGGAACTGCTTGAACTGGCAGAGCAGCGGGGAGTACAGGTGGGCTGTGCCCCGGATACATTTCTGTCCTCCGGATTACAGAGCGTCCGGTACTATCTGGACGCGGGACTGATCGGAAGGCCGTTCTTCGTGACCGCGAACATGACCACCTTCGGGGTGGAAACCTGGCATCCGAACCCTGTGCCGTTTTACAGCAAAGGCAGCGGCCCGATGTTCGACATGGCGCCGTATTACCTTTCCGCACTGATATCCCTGCTGGGATCTGTCGAATCCATCGCCGCCTTCAGCGCGAAGCCGAATGAGACCCGGCATATCTATGTCGGAAAAATGGCGGGAACGGACATTCCGTCGGAAGAGGAGACCCATTACTCCGCCGTGATGCGCATGAGCTGCGGAGCAGTGGTCAACCTGAACGTCAGTTACGACATTTACCGGTCCGGGCTTCCCATGTTTGAGATTTACGGAGACGGGGGAACGCTGACCTATCCGGATCCGAATTTCGGCGGCGGCGCTCCGAAGGTATACCGCAAAGAGCAGTATATCGATCCCATTTTCCGGGATACGGAGGAAGCACGGCAGCGGAGGGATACCTTTTATGAACTGCCGGAGCTGTTTCCACGGCAGAAGGATTACTCAAGGGGCATCGGCGTGGCGGATCTCGCACATGCCATTGAGACCGGCGGAACAAGCCGGACCCGCGGAATCATCGTGCATACAATAGAAGCCATCACGGGGCTGATGGAAGCCGCCCGGAACAGGACGGTGTATGTGATGAAGACCGCCTGTGAAAGACCGGATCCCATGAAGCCGGGTTTATATCCCGGTGAAATATCATAAACATCAAAGGAGGAGGATTTTATTGGCAGGAGTTGTCGGAACGCATCTGGTTGCGCAGGTTGGTTTTATCGTGAAGGATGTGGAAGCCTCCAAAAGGAAATGGGCGGAATTTCTGGGCGTTGAAGTACCGGAAACGCAGCCGATCGGAGACTACGCGGTGACAGGGACCCGCTTTGAGGGGGAACCGGCGCCGGACGCGTATTGCTGGATGGCTTTCTTTGACGTGGGACCGGGGCTTCAGCTGGAGCTGATTCAGCCCAATGAAAAGCCCTCTACCTGGAGAAACTTCCTGAACGAGCACGGCGAAGGAATGCATCATGTGGCGTTCCAGGTCCGAAATTCCGCGGAGCAGGTGGCAAAAGCCGAAGCCGCCGGGCTCAGACTGGTCCAGCACGGCGTTTACGGAGACGGAAGCGGTGAATACAATTACCTGGACGCGCCGGAGCTGCACTGCATCGTTGAACTGCTGGAGAGCTACGGAAAATAGTCTTCAGCTTCAAGAAACATTTCATCCCTGAACAAAAATGAATGGAGGAAAACAAAATGAAAAAGGTACTGGCTGTCTTACTGAGCATGATGCTGCTTGTGACCGTCGCTTCCGCATTTGCGGATGATCCGGTGGAACTGGTCTGGTGGGGCTGGACGCCCGGCTCTCCCGTAAACGAATCCTTTATTGAGGAATTCAACAAGACCTATCCGGATATCCATGTTACCTGGAAGCAGGTATCCATTGACGACTATGATGCGACGATCAAACCTGCCCTGGCCTACGGTGAAGGCGTGGACATCTTCGAATGCTCCGCCGGCTCTGCCAACGGCGGTGTTGCGGTTTTTGCCAGCCAGGCTATCGACCTGACTGAGGCACTGAAAGCAGCTGTGGGTGAAGATTACGCGGACAAGATCAGCGAAGGCTCGCTGAAGACCATGACCGTGGGCGGCGAACTGAAAGCCCTGGGCGTCGGTACCGTGTATGCCGGCAATCTGTGGATCAACAAGGACCTGTTTGACAAATACAATGTGGAAATCCCCACTGACATGGAATCCTGGAAAGCCGCCGTCAAGACTTTCGAGGACAACGGCCTGATCGGTTTCGTGCAGGGCGCCGGACAGGGTGCCTTCAACATGGACACCTATCACGCAATCTGCGACAACATCAATCCCGGCCAGTTCACCAAGGCCTGCCGCGGTGAAGTGGAATGGACCGACGAAACCTTCGTGAAGGGCATGGAAATCTGGAAGAGCCTGTTTGACGAGGGCATCATGCAGGACGGCGCGCTTGGCCTCATGCAGTATCCCGAAGCGAACAACCTTTTCCTGTCCCAGAAGGCCGCCATGGTCATGATGGGTTCCTGGTACACGATGAATACGCTTCCGGACACCATGAGGGCCAACATGGAAGCGGCCTCCTCCACGGATGAGCCCTTCACCATGATCCCGATCAATTTCCCGGATCTGGCGGGCACAGGCAATGTGGGATACATGTTCAACGATATCGACTACTCCACCGCTGTAGCAGCGCAGGGAAAGAACATTGAGGCTGCCACGACCTTCGCGGTATGGCTCGGCGCGACCCAGGAAGGCCAGCAGCTGATTGCCGACTCCCTGAACGTGGTGCCGGTCCTCAAGAGCGCAACGCCCAACTGGGACGCTGTGCAGCTGGTGAATCCTGAAGCCCAGAACGAAGCGGTCAAGGCTTATCTCGAAAACGCCATGAGCAACGCGGACAACCCCCGCTTCGGAGAAATCAGCGCTGACCTGAACCAGGGCATGATGGACGCGCTGGCCGGCGTGGCCTCCGGTATGATGACGCCTGAAGAAGGCGCGGCCTACCTGGCTGAAGTATACGCAGATCAGTAAACATCAGGCGGCAGGGGTCTTTCCGGAGGCCCCTGCCTTTCTCTTTATGATCAAGGACTGAAAGGGGGCACTGACCGGTGCAGAACGGGAGCATGCTCTCACGGCTGAAAAAGAATAAGGGAATAACGTGGATCCTCCCTGCTTTTCTTTTTCTGGTCATTATCATCTACTATTCAATGTTTTTTACATTCAGCCTTTCCACAGAATCCTGGGACGGACTGAGCCCGGTCCGGGAATCGGTTGGCCTGAAGAATTATGAAAAAATGTTCAATGACAAGGTATTCTGGAAATGCCTTGAGAACACAGCAATCTATCTTGTGATAACCTTTTTTGTGCAGAACGCGCTGGGATTTATCTTTGCCGTGATTCTGCACAGCCGTGTGAAACTGCCGACACTGTTCAAGTGTATCATCTTTATTCCGACAATTCTGGCGCCGGCCACAATGGCGCCGGTCTTCCGTCTTCTGTTTTCTCCCCAGGGACTGCTGCAGTCGATTTTTGACTTCCTGCATCTGGGAATCACGGTGGACTGGCTTTCCAAACCGAATACGGCGCTGTTTGTGCTGATGTCGGTGACCATATGGGAATTCACCGGTATGAGCTTTATTCTGTATTACGCCGCCATGAGCCAGATTGAGACGGAGATGCTGGAAGCGGCGAGGCTGGACGGCGCAGGGAATCTGCGCACGATCTGGCATATGGTTCTGCCGGGATGCCGGGGAACGACCGTCTCCATGGCAATGCTCAGCGTAATCGGGGCACTGAAGACCTTTGATATTCCGTATCTGATTACGACCGGCGGACCCATGCACGCAACGGAATTTCTGGGCACGTATATTTACCGGCAGGGTATCCGGCAGTCCCATCTGGGCTACGCGGCAGCGCTGTCGGTGATGCTGCTGGTACTGGCGATTGTCGGCGCGTTCCTGACCAACAGGGCGAACAGTAAGGGGGCCTGAGCATGCTTGAAGTCAGAACAAAAAAAGGCAGAATACTGCTGCAGCTGATTCTGACCCTGATGACGATTCCCTACATTGTTCCGCTGATCCAGATGGTTGCCGGTTCACTGGGCGGAAGGGGATTCCAGAACTATAAGGCTGTATGGGATACGGGCGTCGTGCCGGTTTTCTTCCGCAATTCCGCCATCATTGCGGCAGGCGTCATTCTGCTGGTTTATATTTTCAGCATGACGGCCGGTTTCGGCTTTTCAAAGATGCGCTTTCTGGGAAAGGAAATTTTCTTCTGGCTGATCCTGGTGGCCCTGACGCTGCCTGAAGTTATCCTGCTGACGCCGCTGTTCGTCACCTTTCAGAAACTGAAGATGTACAATACATTCTTTGCGGTCATTCTTCCTCAGACAGCGCTGCAGATGCCCTTTACAATCCTGCTGACCCGGAATTTCCTGAACGGTGTTCCGGACGAACTGATGGAAGCTGCGAAAATCGACGGCGCAAACACGGTGCAGACCTTCTGGAATATTGTGCTGCCCCTTACAAAGCCCATTGCGTCAGCAATCATCGTGCTGACTCTGATCAATGCCTGGAATGCGTATGTGCTGCCGCTGCGGTTCCTGCAGAGCCCGGACAAGCAGACAGTTACGCTGCTGCCGCAGTTCTTCCAGGGCGAGTTCACCAATGACCAGACGAAGATTCTGGCCGCCGCGGTGATCACAGCAATTCCGGAAATCTTTGCCTATCTGTGCATGCAGAAGAATTTTGAACGCGGCATGAGCGCGGGTGCGCTGAAGTAACACACAGTTCATACTGCCTGAAGGAGATGAAATATATGGCCCTGTCATCCACTGCTGTGGTAAAGGTTATTATCGTAACGGACAATCTGGAACGGACTGCTGCTGCGTACGAAAAACTGCTTGGAAGCTCCCGGACAATGAACGGAGACGAAAAGGAACACCGGATGATCCGGGAACCCTATACCGTGTATAAAGGCCGGCCGATTACCGACACGTCCATGAAGGTAAAAAGCGTCCTGAGCGCGAATTTCTGGTTTGAGATTATTCAGCCTTTGGGAGATAATGATCCCTGGGCACAATGGCTGAAGGACCATGGAACGTCTGTCTGTTCTGTCTGCCTGCTGTCGGACGGACCGCTTGAGCAGGACGAGGAAAAAATGGCCGAAGCCGGGTATGTCTCCCTGTTCAAGCAGGAAAAAGGCTACGAGGCATATGAATACTTCGATACAGCCCGGGACCTGGGTACGCTTCTGGAAATCAAGGAAACCTATCAGGAGGAATAAAGAACAATGCTGCTTGGAGGAACTGTTGAGGGTTCATATGCGGGACCGGAGGAATGGGAGAAACTGCTGGTACGATCCCGGTTCAGAGCCGTAACCGCACCTTTTAATATGTTTACGCCCCGTAAAGAAACGGAAGCTTTCTGTGCGGCCTGTGAGCGGCACGGAGTGGTGATTGCGGAGATCGGGGTATGGAAGAACTGTTTTGATCCGGATCCGGCGGCTGCGGCTGAAGCCCTGCGGTACGCGGAGGGACAGCTCGCTCTGGCAGACGAGCTCGGAATTACCTGCTGCGTCAATATTGCAGGAACGGAAAGCTCCGCCGGATGGGACGCCGCAGATCCGTCGAATTATACGGATGAAACCTATGAAAGAATTGTCAGCTGCGTTCGCGGCATTCTGGACAGGGTCGAGCCGAAACGCGCCTTCTACTGCCTGGAGCCCATGCCGTGGATGATTCCTGACAGCCCGGAGGTTTATCTGCAGCTGATCCGTGACGTGGACCGGCCGCAGTTCGGCGTGCATCGGGATTTTCGGAATATGATCAACAGCCCGCGCAGATATCTGGCAGCCGGGAAGTTTATCGAAGAATGCTTCACCACGCTGGGACCCATGATCAAAAGCACGCATATCAAGGATTCCAGAATGCATCCGACGAACCTGACCGCCCTGCTGGAGGAATGCTCGCCCGGTGAGGGAACACTGGATTTCGGGGAGATCCTGAAGATCCTTGACAGGGAACTCCCGGCAGATGCTCCGGTGCTGTTGGAACACATGACCACCTTTGAAGAATATGAGAAGGCCTATCGTTATCTGGCGGCTGTCGCGGCAGAGAACGGCATCTCCATCTGACGCAGGGAAACGGGGAGGATAAGCATATGGCAGATATCGGCAATTCCAACCGGATCGCACGCGCGTATCTGGATTCATTGATGATCGAGACGAGATATATGGATTCGGAAACACCGGTCGTTGATTATAAGCTGTACGGAATGAAGGCCGCTTCTCCGATTATGACAGCGGCGCTTTCCCATCTGGACCGTTTCATGTTTCCCGGCGCCGCAGACGCGCTGGCGCAAGGCGCCAGGGAGGCAGGCGCCATACTTTGGTACGGCATGGCGGAAGAAGCGGAGATTGAGCGCCTGGCCGGCTACGGTGCGCCGATGATCGAGATCATCAAGCCCTATGCCGATCGCGATCTGATTCTGCAAAAAATCAGGCATGCGGAGAGCCTGGGACTGCGGGCAGTCGGCATTGACATCGACCATGCCTTCTCAGACAACGGTTCCCGGGACGAAGTGTTCGGATACGAGATGGCGCCCCTGCGGACTTCCGAGCTTGAGGAGATTATCAGCAGCTGCTCTCTCCCGGTGATCATCAAGGGAATTCTGAGTCTTCATGATGCCGGACACTGCCTGGAAGCCGGCGCGCAGGGCCTGCTGCTGTCCCACCATAATAACCGGATCGAATACGCGGTGCCGCCGCTGGCTATGCTGCCTGAGATTGCAGATCTGGTCGGCGGGCGGGTGCCGATTTTCGTGGACTGTGAGATACAGACCGGTATGGATGCCTTCAAGGCGCTGGCATTGGGCGCTTCGGGCGTATGTATCGGACGTCCGCTGATGACCGCGATTAAACAGAACGGGAAGGACGGCGTCAGGGATTACCTGACCAAAGCCACTGCGGAACTCAGGAAAGCAATGGCCTTTACCGGCTGTGCATCGCTGCGGGATATGGATCCCACAGTCATACACAGGCTGTAAGCTGCAAGAGAAAAACGAACATAGGAAGGGGCTGCCTCACTGAAGGTAAAGTGAGGCAGCCCTGTTAATTGGCACCCATTGCATCAAGCATCCGGAGAACAATCCGGCTGGACTGATCAGCCGCAAGATCAGCCAGGTTTTCGTAAGTATCATGCGCCTCGCCGTCCGCTTTGTCTGACATGCAGCGGATTACAACGAACGGGATATCATAGTTGTGGCAGACAGCTGCGACGGCTGCTCCTTCCATCTCACAGGCTATGGCGCCAAAGTCTTCCTGCAGTCTTCTGACATATGCCGCCGAAGCGATGAACTGATCACCGGAAGCGATTGTTCCCTTAAAGACATGCGCCTCGCTGAGTTCGGCGACTGCGGCGTCATACGCAAGACTGACCAGATCGGGATCACAGTCGCAGTAATCCGCCTCACCGTTGGTGCCGGCAAACCATTCGAAACCGTCCGCGGTAATCTGGCCGTAGTCATGCTGGATCAACCGGGCGGCAACAACCTCGTCCAATACCTGCGTCTCATCTCCGACGCCTCCGGCAACGCCGGTGAAAATGACTTCGGTGACCGGATAACGGTTCAGCATTGCGGTCATTCCGGATGCAGCCAGCACTTTTCCGACCCCGGCTTTTGCGATCACAACCTGCCGGCCGCAGAGGGTTCCGACATGGTAATCAACTTTTCCCACGGTATCAATCCGCTCAATATCCGCCTGTGACAGGAGCAGATCCACTTCGTTCTGCATGGCGGATATGATGCCGATGCATTTTGACTGAGCCGGAGAATCCGGGGCTGCTTCTCCGAGAGCAAAACTGCCGATTGACAGCATCAGCACAACAGCAAAAATCAAAGCAATGCGTTTCCTGAACAACATAATGTCCTGTCCTCCTGTTTTGATGGTATTTTTTTCTTTGCTTTATTGTATCATGTTTTCCGGCATTATGGCCTGATATCCGATGCGAAAATAAAAACGTCACGTGGGCTGGTGCGGTCAGCGAAAAACCACTGCAAAAACCGGAATGATGTGTTATGATCAGAGCCGGAGCATTTATCCGGTTTTATATGATAACGGATTATTATTGCAGAATATGCGACATGGAACAGCAGCCTGTATGGAGGAGATCATCAGATGAAAGTATTTATCTGCGGCGGAGGATCGGGGGAGCAGACCATAAGGGCTGTGCAAAGGCTGAACGAGGTGATCCGGCACGATCTGCCGTGCCTGTATATCCCGCTGGCCATGGAAGCAAACCGGTATGACAGCTGCTATGAATGGATCAGGGGCGAACTGGGCAGTGTGGATATTCCCGGCATTGAAATGGTCCGTTCGGCAGAGGAACTGGCCCGGAAGCATCTCGAGGATTACAGCTTCCTCTTTATCGGAGGCGGCAATACTTTCAGACTGCTGTCCGAAATCAAACGGGTGCACATGTTCGAGCCGATACGGGAATATCTGCAGAACGGCGGCGCGGCGTTCGGGGGCAGCGCCGGGGCCATCATCTTCGGGGAAGACCTGGAATCCTGCGCCCTGGATGATGACAATGATGTTGGCCTGAAAGACACTGCCGGGTTTGACGTGCTGAGCGGGGTTTCGTTTCTCTGCCATTTTACAAACCGGATTCCTGAGCACGATCTGCGCAGCGAGAAATACCTGCTGGAGATCTCGAAGCACAGAAAGGTATATGCGCTGCCGGAAGAAGATACATTGTTCCTGAACGAAACCGTGCTGGAAGAGATCGGCGCCAGGCCGTATTTCGTTTTTGAGGACGGCAAAAAAACTGAAATCCATTTAAAGTGATTTACATAACGGGATGATTCATTAAACTTCAGGAGATTGATATGACAGACTTTTCAGCAATTACCGCATGCGAAGAATGCTGCACCAAGTGCACGAAGAAGCTGGACGGAAGATGCCCCGGCTGCATTGAGGCGGACGGACGCGTTCCGGAATGGGCGGAGTCCGGCAG
>JAEEGL011518487.1_pt1 | contig 10389 bp, 13 predicted proteins | sample 9134231 | NCBI WGS metagenome assembly JAEEGL01 (sample SAMN16246548, study PRJNA631951) | gut metagenome | biome: gut microbiome; feature: rumen; material: fiber-attached | host: Bos | place: Iran: Karaj | collected 2018-10
AAAACGCTAAATGATTAGCCTTTATATAATACTCTTTTAACAGTTGCTAGTCAACACTTTTTCAACTGTATTTTACTATTTCGGATGGAACAGTTTCTTGGTCTGATAACGCGGTTCGCAGGTCAGCATGATTCCCAGCTTACGTAAGGTGTTTTCATCACTCCGAGACAGGATTACCGTGGAGTGAGCCTGTGATCCCTTGAGCTTAGGCAGGTTCTTTATGGCCTTGTCAGCGAACGGGTTCATCTGGGCGGAAATGGTAATGGCTACCAGTACTTCATCCAGATGCAGACGCGGGTTGTTATTGCCCAGATAGTCGACCTTGAGTTTCTGAACCGGGGCAATGATGTTAGGTGACAGCAGCATTGTGTCATCATCGAAATTGCTGACAGCCTTCATGGCATTGATCAGTGCGGCACTGGCGGCTCCCAGCAGAGATGAGTTCTTGCCGGTAACGATGCGTCCGTCCGGCAGTTCAATGGCGACAGCCGGACCGTTGGTTTCCTCTGCCTTCTTCAGGGCAGGCTGCACGCAGCGGCGGTCCATCGGCAGCAGGCCGGCCTTATTCATGATAACTTCGATCTTCTGAATGGCGCTTTCAGGAGCGTATCCCCTTCTGACATCCGTCAGAGTGTGATAGTATCTTCTGATGATCTCCTGATTACTGGCTTCACGGGCGGCTTCATCGTCGACAATGCACATGCCGTTCATGTTAACGCCCATGTCAGTCGGCGAATGATATATCTCTTCATTGGTGATCTGCTTCAGTATTCTTGACAGTACCGGGAAGATCTCAACGTCGCGGTTATAGTTAACGGCAGTAATGCCATAAGCCTGCAAGTGGAACGGGTCGATCATGTTGATGTCATCCAGATCGACGGTAGCTGCTTCATAAGCCAGATTGACAGGATGGCTTAACGGCAGGTTGAAGATAGGGAATGTTTCATACTTGGCATAGCCGGCATAGATACCTCTCTTATATTCGTGATACAGCTGAGACAGACAGGTAGCCATTTTACCGCTGCCCGGACCAGGTGCCGTTACGACTACCAGAGGTCTGGTCGTTTCAATATAATCATTGCGGCCGTATCCTTCATCGGAAACGATCTTGTCGACGGCGGTCGGATAACCTTCAATGGCATAATGCAGATATGTCTTAATGCCCATGTTTTCCAGCTGAGTGCGGAAGTTATCAACCTGGGTATTGGAAACATACTGCGTGATTACGACGCTGCTGACATACAAGCCGATACCGGTAAAGGCATCGATCAGTCTCATTACATCCTGGTTGTATGTGATGTCCAGGTCGCTTCTTCTCTTGCTCTTTTCGATGTCATGCGCGTTGATGGCGATGATTATCTCAGCCTTGTCAGACATCTGAGCCAGCATCTTGACCTTGTTGTCAGGTTCAAAACCCGGCAGTACACGGGCGGCGTGATTGTCGTCAAACAGCTTTCCGCCAAACTCCAGATACAGTTTGTTATTGAATCTGGCCACTCTTTCCATGATCTTTGCTGATTGTAATATTAGGTATTTTTCGCTGTCGAAAGCTATTCGCTGCATACACTCACCTCCCAAAAAAAACACTTTTAAATTATATCATAAAACCTTAAATCTTTTTAAAGCTTTTTTTATTCCGTCATTATAGGTTTCAGCAGTAACATAATCTGCCTGCTGTCTGCATACTTCCAGTCCGTCACCCATGGCAATCCCCAAGCCGGCGTATTCCAGAAGCTCCAGGTCATTCTCACTGTCACCGAAGGCCATGCACTCTTCACGGCTGACGCCCAATATCCTGAGAAGTTCTCTTAAACCGTCACGTTTTGAGACATTCTTCAGATTGACGTCATATATCCCGGCTCCGCCATCAACCGTATCGGTTTCCGCGCCGAACTCCTTAACAAACAATTCCTTTTTCTCCGGCTCAGTTACCAGCGCACCGCCATAAGCTCTGCTGTTTTCAGGTTTGCTGAAGGCCGTTTTACTGCGGTAGGTATTGAAAATATTGTCAATAGTACTGTTATTTTCAACGATGTAGGAGCAGTCATCCATTTTCCAGAAATAGCCACAGCCGTTCTGACGGCAGTATTCGCTGATCCTTTCAAAAAGATCCTCACTGAAACACTGCCTATACAGCACATTGTATTTATTGTCAGTTACTATCTGACCGGTAGCTCCGATGAAGTAGTCATATTCAATGCCGTTGTCTGCCAGCTGGGTAGCTGTTTTTGGCATGCGTCCCGAAGCTATAACAACCTTATGGCCCTTTTTTCTTAATTCCCTCAGCGCTTCAACGGCACTTTCCACAAAGTGACCGTCCAGTCTGCTGGTCAGGGTGTTGTCTATGTCAAACACAAATACTCGATAGCTCATACGCCCTCCGGATAAATATGGAAAAACTCCACTTCATAACCTTTTTCATAATACTCTTCATACATTTCTCTGAAGTCACTGTCATCGTAATAACGGTCTCCCGGCAGCTCATCCATGATCATGCCGTGTTCATTGAAACTGATGCGGTATGACTTATACTCTTCATTGATCAGACAGCTCAGGATGTCTTTTCTGGCTCCTTCAATTTCCTCAACCGGTTTGCTGTAAACATAGGTGGTTCCCAGGGTTCCCTTCTCGGGATCAACTTCGGTAAGGCCATGATCGTTTACCAGATAGGTCTTTCCTTCAATTTCCGTAAATGACACGTATTCACTGCTTACGGCTTCTATTGAATAAAGAAACATATGACCCACATCAGTATAGACATCAACGCTGCGGTTTCCCCTGGTCACATAGAATTTTTCTCCGCAGTGATTAACCATCAGAACATCCTGCAGGGCGTCGATCCTGTTGCCTTTATGATCATAAACCGTAATGTTGACGGCTGAATATGTATAGGTATCCAGTCCTTCCTTATGATAGATTATGATGCCTCCGATATCCTTCAGTTCATCTCCCGCTTTATGAGTACCGTATAAATATGATTTATAATCCTTATGATTGGCCGTATAGTAAACGCCTTCATCCCCGAAATAAACTTCAGCCGGATATTCAATGTCAGCTGAAAAAACTTCTTTTCCCTGCTGGTCCGAAGCTATCAGAACAGCTTTATCATCTGCTGAACTGGTCAGTACTGCCACCTGAAAGACAGGAGTCTTTTTTTCAGGAGTACAGCCGACCATCATTAAGACAAGCAGAAAAACCAGAAGTTTCTTCATCCTAATCCTCCTTGCGGTAGACGGTTACCAGAAAATCGATAACCGTATCAAGGCTCTCATATTTTTTCAGACGGTCATTATTGCCGCTGTAAGTCGTATGGTAATAAGGCGTCATGCGCCATAAGGTCTCAATGTCCTGATAACATTCCAGGGTTTTCTCATAAGTGACGTTATGTCTGTCGATCAGTCTGAAACCAGGAAGATCGTAGCCTTCTTCCTCATTAAGATACACTTCATCGTAGACAATGTTCTTAAGCTGATACAGATGATCACGCCCTGGGGTAACGGCTATGACATATCCGCCCTTTTTAATTATGCGGTAGAATTCTTCAGCACCGTACGGTGTAAAGACGCTCATCAGACCGTCAAGGCTTTCATCAGAAAAAGGCAGATGAAAGACACTGCCGACAAAGCATGTTGCGTTTTTATTTTTCTTCGCGGTCATGGCCACACCTTTCTTGGCGATGTCTACCGCATAGTATTCAAGTTGTCTGTCAGCGTTATTGATCAGATGTCCCAGATAATATCCCGTACCGCAGCCGGCATCCAGAAAACTGGCGCCATCGTCAAACAGTCTGTTAACGATGGAAACAAGATCATCGGCCAGAGGCTGATAATATCCTTTCTCCAGGAAAGCCTTGCGGGCTGTTAAAGAATCATCACTGTCGCCGGGATTGCGGCTGTGCTTCTGATTGACCAGCAGAAGATTGACATAACCCTCTCTGGCAATGTCATAGCTGTGATTGTTCTGACATAAATATCTGTGGTTTTCCTGCAGCAGAGGCTGCTGACATTTAGGACATCTCAATAGCATTTTATTTCTCCAATGATATAATTCTATCACATCTTGTAGTATAATAATGAAAGAATGTGAGGTAACGGACATGGATTTCAACACCTTCGATATTAAAAGCGCAATGGAAAACTGCGACAAGGCTCTGTTCTATCTGCACTCTGCCCTGAATGAACTCAACCGGGCTTTTGGCTGGGGTGTTGCCGATATCCTTGGCGGTGCCATATTCATTACTCTGGCCAAGAGAAAGAAAATGGAAAACGCCAATAAGGACCTGCTGCTGGCTAAAAACAACATCAACCGCATGTTAAGACAGTTCAAGTCCCCTACTTCCATTACCAATGTTGAGTTTCTGCCGGGCGGCTTTCTGTCAACAACTGATATGATATTCGATAATTTCATTTCCGATGTCATGGTTCAGGAAAAGATCAAGAATGCCCAGGCCAGCGTAAAGGAAACGATCGTCAAGCTGGAAAAGATCAGAGAAAAACTGGTCGCATCATTATAATTCCTGCAAAAGAGGCCCTGCCTCTTTTTTTCTGTCCTGAAGCATGAAAAAAAGCATCATGCGATGCTCTTCTTACTAATCGAGTTTTTCCAGATCGATATATGAAACGTCTGTAGGGGTTTCCTGGCTGAACATGATCGTCAGGACGGTTGCTACTTCTGTCTCATCATTCATGGATTCAACGACACCTTCAACATTAGCGAACGGGCCGGAAAGAATTCTGACTCTGTCACCGACCTTGAAGTTAACTACCAGCTTTTCATCAGTTAATTCAAGCTTATGCAGAATGTTGATCATTTCCTCATCATGTACAGGCAATGGCTTGGCACCGCCGCCGCTGGAACCGATAAATCCGGTAACACCTGGGGTGTTTCTGATCTGATACCAGGCATCATCTGACATTATCATATCTACAAAGATGTAACCAGGGAACATGTTTCTGGTCTTGGTGACCTTAACAGTTTTTCCGTTTTTCTCCTTGTAGTCAATTTCAGTTTCTTCTGCAACTACAACCTGGAACAGGTTCTCTTCCATACCCATGGTTTTGATACGTCTTTCCAGATTTTCCTTGACTCTGTTTTCGTGACCGGCATATGTGTTAACTACATACCACTGTCTCTTTTCTTCGTTTTTCTTTTCGTCCATTATGCACCTACTCCAATCATCAGTAATACCTTGGATATGACAAGGTCACACAGCATGAAGAACAGACCGAATAATACACAGAAAGCCAGTACCTTACCGGTGCTTTCCATTAACTCAGGGAACTTGATCCATCTGATACGCTTGATTTCAGTCTTGATTCCTTCAGGTGTAAACCACTTTAACTGAATTGGAACATCCTTTAACGGCTTTTCCTTGACTTCTGTTTTGTTTTTCTTTTTATCCTGTGCCATAATAGCCTCCTATTTCGTCTCCTTGTGGATCGTATACTTTCCACACTTCTTGCAGTACTTTCTTAATTCGAGACGGTCGTTATGAGTTTTCTTGTTTTTTGTAGTGGTATAGTTGCGTGACAGACATTCAGAACAAGTTAATATTACCTTTTCACTCACTACGAAAACTCCTTTCTGTCAATTATTAAGATTAGCACAAGACTTTTTATTAGTCAAACAGAGTTATGATTTTCCTTCTGCTTTTTCGCAATGAGTTATCAACGAACTTTGTCTTGACGTTCAGCAGCCGGGAAATGTCCCGGTAACTGTAACCCTGCATGCGGTAATTCATGATCCTGCCGTCCAAAGTATCATCACCGATTTTACTGAAAACGGCATTCTTAAGATCCCGGCATCTGGCCTTTTCCTCCGGTGACGATTCATCGGACGGAATGGTGTCAACATAGCATATGTCTTCCTGATCCTTGACCATGTAATCAAGCGATACGACCGGAGTCCGCTCGTTGTACAGGAATCTTGATTCGCGTCTGATCCAGCTCTGCATTTCTCTTTTCATGCACAGTCTGGCAAAGTTATTGAAATTCATGTTGCGGTCATTGCGGTAATGACATACCGCATTGTAGAGACCAATCTTACCGGCCTGCATGGCATCGTCATAACTCAGGGAAATTCTGCTGTTAAGCAGTTCTCTCTGGATGGCTACCATGGCCGGATAATAATAATCAGCCAGTGTCTCAAAGGCACTGTCTGATTTTTCTCTGGCTAACTGAACCAGTTTTTCTATCTGTATTTTTTCTCTTTCTTCTCTGTTCACTTCACAACTCCCTCTTACAGAGGAAAACGCCGTGAATAAATCTGATACAGCAGAATACCGCAGGCAACTGAGGCATTCAGTGAACCGATGCTGCCTTCCATCGGCAGTTTGACCTTCAGGTCACAGGTCTCGCTGATCAGTCGGCGCATGCCCGTTCCTTCTGCACCGATGACCAGCACGATCGGCATGTCATATCTGATCCGCCTGTAGTCGCTGGCCTGATTGACATCGGTCCCGATGATCCAGTAACCGTTATCCTTCATCTTTCTCAGGGTCTGAGCCAGATTGGTTACCTGAGCAACCTTGACCGTATCAATGGCTCCCACTGAAACCTTGGCGACCGTACCGTTGAGCGATACGCTGCGGTTTTTCTCAATGATGACACCGTCACCGCCAACACATGAGACTGTTCTCAATATGGCTCCCAGATTATGAGGATCCTGCAGGGAATCAAGCGCCACGATCAGCGGCAGCTTTCCCTTCGGCACTGAAGCCATTATTTCCTCAATGGAATAGGTCCTGTACTCCTTTACGGCAGCTACATAACCCTGATGATTTCCCTGTACCATCTTATCCAGTTCATTTCTGGAAACATATCTTACCTTTACCCCGGCTTCATTGGCCAGTCTGACAGTTTCACTGTCGCGGCGGCCTTCCTGCAGATAAAGGGTCAGTATTTCTCTCTTGTCCCTCAGAAGTGAACTGACGACGTTCTTCCCGTATACATATTGTGCCATACTATTCCTCCTTCAGGGTCTTTATGCAGTCCCATAGCTGTTGCAGTCTTTCAGTCTGTTCCGTTACGTAAAGCCAGCCCCACAAAGCCTCAAAACCGGTGGATTTGTGGTAAGTTACCACATCGGAATTCTTCGGTGCCTTGTGCGATTTGCTGTTGCGTCCTCTTTTGTAGATGTCGGTTTCCTGTTCGCTTAAAAGATCATTTTCCAGGAAGTAATCGATGATGGCAGCCTGTGCCCTGGCACTTACGTACTTATTGGCGTGCTTCTGCATCTGATCCATCTTTACTTCCCTGTCAATGACAAGCTTCTTAACCTGTAAGGCATACCGGGCATCCCCGATATATGCCAGTGCGAGAGGACTGTATTCTTCTGCTTTCATGTTATTTACCAAAAATAAGGGAAAATTGCTTTCCCTTAGATAATGTGTCTTTCCTGTAATTTAGCGCGGTACTGGTCAGCTGTTGCGAAATCCTTTACAGCCTTGGCTTCGTTCCACTTCTGATAAAGTTCTCTGTCTTCATCAGTCAGTCTGATCTCATCAAAGAAGATTCCCAGTACTGATAACATCTTCTTGATTGAGCTGTAATGAGATCCGACCTTGACGAAGTCGATCTCTCTCTGTCTTAAGGACTGATTCAGTTCCTTGACGGTATCGAATATTACCTTATAGGCATTAGGTGTGTTCAGGTCATCATTCATGGCTGCCATGAATTCATCCCAGTGACCATCAACAGCTTCATCCAGAACGGCACCGGCCAGCTGAGCCTTGACCTCAGCCTGATGCAGAGCCTGTTCGACCTTGCCAAGTTCGGTTCTGGCAGCTTCAACAGTTTCATCAGAGAAGTTGATGATGTCGCGGTAGTTGACTGAGAGTAACAGCCACCTTGTCACATTGGCGCCTAACTGCGCAATGACATCCTTGGCCAGCTGAATGTTGCCCAGGGACTTGCTCATCTTGCCGCCGTTGAGGTTCAGCATGCCGTTATGTACCCAGTAATTGGCCAGGTGATGTCCGTTTACGGCATTGGACTGAGCCATTTCGTTTTCATGGTGAGGGAACTTGAGGTCCTTGCCGCCACCGTGAATGTCAATAAGTTCATGGTTGAAGTTATCACCGATCATGACTACGCATTCTGTATGCCAGCCCGGTCTGCCCTTGCCCCATGGTGAATCCCACTGAATGCCTACATCGGTTTTCTTCCACAGTAAGAAGTCCAGCGGATTGCGCTTCTTATCATTCTCTTCGACTCTGGCGCCTACCTTGAGATCATCGGTATTCTGATGAGAAAGCTCACCGTAGCTGCCGATGCTGTCAACGGAGAAGTAAACCTCTCCATCTACCACATAGGCATTGCCCTTTTCGACCAGCTTTTCAATGAACTTGATCATTTCATCCATCGTTTCAGTTACCCTTGGAGTAGCATCAAGCTTCTCGGTATTCAGAGAATCTCTGACCCGGTTGTAGGCTTCGATGTATCTTTCGGCGATCTCGTTTTCCTTAACGCCTTCTTCCAGAGCTTTATTGATGATCTTGTCATCAACATCGGTAAAGTTGGAAACATATTTTACCTTGTAGCCGTCAGCTTCAAATACTCTTCTTAATGTATCAAAAACAACCATCGGTCTGGCATTGCCGATATGTGCATGATTATATACGGTAGGTCCACAGACATACATGTTTACCTGATTTTCATGTACAGGCTTGAATTCTTCAACCTGCAGTGTCAGCGAATTGTACAGTTTCATAATAATAATCCTCCTGTGTACCATTTAAGATTATAGCATGAAAAAAATATTTTGTATTGCGGTAAGTAAATTGCGGTAAGTAATATATAATATTAGTGTACAGATTGGAGCACAGATAATATGAAAATACTAGTCTTCGGTTCTACAAACATAGACCATAACTATCATCTGGATCATATCGCCAGACCTAAGGAAACGATCACTTCCAGATCATATGAAATACACGCCGGCGGCAAGGGACTCAATCAGTCGATCGCCTTTGCCAAGACCGGATCCCATGTTTACTTTGCCGGTATGGTAGGCAATGATGCGGCCATGTTAATGAAAACCATGCAGAGTTATGGGGTTGATACTACATATGTCAGACAGCTGGATGCTCCTAACGGACACGCCATCATCCAGATCGATGATGAAGGTGAAAACAGCATCTTCCTTTATCCGGGCACCAATAATGCCATCACTGCCGAATACGTTGACGAAGTTCTCGCCAATTTTGACAAAGGCGATTTCCTGATCCTGCAGAACGAGATCAACATGCTGGACTACATCATTGAGACCGCCAGCAGAAAGGAAATGGTCATTCTGATGAATCCTTCACCTTGCGACGCCTCGCTAACAAAGCTGCCTCTTGAGAAGGTTGACTACTTCTTCATCAATGAAGTTGAAGGCGAACTGCTGACCGGCAGTCCGGAACCGAAAGAGATACTGAAGATCATGCTGGAGAAATATCCGAATTCAAAGACCATCCTGACTCTTGGTTCAGATGGTGCCTGCTACAATGACAGTAATCATTTCTGCAGTCAGCCGGCTATCAAAGTCAAGGCCATTGATACGGTTGGTGCCGGCGATACCTTCATGGGCTACTTCAGTTATGGTCTGGCTCAGGGATACACGCCTGAACAGTGCCTGTTACTGGCTACCAGGGCTTCCAGCATTACAGTAACCCGTCTGGGCGCTGCCGCTTCAATTCCGACTCTGGCTGAAATAAACGAAAGATATCCAGATTAAAACTCCCAAACGGGAGTTTTTAATTATCCATCAACAAGGCAATGAGCTTGATCTTTTCCCACATCAGCTTATCAGGCAGATCCAGTAACGGAGTATTGCACGACACTCCCCTGACCGACAGAGCCGCACGTCGGCAGACTTCCTTTACACGGTGCATGTGGTAGTCACTGGTAATGACGATGACCTTGCTGCTGACGGTTATCATCTTCTTGGCATAAGTTATGTTTTCTTTCGTGCTGGTTGATGAATCTTCAATAAAAAGCCTGTTTTCGGGAACGCCCGACCTGACGATGTAATCCTTCATGGCCTTGGCTTCAGATACCGTATTGCCTCTGGTTATCCCACCGCACAGAACCGCCGTACACTGCGGATTCTTCTGCAGATATTCTACGGCCTTATCACATCTTAACTGCAGTATTTCCTCCATCTGCCCGTCTTTCAGACCAAAGCCCATGACCAGGGCATAATCAGCCCCGTCTGCGTTTTTATCCCCGCTGCTCAACAGAATGAAAGCTGAGTAGGCACTGTTAACCAGCAGTGCCAGAATAAATATCAATGATAACAGTCTGCCTAAAAGGTAGACTCTCTTCTGTGTTTTCAGAATCACAGAGAAAGCGGCCAATTCAAAAATCACGATCACCAGCCACAGTAAAGCATGCATCCAATTCACCG
>JAEEGL012496044.1_pt1 | contig 10389 bp, 11 predicted proteins | sample 9134231 | NCBI WGS metagenome assembly JAEEGL01 (sample SAMN16246548, study PRJNA631951) | gut metagenome | biome: gut microbiome; feature: rumen; material: fiber-attached | host: Bos | place: Iran: Karaj | collected 2018-10
GTCTGTTTTGCAATCAGATAAAGACATCTTCAGTTTATATTCAGAAGATTAAAAAGCTAATGGCATTATTTGATTTTTTGATGTCAAAATTTGACATTTGCATTATAATCTAAAGTAACATTTTGACATGGGAGGGGATGCAATGCCACAGGAACTTCAGGGATGTGATTTTTGCAAATTCGTTAACTACGAGGATTCTGACGATTTTTATCTGTATGAGCTTGGTACCAACAAGTGTGAACCTCTGTACTCATATGAACATCTGGTAAAAAATCGCATAATCATCCACTTTGTATTAAATGGCAAGGGGATACTCAGACTTAATGGGAAGCAGTACGACGTTGGCCCTCACCAGATATTCCTGATTCCTTCAGACGTGCGGACCTTCTACCAGGCAGATGCTGAAGATCCGTGGGAATACATATGGTTTCACATTGGCGGCCCAAAGATTCCTCTCATCCTTAAGGAAGCTGGACTTACGCCCTCTCATCCTGTCTATACTCCTGTAGCATGCGCAGATAAGATCGAAAGTCTTGCCAGGGACATCCTTGATAATTACACAAGGCAGTATTACTGCGTTGGGACGCTTTATCAGATATGCGATTACATGATTGAAAATTCCAAGGCGAAGCAGGAGGACGATTATGAAAATTCTCTCCTGTACGTTAAGAACGTGATCTCGTACATTCAGCTCAAGTACTCCGAACACGTAAAGATTGAAAATATAGCCCTTTCTCTTGGGCTAAACAGAAGCTATCTCACAAGGCTGTTTAAAGAAGCAACAGGCTACTCCCTGCAGGAGTACCTTCTGACCTACAGAATGAAGATGGCTCTAAAGCTTTTGTCCGAAGACAAACTCAGTGTATCCGAGGTTGCAGAAGCGGTAGGATACACTGACACATTTACATTTTCCAAGGCCTTTAAGAGGCATTTTAAGCAGTCTCCATCAGCCTGTAAGGGAATAGATTACAGCATCGCTACTGGCATGCTGGGAGTTGCAAGAGCTAATATAAAGGCATCAAAATCCTGAATTTTTCTTTTCATAACCAAAGCCGGGCGATTTCTCACCCGGCTGTTTATTTATCATTTTATGTCAAACTCCGGTGGCTCATCCAGATTTTGCGAAACGTACTTGCCATCTTTTTTGCGCTGTTTGACACATTCTGTTAAAAGATATTCTATCTGTCCATTTATCGACCGGAAGTCATCCTCCGCCCAGGCAGCTATTGCGTCGTACAACTTCGCATTAAGTCGCAGTGGAACCTGCTTTTTTTCAGCCATTATTTAGTAAAGACTTCCCGAATTAACTATAGGCTGCGCATCGTGATTGCCGCACAGTACTACGAGGAGATTTGAAACCATCGCTGCCTTGCGCTCCTCATCCAGCTGGACAATATCCTTTTCATTGAGTCTCTCAAGAGCCATCTCAACCATTCCAACAGCTCCATCAACAATGAGCTTTCTGGCATCTACTACTGCTGATGCCTGCTGCCTCTGAAGCATAGCTGCTGCAATCTCAGGAGCATAAGCAAGATATGTGATCCTTGCGTCCACAATCTCGATACCTGCGCCCTCAACCTTGGACTGGATCTCTTCCTTTATCCTGCCTGCAACAACCTCTGTTGAACCGCGAAGGCTTCCGTCGTCAGCCCGGCCATCACCTGTGGTATCAACATTCTCAGTGATGTCATATGGATAGAGCTTAACTACATTACGAACTGCTGAGTCGCACTGAAGTGATAAGTACTCTTTGTAGTTATCTACTGTAAATACGGCCTTGGCTGTATCTGTAACCTTCCACATAACTGCAACTGCGATCTCTACAGGATTACCAAGGATATCGTTTACCTTCTGCTTGGAGTTACTAAGAGTCATAACCTTAAGGGAAATCTTCTTGTTGGCACCAGCTTTAAGCTCTCCTGTTGTTCCTATCTGACCACCACTTACAACAATGCCTGAAATAGTATTTTTCTTGTTGTCGGAGATATCTCCACTCTGTCCAAGCTTGGTATCAGCTGCAGGGTTAAAGGCTGTGCAGAATGGATTTACAAAAAAGAATCCGTCACCCTTAAGTGTTCCCACATACTTTCCAAACAGTGTAAGTACCAGAGCTTCTCCGGGCTTTAGCACCTTAAGTCCAAGGAACAATATCCATCCCACACAAAGGTAGATAATAGATATAAGAAATAGCAGTCCGCTATAATCCTTGCCGTTATCCATCCTTATCCCGCCTGTAACCACATTTACAAATGCCAGCAGATAAAGCGCTATTGCCAGGATCATTACAAATATCCCGTTCTTGTGTCCACTAATAACCTTTTCTTTAATGTTCTCGTTCATGACTTTTCCTCCGTTTTATGCCTTGACTTGATGTCAAAAGGTGTTGTGAATTGTTTTGATATCATTATGATATCATATAAAATCATTTTGTCAACACCCATAAACGGAATTTAGTCTTACACAAATCGGGGCAATAAGAAAACAGGCCACAAACTCAGATCATAACTACCATCTCTTCATCATCCAGTAATTCTGTCTTTACTTTTTTTCCGTCACAGCTTATTTCGTAATCGCCTTTAAAAGCATCCACTGTGACACAACCATTCTCGTCTGTGGTAACTGTCATGTCAGTCCACCACTCCTCTTTCACAAGCTTTTTAAGCATTTCAAAGGATGGCTTCTTGGAACCGTCAAGTCTCACAAATCCGCTGGGGGCCTTGAGCCATGCGCCGTCTGTGAAATCCCAGGTGGTAATGGCCTCTACAAGAGGATGAGAAAAGAGAATTCTATACATCTCCTCTATTTCCTTAGCCTGGCGCTGTTCTCCATCAGGGGTTGAAGGCCACTCCTCCACCTGCCAGTCATTGAGATCCACGATGTGGGAAGGCATAATATTCCCGGAGATAAGTGTATTCTCAGTAAAGTGTATTGGAAGCCCAAAGTGGGAAAACCGATCAAGCACCTCTTCCAGCTTCTCTTTTCCCCAGTAGCCCTGATGCTGATGGGACTGGATTCCAATGGCACTGATGGGTACTCCCGCATTAAGGCAGCCATCTATAAGGATCTCGTAATTGATTGATGTATTGAAATCGTTAAGGAGCAGCACCGCATCCGGATTATCAGCATAAGCTCTGTCAAACACCTCTTTGATAAGTCCTACTCTGCCCTTCTCCTTACAGATTCTGGTGATGGCATTGTCGTATTTATCGAAGATCGGCATGATCACCACTTCGTTGATGACGTCCCACATATCTATGACACCCTTAAAGCCTTTAACCTCGCGGTCTATACGCTCAAGCTGCTTTTCAAGGATAGTTGCGTTGTCATATTTCATCAGCCAGTCCGCGCAGACTGTGTGCCAGCACAAGGGATGTCCTTTGACCTTTACACCCTTATCTGTCAGATACTTTGCAGTATTCATGAGCACTTCTGTATTAGGCTTACCTTCCTCTGGCTCAAAATTCCCCCAGTAAAAAGGCAGGGTGGCATAGTTAAATATCTCAAGCCACTTGTCTGTTAGCTGTTTATATTTGTCCTCTCCTCCAAGGACATACGGGATAAAATCAAAAGCCCCGCATCCGAATAAAAATGCGTGATTCGTCTGTTTAACGCTTACTTTCTGATTTGAAAGCAAAGTTCCCTGCTGATCCACAAAGCGCATCGTCTTGGTTACTTTTCTGTGAGATAATTCCATAAATTGTCACCTTTCTGCTCTTATGCAAACTGTAGCCAATAGCTCATGCAACAATCATCTCATTTTCTTACCCGGAATTCTCCCAAATAATTGCTCAAAATTTATTATTTATAGATTCACGGAATCATAGGTATACACCATGTCCTGCTCGATAACAAAATCCTCATCGCAAACACTACCATAGCTGCTGCTCCTGTCCAGAAGCTGCGTTGTGCACATAGCTGCTGTGGCCTCTCCCTCAGGTATCACCTCCCGGGATACTTCTCCTCCCGCAAGAAAGCTGCCAAAGCCAGCAATAACAATAAGCGCTATCAATATGATCACGAACATATATACAAAGATCATCATCTGTCATTTTCCTCCATGGGCGGAAGGAGTTCATCAACATCCACTCCGCACTTTTCCTTAAGTATTTCTTTTATCCTGATCCCGGCATTTCCAAGCCTGTCCTTCACCGCCGGGACTCTCGCCTGTGCATCGGAAGCAGCATAGCTCATCACCGATCCATAGTTCGCCATGGAAAAAGAGATAACTGCAGCCAAAGCCCCCGCCGAAAAGACAAGCTGCGTTCCCTTTAATATCTTTTTTCGGATACGCTTTCCGGGATATTTCAAAAGAGCTGCCCTGATCTCCCTGCAGCTCTCAAACCGGTCTTCCCTGTCTGCTCTTGTGCACCCCTCTATTATCTCCATGAGCTCAGGAGAGCACTTTCCCCCAAGCAAAAGTAAAAGCGTCCTTCCAAAGCAGTAAATATCCGTCCTTGGGTCAGTCTGCCCAAGATTTCCATACTGCTCCGGCGCCGCAAACCCTTCAGTCCCAAGATTTAAAGTATCTGTATCTCCTCCGGGTTCCATGACTCTTGCGGCCCCAAAATCTATAAGGGATACGTGTCCGTCGGGACGCAGCAGTATATTTGCAGGTTTAAGATCCCTATAGATGACAGGCTGCTTACGGCTGTGAAGATACATAAGGAGTTCAAGAAGCTCACACCCCAGCGCCACAGCTTCCTTCTCTTCAAACCTCCCTTTCTTTTTAAGCACTTTTGAAAGGCTGTTCCCGGGAACATAGTCAAGGACAAATGCATCGTCATATTCAGCCACAACTCCCGGGATCATGGGATGATTCACAAACCGCAGGATCCCGGTCTCTTCTCCGACGATCTCATTAGCCCTCTTGCCATCAAACACATGCTCTTTGATCAGCTTTATGGTCACAGGCTTATCCGTTTTCATATCCACAGCCATGTAAACCACGCTGCTACCACCTTCTCCCAGCTTTCTTAAGATTCTGTATCTCCCCCTGTAAACGCTCTCGTTTTCTAAATACTCCACAGCAAAATCCTCCACTATAACCATTACACCTTAGAATTCCAGACACATGGCAGCCACCGTGATGTTGTCATCTTCTTTTCTGCCCATGGCAAGTTCTGCCAGCTTTCTGCACTGGTGCAGCATGTCATCTGCAGTAACGCACATCTGTGGGCATAGCTTGTCATGTATCTCAGTATTCCCAAGTGTTCTCCAAAAGCCATCGCTGACAGCAAGCACCGTCGCACTGGAAGAGAGCTCCCCTCTTCTTATTTCAGGCTTTATCTCCAGAGTCGTCCCAACACTCTGAAGCAGAACACTCCTCTCCGGATCCATTGCTGCTGCCTCTCTGGTGATGATCCCGTCATCGAGCTTCTCCTGCACTACGCTCTGATCTTTAGTCACAGGCACAGCATTTTTCCTGTCTACCATATATATCCTGGAATCCCCAATATTTAAGGTCATGTACCTTCTTCCAATCTGCAAAAAAGCCGTCAGCGTGGTCCCGAGCTTGATTCCCCTGTGTCTTCCGTACCTTCTTATGTCGCTGCTGCTCTTTACTATAAGCCGTAAAAGCGATGTTTCAACTGTATCCCAAAGCTTATCCTCCGGGAGATTCTGCATAAGGGAGAGCTCCTCATGAAACCAGCACTCAAGCGCCCTTATCATCTTGCAGCTTGCCACCTCGCCCTTTGACAATCCGCCCATTCCATCACATACAGCGGCAAAAGAGATTCTTCCATACCTTCTTGTGTTGGCAACCTTCACCAGAGAAGAATCCTGATTAACTTTACGCACTTTTCCTGCGTCGGTAAAAATACATGCTTTAACTTCCATACTGCTTAACCTCTAAAATAACATTGAAAAAATAGTCCGAATTGGACTTTGCGAAGCACCAACCAGTGCTCAAAAAAAATGACCGTGTCACAGATGTGTGACACAGTCATGAATATTACAATGAAAAAGTTTATTTGTCAAGAAGGTCGTTCATAACCTCTATTGCTTTATCAAGCTGATTGTCTGTCTTGTCCTCTGCATAGGCATCTGCATCGTATTCAACCTCCACATCAGGCTCAATTCCAATACCGTGGATATTATTGCCGTTTGGTGTGTAGTAGTTGCTGACAGTAAGCTTCACTGCAGTTCCGTCCTTAAGATCAAATATCCTCTGGACTATTCCCTTTCCAAAGGTTGTCATTCCAACAAGCTTGCCAAGCTTATAGTCCTTGATGGCTCCTGAAAGGATCTCTGAGGCGCTGGCAGAATACTGATTGACCAAAACCACCACAGGAATATCTATCTCATGCTCACCATCACAGGTGTAATCTTCTCTCTCGCCATTTCTGTCTACTGTATAAACAATAATTCCCTTTGGAAGGATCTGCCTTGCAATGTCGCAGACTGCCTGAAGGCTTCCGCCCGGGTTACTTCTAAGGTCAATAATAAGACCCTCAATGTTATTGGCCCTAAGCTCTGCCATTCCTTCTGCGAACTGATCAGGGGTAATGTCATCAAACTCTGTAATCTGAAGATAACCGATTTTCTCATTTTCACCAAGAAGTTTGGTATTGACCGTCGGAACCTCTACTGCAGATCTCTCAACATCCACCTCTATCTCTTCCATCTTGGATCCCCGAAGGATGGTTAGATGAACCGTAGTGCCCTCAGGGCCCTTTATGCGAGATACCACTTCGTCAAGCTCCATCCCCTGAGTAGACTCTTTATCTACCTCATAGATGATGTCGTCTGTCTGTAGCTCAGCCCTCTCTGCAGGGGTACCTGGCATAACGCCGGAAATACGGGGAAGATTCATATCATTGTCAAGGCTGACATATGCTCCAATACCATAGTAAATACCTGCAGTATCGGACAAAAGCTCTGTAAGCTCTTCCTCTGTGTAATAAACCGAATATGGATCACCAAGAGAGTCCATAAGGCCCTTGTACATTCCAACTGCCTCTTCCTCTTTATCCACATCAGTCTTGTAGTAATAGGTGTCAATAACACTCTCAAGTGACTGGATCTTACTTAGGGTCTCATCGCTCAAGAGCTCATCTCCGGTATCCAGCGAATTTGAGCTGAAATTAAATGGAGCTCCAAATCCGGAATTAAGTCCCCAGAATACATAAATTCCTGCCAGTATAAACAGCGCAACCATGCATCCAACCAGTATTCCACTCACAAACCGTCTTCTGAGTCTGCTTCTTATTTTTTTGGGATTCAAAGCCGTCTGTTGGTCGCCTTGATATTCCTGCTGCCCATCCAGAGGTGTAATATCATTTAAATTACCATCCATATCGTTCTCCCGCCCGCCTCATTATTTGAGGTAATTCCATGGGCTTACATAATTTCCGTTTAATCTTACACCAAAATGAAGGTGTGGACCTGTAGATCTTCCCGTTGATCCAACAGCCCCAATCTTGGTTCCTGAAGTCACATCCTGCCCCTTAGACACATAGAGGGCAGAGCAGTGCATATAAATCGTGTAAAGTCCGCCGCCATGGTTGATCATGATGTAATTACCCATGGTGGAGTTATAATCTGCAGCAACCACTGTTCCATTATAAGCACAAAGAACAGCAGAGCCGGAAGGAGCTGCCAGATCTATACCATTGTGCATCTTCTCAATTCCAAGAGTGGGATGCACTCTCATTCCAAAGTTGTCAGAAATCCTGGTGTAATTGGGACACGGCCAGGTAAATACGCCGCCGTCGTACATATATCTGCTGTAGAGCGCAGCCTTGTCTGCGGCAACTTCTCTTTCCAATGCCGCAATAGCTTCATTCTCAGCCTTGATCTCAGCCTCATATTCCTTGATGGCCGCTTCCTTGCTTGAAATGTCATTCTTCACAACAGAGAGCTCGTTGTTCTTGGTATCAATAAGATTCTGGAGGTTGTTTTCCTCCTCTTCTTTGGCTGCCTTGGCCTCATCGAGAGTTGCTTTTTCCTCCTCAAGGGCCTCTTTGGTGAGCCTAATAAGCTCTGTGGTGTTGATATACTCATTGAGCTTCATCCTGTCATAGGACGAGAGCATCTCGATATACTCCGCCTTGTTCAGCATATCAGAAAAGCTGCCTGACTCTAAAAGCATCTCAAAATAAAGCGTATCACCTCTCTCATACATAAACTTGATACGCTTCTTCATGGCCTCATACTGAGCCTGCTGAATGGCTTCCGCCTCTTCAAGCTCAGCTGTAGTGGTCTCTATCTGCTGTTCTTTTTCTGTGATCTCATCAATAAGAGCGTCAATCCTGGACTGAATGTCAGAAAGCTGTCCATCAAGCTGGGTGATATAGTTGTTCAGATCTGTCTTGCTGGCTTCCAGCTGCTTTTTGACCTTTTCCAGGTCTGTCTTGGCATTTTTGAGACTGTCCCTCTCTTTTTTGGCCTGACTGATCTGATTCTCCTTAGCCTTGATGGACTCTTCGGTGACTGCAGCATGGCTGTCGATCTTAAAGCTGCAGGTAGACACTAGGGTCACAAGAATGCACATAAGGACGCATATTATTCTTTTTTTACTACCCTGATAAATTTCCCTCAACTTATGCGAATTCCCTTTAATCTGACTTTATACATGCAGGTGCTTCCTTACAGTTGCGAAACTTCCAAGGAAACCGATTCCAATACCGATCAGAAGAGATATCGGAATGAGGTTGTGATAGATTGTCTCAACCGGAAGGAAATTCAGAAGGGAACTGAGCATTGTAAATCTTGAAGCCACATAGCTGATCACATGTGTGTAAACAAAATAGATGATCACCAGTGGAATGATAGATCCTATAAGACCGATCAGAATTCCCTCTACTACGAAAGGCGCCCTTACAAAAAAGTCTGTGGCACCTATATATTTCATGATATTGATCTCATCCTTACGCACTGAGATACCCATCGTAACAGTATTGCTGATAAGGAATACAGATACCAGCAAAAGAAGGATGATGATACCACCGGATACATAAGCAATAAGAAGGTTAAGTCCGCTAAGTGTTGTAGCAGTAACCTCTGATCTGTTGACCTCTCTTACCACGCTGATAGACTCAATGTAGGTTACAAGAGCCTGCTGCATGGATACGTCATTTAAGTAAATCTGCAGATTGGCTGACTCAGCAAGAGGATTCTCAGTAAAGCCATCAGCGTACTCTCCAAGGTATTCCTCCTTGAAGCCTTCCCACGCCTCATCGGCAGACACATAGATGATCTCCCTTACCTCAGGTCTCTTTTCAAGATCACTCTTTACAACAAGTATCTCGTCCTCACTGGTTCCCTCGTTAAAGAAAACCGTTACGGAAACGCCCTCTTCAGCGGTCTTTACTACATTCTGGAAATTCGTGATTATAGCATAGAACAGGCCAAACAAAAACAGACACGCGGTGATGGTGGCTATTGAAGCCAGTGTGTACCACCTGTTTCTTCCAAGATTCTTAAAGCCCTGTCCTATGGTGTAAAAGAAACTACTACTCCTCATCGATGTACATACCCTCTTCCTCGTCTTCTATGATGACGCCCTTTTTCATGGTGATAACTCTCTTTTTCATGGCATTTACGATTTCTCTGTTGTGAGTAACCACTATGACTGTAGTTCCATTTTCGTTGATCTGTTCCATGAGCTTCATAATTTCCCATGAATTGTTCGGATCAAGGTTACCGGTGGGCTCATCTGCCAAAAGAATCGCCGGCTTATTTACTAAAGCTCTGGCAAGGGCAACTCTCTGCTGCTCACCACCTGATAGCTGATTGATCTTGTTCTTATACTTGCCAGCAAGGTTAACAGTTGCAAGTATTGATGGAACATTTCGCTTGATCTCTCTTGTGGGAGTCTGTACAATGCGCTGAGCAAAAGCAACATTCTCGTAGACGTTTCTGTCCTTCAAAAGTCTGAAATCCTGAAATACTATACCTAAATTCCTTCTGAACTTTGGTATCTTACTGTGCTTGATCCTTCGAAGGTTGTATCCTAAAACCGTGATCTCTCCGTCTGTGGGAACAAGCTCTCTTAAAAGGAGCTTGATAAGAGTAGACTTGCCTGATCCGCTGTCACCCACTATAAAAACAAATTCACCCCTCTTTATGTGAAGGGTGACTCCGTTTAAGGCTGGTGCACCCGTAGAATAAGACTTGGTCACGTTTTCCAGTGTGATGATCTCATCCTCGGGTATCTGCCTGTTTGTTCTTCTTTTTCTGTATCCTCTTTCCATAAACCTCCCTCGTAGTCCAAATGCCGGTAGACTATCAAGTAAACTTCTCCATGTACTTCATATATCTTACAACCATAAGTGCAATTTTAAAAGTGATTGCATCATCAAATACCCTGAGGTCAAGCCCGGTGCTCTTTTGAAGCTTGTCCAGTCTGTAAACAAGAGTATTTCTATGGATGAAAAGCTGACGTGA
>JAEEGL012943477.1_pt1 | contig 10389 bp, 11 predicted proteins | sample 9134231 | NCBI WGS metagenome assembly JAEEGL01 (sample SAMN16246548, study PRJNA631951) | gut metagenome | biome: gut microbiome; feature: rumen; material: fiber-attached | host: Bos | place: Iran: Karaj | collected 2018-10
GCATATATAATATTTTGAATATTTGCTCCAAAGCCTTCTAAGTTAGATACATAGAAGTCTACTTTCTTTCTATCAATAATAGTAACTAATATTTTTAATTTTACAGGAGCTTGTAAGCCTTCAGTTTTTACTTTACTTAAGGCAGTTTCTATTTCTTTTTTCTTACCCATACTTACCTCCTACATAAAATTAATAATTTGTTCATCATCACTAGAAATAATAGTTTTTAATCTATGTTTAGCAACTACTTTTCTTTGAACTACAGATTTAAATCCAAGTAATTGTATTGTAATAAGTGGTGTCATAGCAACCATAGCTACAATACCAAAACCAGTTCCTAGTAAGTTTTCACTTGCTACACCATTAACACTTATACAAGCGCCTATCGCAAACGGAAGTATAAAGCTTGATGTAAGTGGACCTGATGCAACTCCACCTGAGTCAAATGCTATACCTGTGAAAATAGATGGAACAAAGAATGCTAATCCTAAAGAAATTAGGTATCCTGGGATTAAGTAATATAATAGTGAGAAGTTAAATATTATTCTAAGCATAGCAAGCATTATTGATATAGCTACACCAATACATAAAGCAATTAACATTGTTCTTTTCTTTACAGCACCAATTGTAACTTCTTCTACTTGCTTTGTTAAAACATGTACAGCAGGCTCTGCTAAAACTACTACCATACCTAAAGCAAAACCAAATATAGCAAGGGCTACTTTGTTTTCAGCCATTAAACTACCTAATTTATAACCAATTGGTAAGAATCCTACTTTTGCTGCTGTTAAAAATATTACTAATCCAACAAATGTAATAGATAGACCAATACCAATACGAACTAATTTAATCTTTGGAAGTTTGATAAAAATAAAGTTTATGATTAAGAATACGGCAACTATTAATGATAGGGCTATTAATACACCTACACCTTCTTCAAGTAAACTCTTAAAGAAATGAACAAATACATTATCTGCAATAGCATATGAATCTAATTCATTAGTAATAATTTCTGGGCCTAAATTACTATTATTAATTGTTAGACCTAAAAGTAATACAACAAGTATAGGTCCTACACTACATAAAGCAATTAAACCAAATGAATTTTCCTTGGAATCTCTACCACCAACTGTTGCTGCTATACCAACACCTAAAGCCATTATAAATGGAACTGTAATAGGACCTGTTGTTACACCACCTGAATCAAAAGAAATGGCTAGAAAATTAGAATTTCCAAGTTCAATCATTAATGCTGCAACTGCAAACATTGCCATATAGAAGAATAGTAACATCATACTTAAATTAGTCTTTGTTAACATCTTAAGTACAGCAAGTAATAAGAATAATCCTACCCCTAAGGCAATAGATATTATAAGTACCCAAGGGTTACCATTAAATACTCCTTTAATTTGACCTGCTAGTACTGATAAGTCTGGTTCAGCAATAGTTATTAATAAACCCATAATGAAGGCTACTAATAAAATTATAAGAATCTTCTTTGTCTTAACCAAAGATGATCCAACCTGTTCTCCCATATCAGACATAGAAAAATCTACTCCTAAACTGAATAGACTTATACCTACAATAAGTAAAACTGCACATATTGCAAATACTAATTGCTCTTTACCACTAAGTCTTGCAAGTGGTGTAAAAGATAGAATTAGTACTATTAATGCTACAGGTAATACACTCATAGTAGATTCTTTTAATTTTTCTAAAAAAACCTTAAACATCTTCTTCACATCCTATTTGATAATCACTTCATAAAAATTATAACATATTTTTATGGCTTAAAAAAAACATTTATTGCATCAATAGTCAACTTTTGTTGTGAATCTTTACTAATTGTTGATTTTTTGTCTCCTTTTTGATTGCCATAATTGCCAAAATTAGCATGATTTCCTCCTTCAATGACTACTTCTTTATAGTTTTTGTCTAAATTCTTTTTATTTTCATCATACTTTTTCTTATTTAAAACACCATCATTAGATCCATAAATTGATAAACATTCTAGGTTATCTAAGCTCTTAGTTGAATAAGATGCTAGTAGAATCACTCCTTTAATTTTATCCTTGTTATTAGCTGCATAAATACTAGCTACAGTTCCACCTAAAGAATGTCCTGAAATATAAAATGATTCATAGGAATAACTATCAATAATTTTACTAGCTTTATTACTTCCTAAGAAGGCTATATTAAATGGCATATCTACTAAAAATGTATCTATTCCACTTTCTGCGAGCTTATACATTAAAGGCGCATAGCTAGTATATTCTACCTTTGCTCCTGGATAGAATATAATCGCTTTATTACTAGCTTTTCCATCAAAAAAGTAATATCCTTTTTTCTTAACTACAGTTACATCTTCACTACTTTTTAAATACTCTTTTACACTGCTATCCGCATGATAATATATACCTAAATAAATAAAGCCAATAAGTATGAAATTGATAAAAGTTCCGCATATTGTAATAAGTACAAAAATCCCTTTTTTTATCCTTCTTTTTGTTAGTCTATAAATTAGATAAGTAATAAAAAAAGAGATGATTAAACATACTACAAGTGCTAAGATCACAAGTAAAACATATGTCATAATTTCATCCCCTTAATTTCTATCTCCATCTTTATAATTTCTATCTGTCCATTCAGCATATGCATCAGATAGCTTATCATTAGATTTTGTTTTATATTCCTTTATTTCTTCATCAATAGTGATACAATCCCCTGATTCTAATATCTTACATTTATTTTTAAATGCTTGTCTAAATAATTTATCATGTCCTGAACAATGTATTGGACAAATAAATTCTAAGTCATATTCTTTTAATTTGTTTATTATATTTTTAGCGTGTTCTTCTGATTCCTTTGATAAATGGAATCCTCCTATTATACCTCTAATATTTTTATTAGTTCTATTTTTAATTTCATCAATTATATTACAAATACCTACGTGGCTACACCCAACTACTACTACTAAACCTTTAGTAGTATCAATTGTTAGAACTTGTTCATCAATAAATTTATCTTTAATATATTCTTTATCTAAGATATAGAATTTATCTGATATATGTTCAAAATTATTAATTTCTTTGAAATTATTAAATAAAAATATGTCTTCATCAATTTTTAGTTCATTATCACAATAAATAATGTTATTTAATTCTTCTAATTTAAATGGAATTCCTTTATAAAAATAATTATTATCCTCTAAAGAATACTTATTAGCTTTAAATTCTTTTCCTAGATATATATTTTTACTATAATTATTATCCTTAATAAAATCTATAACTCCACCTGTATGGTCATAATGAGCATGTGATAAGACTAAATAATCTATATTAGATAAATCGATGTTTAATTTTTTGGCATTATTTAAAAAACTATTTGTTTTCCCTGTATCAAATAGTATTTTTTTATTATTTAATTCAATTAATAAAGACAAACCATGTTCAAAAAATAAAAATGGAGTTTCTTTATTTTCAATTAAACATCTTATTCTCATATTTACTTACTCCTTAAATAAATAAAGGACTTATAAAAGTCCTAATTATTTTTCTTCTTGTTTGTTGTATTCATCTAATACAGCTTTTTCTAATTGCTCCCTAGTTTCAGCATTAATAGGATGAGCTATATCTTTAAACTCACCTTCAGGTAGCTTTCTTGATGGCATAGCAATAAATAGTCCATTATCACCATCAATAATTCTTAATTCATGAATAACGAAGCAATCGTCAATAGTAACAGAAGCAATTGCTTTTAATCTGTTATGTCCATCTACTTTTTTTAATCTTACGTCTGTTATTTTCATCATCAACCATTCCCTTCGCACGTATACACTATTATTGTATCATATTTGGAAAACGTTTTCAATAATTTTCATAAAATTAAAAATAAATATTTTTATTCAAGTGTCTCTGTTTTTATTTCTAGATAGTTATTATTACTTATAAATTCTTTCATATCAAATGAATAATAAGAACTTCCACTACCACTTAAATGCATCTTTAAACCCTGTGCTTCATAATACATTTTAAAATCATAAATGTCTGGATATAGCCTAATTAAAGCCATTTCTAACTCGTTATCACCTTTATCAGTTTCAATGTATTTAGCAAATACATCCTTTGTTAGAGCTTCAAATCTAGGATTAAAAATGTATACCTCTTTTTTAGGATAGCTACAAAATTCTAGTATATCTCCTCTACCTCTAATAATGCCTGGTTTATTATACATAGTAAACAATGTATCAGAACCAAACTTTAAGGCAATACTTGCTAGTTCATCAATAGATAGGCCTAAATTCCATAATCTATTTAAGCCTCTAAGGGTAGCAGATAGATCAGCTGATCCGCCACCTAAACCTCCAGCAAGAGGTATATTTTTCTTTAAAACTATTTTTACACATTTATCTATATTATAGTTTTCTTTTAAATAATGAATTGCTTTAAACATTATATTATTTTTAATATTTATACTTGATTCTATGATATCAACTGGATAATCATAGAATTCTAATTCATCATATATATTAATAGGTACTACTAAGCTTTCTAGATCATGATATCCATCTGGTCTAGTTCCTAGTATTTTTAAATATATATTTATTTTGGCATATGCTTTTTCAGTTACCATTAAAATTTCTCCAATAGTTCTGGATGTTTTTTAAACAATGAAATTTTAGCAAGCTCACCTTTAGTAACCCACTTATAATCTACAGCTTCATGTAAAACAACTTTATCTGTTTTAGCATCAGCTTTATAAATACATCTAATAATATAATGTCCTACAACTCTATCAACTAATTCTATATTTTCAAGCTCAATTTCTGTTTCTTCTTTTACTTCTCTAATTAAGCCATGAATTTCATCTTCACCACTATCCAAACCACCACCAGGTAGTTCATAAATACTTGGACTTATTACTTTATAAGGGCTTCTTTTTTGTATTAAATATAAGCCATTAAATTTTATAATTGCAGTAGTTACCTTAAAGTAAGAATTTGGGTTACTTAAGGCATTTCTTGGCACTGTGATACCTAGTGGATTTAAGTCTTTATCATATAAATCTACCATTTCCTTACTCATAAATTCTTGTAAGATTTTATCTGATAAATCAATAAAATTATCAACAGTAAGTTCTTCACTTCTTGCGGTTGTGCTTATATTTAAACTAGTTAATATTTTTTCAAATCTTTCTCTTTCAGGGCCAAAACGATTCATTAAATTATTGATTAATGTCTTTCTTCTTTGAGAAAATGAATTTCTAACTACATCAAAGAAAAATGATTCGTTTTGTGGCTTATGTTTTATTTCTTTAAAGACATCTATTTCTATTACAGCACTATCAACATTAGGCATTGGTTTAAAGACAGTTCTTGGAACTTTAAAAAGCTTTTTTACACTTGCTTGATATTGAATAGTTATAGATAAAGAATTATAATCTTTAGTCTTAACTGAACCAGCTAAACGATCAGCAACTTCTAATTGCATCATAACTACATATTTATCAATTTTAGCATTTTGAAGTAAGCTTAATAATATTGGTGTAGTAATATAATATGGTAAATTAGCAACTACGTATATCTTACTACAGTCAGATAAATACATCTTTATATCACGTTCAACATCAGCTTCTAATATATCAATATTTAAAATTGTTTTATTAGAATAATCTTTTAAATTTTCTTCTAATATTGGTATTAATTCACTATCAATTTCATAAGCTAAAACATGCTTAGCAGCTTCACATAATCTAGTAGTTAAAACACCTAAACCAGGCCCTATTTCTATAACGCCAATAGTGTTATCTATATTAGCACTAGAAACTATCTTATCTAATATTTTTTTATCAGTTAAAAAGTTTTGGCCAAACTTCTTTTTTATATGAAAATTGTTTTCTGAAATTACTTTCTTTGTGTTCATATTATGGCCTCCTTATTTGCAAATTATGGCTTATTTAAGGCATTTTCTATTTGTTCAACAGTTATACCAAACATATTAATTCTATTTAAAAATGTTTTGGCATTTGTATGTCCTAAATTTAATTTTTGACATATTTCATCTCTTAATTTACTACTGTTTTCTTCTCCAATTAAACCTAAATTATATAAGTCTTTTATGGTGATTAAATCATTATTTTCTACAACACTTAAGCATCTTTCTAAAGCTTCAATAATATCGCTTTCTTTAGCATGTTCAATGCCTACTTTCCTTTTGTTTTTACTAATTGCTAGATCTTTTTTTAAGAAAGCATTTTTTGCATTTGGAATATGTGATTGTAATATTTTTCTAATTCGTTCACCTGGATAATCAGGATCTAAAAATAAAATGATTTCTCTTTTTTTAGATGCTTCTATTATGGTAGGTAAATATTTATCTATTTCACTACCATTAGTAATTAATACATCTAGTGATGGATATATTTTTTTAAGTCTTTCTAAATCGTGCATTCCTTCAACTACTACTACTTCATTATATTTCACTGTAGTATATTAGTCTTGAAGTATATTTACTACTCTTACTAAATGCTTTTACTATTGGTGAGAATTCTAGTAAATCTACTTCTTTATCTCCTGGAATTAATATTTTTATTTGTTCATCTATTTGATAATCGTATGCTGATTTAGAAACTACATCTTCTTTATAATAATATTTTTTATTGTTCTTAAATTGTTTTACTTTTTCTACTTCACTATCAGTAGCATATTTTAAATCAATATGACTAAATAGCTTTCTATTAAATAACCTATATGCTAAATCCTTAATAATAGGATCATCTTCATATTGGAATTGTTGAATACATCCATTTACATATACATCATCTATCTTTAAGTATGTATCTACATCCTTTTTATCTATAACATCTATTAATAGACTTACATCTGTTTTAAATGGATAACCAATTTTGATTAATTCATACCATCTTTCATAAATCATCTCAAGCATTACTTCAAAGCATCTAGATACTGGATGGAAATATACTTGATAATACATATGATATCTACTCATTAAATAATCTTCGATATTTGGTACACAATTATACTTAAATACAATCTTTTTATCTTTAACAAGCATACCTCTAAGTATTTTTTCAATATCTATATCTCCAAATTGCGCTCCAGTGAAATAAGCATCCCTTTTTAAGTAGTCCATTCTATCAACATCAAGTTGGCTGGATACTAATTGTTCAATTAGAGGGAATTTATGTTCATGATTAATAACTGAAGCTATATCTTTAGGTAGTCTAGCATCATATTTTTTAAGAGCTTTATTAATAGATGTATCACCTAAAATGATATTTATAGTCATTATTTCATGATTTATTTTAAATATTTTTTCAAAGCTATGAGAATATGGACCATGTCCTATATCATGTAGTAAAGCGCTACATAAGAAGACCGTTTTTTCATAGTCAGTAAGCTCATTATCGACATCTTTAACCTTTTCTAAGACCTCACGAGCAAGCTCATAAGCACCTAATGAATGAGAAAATCTAGTATGATCGGCCATATGAAAAACCATGGAAACACCACATAATTGCTTGATACGTCTTAGTCGTTGAAATTCAGATGTATTAATTAATTCATCAATGATTTCATCATTTACTCTAACATATCCATATAAAGGATCTCTAAATACCTTATTTACCATACTATACCTCCATTCATTCCATAATTAATTTTAACATTTATTAAAAACTATTACAACTAAGTAATAGTTTAATGATATAATTAATTTGAGGTGATTATTATGTGTATATTTTGTAAGATAATAGAAGGAGAAATCCCTTCAACAACAATATATGAGGATGATGTAGTTAAATGTATATTAGATTTATCACAAGCAGGAGTAGGTCATACCTTAGTTATACCTAAGAAGCATTATGCGAATGTACTTGAAATTGATTCTGATACTTTTGGTTATGCGATGAAAATAGCTCAAAAAATTGCAAAAGCTTTAAAGAAGACTTTCAATTGTGATGGAGTTAATATTTTAAATAACTGTGGTGAAGCAGCAGGTCAAACAGTATTTCATTTACATATTCATGTCATTCCAAGATTCTTTAATGACACAGTAGATGTAAAATGGGTTGATAACAGTAGTAAGTTTGATCCTAAAAACTTTGAAGAATTAAAAAATAAAATTGTAGCAAATCTATAATAAAAAAGGAGGAGACTCCATATGGATAAAAATATAGTTTCACGCTTTAAATATGTTAGAATTCAAGGACAAGAACTAGCAGAAAATACAATGTATGCTAGAGGTATTTTTAGTATGTGCTGGGATATGGTTCATAACGATTTAATGGATGAAGAAGATGCCTTATTATTTAAGGAAATTGATGACTGGTTTGCACATGAATTACCATGGCCTCCACAATGTAAAAATCAAGAAAAAGTTATATGCTTTTTTAAAACCGAAAACTCTAAAGAAATGCTTAATATGATACAGCCAGCTATGTGGTTACTTGAAAGGTATAATCATCCATTTTATTTAGTTTATACTAATACACTTCCGGGTGAAATTGTGTATGAAGATAAGTTTCAAGTGGCAGTAAAAGTAAGTGGTAAGCTTGATGTAAGACCTATTCAAAAATCGTGGTCTCCCGAAGAATAGAAGAAAAAGAAAACGGCTATTTCTAGCCGTTTTTTATTTTATCTATTTTATAATTGTCATACCACCCATATAAGGTTGTAGAGCCTTTGGAACATTGATTGAACCATCTTCATTATAGTTATTTTCGATTACTGCGATTAAGCCTCTAGGAGTAGCTAAAACAGTATTATTTAGTGTATGAACTAAGTATGTTCCATCACTATTTTTAGTTCTAATTCCAAGTCGTCTAGCTTGTGCATCACCTAGTGTAGAACAGCTTCCAACTTCAAAATATTTCTTTTGTCTAGGGCTCCATGCTTCGACATCACATGACTTAACTTTAAGGTCTGCTAAATCACCACTACAGCACTCTAAAGTTCTTACTGGAACATCTAAACTTCTAAAGAATTCTACTGTATAACTCCACATCTTATTATACCAATCCATTGATTCTTCAGGCTTACAAATAACGATCATTTCTTGCTTTTCAAATTGGTGTACTCTATATACTCCACGCTCTTCAATTCCGTGTGCTCCAACTTCCTTTCTAAAGCATGGTGAATAGCTTGTTAGAGTAAGTGGAAGTTTGTTTTCTGGAATAATTTGACCTTTAAATCTACCAATCATTGAGTGTTCTGAAGTACCAATTAAATATAAGTCTTCACCTTCAATTTTATACATCATATTTTCCATTTCAGCAAATGACATAACTCCATTTACAACATCAGATTTAATCATAAATGGTGGAATACAATAAATGAATCCCTTATTAATCATAAAATCTCTTGCATAGCTTAGCATTGCTGAATGAAGTCTAGCAATAGGACCACATAAATAGTAGAAGCCGTTACCTGAAACTCTACCTGATGCATCCTTATCTAGTCCATCAAACTTAGCCATGATGTCTGCATGGTATGGAATTTCATAGCTTGGAACAACAGGTTCACCAAATTTTTGGTTTTCAACGTTTTCTGAATCATCCTTACCAATTGGAACTGTAGAATCAATAATATTAGGAATAACCATCATTTTCTTTAATAATTGTTCCTCTAAAACTACTTGATCCTTTTCAATTTCAGCAATTCTTTCATTATTTTTAGCTACAGTTTCTTTAATTTTATTAGCTTCATCTATTTTCTTTTCTCTCATTAAAGCTCCAATTTGTTGGCTTAATTGATTACGAGAAGCTCTTAAGCCTTCAGCTTCACCTTTATAAGCTCTAATTTTCTTATCAAGATCAATTACTTCATCAACAAGTGGTAATTTTTCATCTTGAAATTTTTTCTTGATGTTTTCTTTTACGATTTCTGGATTTTCTCTTACAAATTTAATGTCTAACATTTTTATTTCCTCCTATATATAAAAATAAAAACACCCTTAAAGGACGTTAATAAACGTGGTGCCACCTTTTTTACTTCTTAAGCCCTTAACGCGGGATACGGATATTATTAATATCACTAAAGGGTAGATTTCATACTTTATTATTACTAGCTTCCACCAAACACTAGCTCTCTATAAATAATAGATAGTATTACTTAGTCCTTATCATTGCTTTACATATCTATTATAAATCTTTTTAAAAATAAAACAAGAATTAAAATATTTTATTTTAAAATAAAAAGAAGAAGGACTTGAATTAACAAGTCCTAAATCCCTTTATCTAGCGATTATTCAGCATTCTCGCTTGTTTCTTCTTCATCATCAGAATGAGGAATAATAGATACTGCTGAAATTGTTTGATTACTATTTTTATTATTCTTCATATCAATTAGAATAACACCTTGAGTAGCTCTAC
>JAEEGL013754295.1_pt1 | contig 10389 bp, 5 predicted proteins | sample 9134231 | NCBI WGS metagenome assembly JAEEGL01 (sample SAMN16246548, study PRJNA631951) | gut metagenome | biome: gut microbiome; feature: rumen; material: fiber-attached | host: Bos | place: Iran: Karaj | collected 2018-10
ATGTCCCGCGCAGCCGAGGCGTTCGCGCTCTATCAGACCCCGGGCCTTGTCAAAGGGAAAATTTTGCTCTATAACGAGTGAGGAGGTAATTCGTATGGCAGAGTTCATTGATCCCGCCCGAGTGCCGCAGCGCACGCTCTACACCGGTGACCGTATGCCGGCGCTGGGCATGGGTACCTTCGGCAGCGACCGCTTCGGCGCCGCCGAGATTGCCGCCGCCGTTGCGGGCGCCATCCGCTGCGGTTACCGTCTGTTTGACGGCGCGGCCTGCTACGGCAACGAGGATTTAATCGGCGAGGTGTATAACGCCGCCATCCGCGAGGGCGCGGTCACGCGCGACGAACTGTTCATCACCTCAAAGGTGTGGAACGATATGCACGAGCGCGTCGGGGAGGCCTGCAACAAGACACTCGCCGACCTCAAACTTGACTATGTCGATCTGTATTTCGTGCATTGGCCGTTCTCCAACTACCACGCGCCCGGGTGCTCGGTCGACAGCCGCAGCCCCGACGCCAAACCCTTTAAGGTCGAGCGCTTTATGAACACCTGGCGGCAGATGGAAGCGCTTGTCGACGCTGGCAAGACGCGCTTTCTCGGAATGTCGAATATGACCATCCCCAAACTCGAGGCCGTGCTGCCGCTGTGCCGCATCAAACCCGTCGCCATCGAGATGGAACTGCACCCGTCGTTCCAGCAGCCGGAGCTGTTTGACTATGTTCTCAAGCAGGGTATTCAGCCCATCGGATTCTGCCCGCTGGGCTCGCCCACGCGCCCCGACCGCGACAAAACGCCCGACGACGTGGTGGATATGCAGTTGCCGCAGCTGATCGAGATCGCCCGTGCCCACGGCGTGCACCCCGCCAACATCTGCCTGAAATGGGCGGTGCAGCGCGGGCAAACGCCCATCCCCTTCTCGGTGCACGAGGCGGAATATGTCAGCAACCTCAAATGCGTGACCGAGGACCCGCTCACCGACGAGGAAATGGCCGTGATGCAGTCGCTCGATCAGAACTGCCGCTTTATCAAGGGCCAGGTCTTTTTGTGGGAAGGCGCGGACGATTGGCGCGCCCTGTGGGACCTCGACGGAACGATTACCGAATAACGAATGTATCTCGCTCTGCTGGCCGTTCTGTATTTGGCCTTTATCAGTCTGGGCCTGCCCGACTCGCTGCTCGGCGCGGGCTGGCCCGCTATGCACCTTGCGCTGGGCGTGCCCGTGTCGTATATGGGCCTGGTGGCGATTATCATCTCCGGCTGCACGGTCGTTTCGTCGCTGCTGTCGGACCGCCTGACCCGCAAGTGCGGCACCCGCGCGGTCGTGATTGTCAGCGTCTTTCTGACGGCGGCGGCCATGCTCGGGTTTTCGCTGTCGACACAGTATTGGCACTTGCTGCTGATCGCAGTGCCGTACGGCCTCGGCGCGGGCGCGATTGACGCCGCCATCAACAATTACGTCGCGCTGTACTATACGTCGCGGCATATGAGCTGGCTGCACTGCTTTTGGGGCGTGGGCGCGATTATCAGCCCCTTCGTGATGCGCGGCGCGCTGACGCACGCGACGTGGAACGACGGGTACCGCATTGTCGGCTTGTTGCAGGTCGCTATCGGTGTTGTGCTGCTGGCCACGCTGTCGCTGTGGAAGGCCAACAAACCCGCCGTCGCGGACGGCGCCAAAAGCGTCGGCGTGGCGGGCGCGCTGAAAATCCGCGGCGTGGCGACTATGCTGACGGGCTTTTTCGCCTATTGCGCGCTGGAGGCCACCACGATGTACTGGGCCAGCACCTATCTCGTGGAGGCGAAAGGCACCGCGCCCGAACGCGCGGCGGGCTTTGCGTCGCTGTTTTATATCGGCATCACGACGGGCCGCTTTCTGTGCGGGTTTGCCGCCAACCGGCTCGGCGACCGCAAAATGATCCGCCTTGGCACCTGCGTGCTCGGCGGGGGCATTCTCTTACTGTTCGCGTCGTACGCCGTGCCGTCGCTCGCGCTGGCGGGCCTGATCGTCATCGGCTTCGGCTGCGCGCCCGTGTACCCGAGCATTATCCACTCCACGCCCTTCAACTTCGGCAAAGAGAATTCCGGCGCCATTATCGGGATACAGATGGCCAGCGCGTATATCGGCACGACCTTTATGCCGCCGCTGTTCGGCCTGCTCGGCCACCTGACGACGTTCGAAATATTGCCCGTGTTTCTGACGGCGTTCACCGCGCTGATGATCGTGATGCTGGAACACACCTTCGGCGTGACCGCGAAAGCGCGCGGCGCGAATTCATAAGGTTTTATCCCGTAAAAAAACGCCCCCGTCGGGGCGTTTTTGTTTTGGCGTTTTATTCGACCGAATCAATCAATTTTTCTGTCGCTTCCAGAAGTGTTCGCGCGGTATCGGGGCCGAGCGAGTTTGTTTCCTCATAATGCCGGCGGCCGTGGCGGTCGTGCGCCGCATTGAGATAGGGGCGGTCGGCGTCCGTCAAAAAGTCGTTGTCGGGCAGGATATAGCCCAGTTCGTCGTTGCAAAGCCCCACCACAAAGCGGTGGTCGCAGCCGCCGAGCGTGTTCAGCGGGCGGTAGTGCGCGTCGTCGCCGGTGGCCGATTCGGCCGCGCTCAAAAACGCGCCGTTCCACAGCTCGGGGAAAAGCTCGCCCGGCACAAGGAACAGCCCCACGCGATTACAGCCGAGTTCCATATACCCCGTTTCGGAAAAGACGACCGCCGCCGACCGCTTGCCGGCACGGGCGATATCGTTATTCAGCACGCCGATGCGGCGGGCGAGTATCAGCACAAAGTTGTCGGCGCCGAAAGCGACGGGCGCGGACGCCGCGTTGACGAGGGGTTCAATCTCGGTATCGCAGGCAAGGCCGTTGACCAGTTCGCCCAGCGTTTTGCCGTAGGACTTGGCGTAGGCCTCGCAGTCAATCTCGTTGCGGTAGACCTTCTTAATCTCTTTTGCGGATATCATTCCGCCGATGGCGCCGTTGAAAAAGACGGCGTTCACGCGGGGGCCGCTGCGCTCGATTTCGCGGATCATATAGGCGGGGTAATCGGCGCTGACGGCCGTCGTTTTGCTGCCCATCAGTTCGGCGTGCGCCGCGAAGTTGACGAGCACAATCTCGCTCCCGTCCTCCCCGCGGAACAGAATCTTGGTGAGGTTGGGATCATAGGTTTCGGGCTCGCGGACGTCGGCCTGCAGGCCCTCTGTTTTCAGCACGCCGTAATACAGACGGCCGCGCACCGCGCTGCGGCAGGCGTCGAGAATGGCAGACGCCGCGCGGGTTTTGAGCGTCCGCATAAACGCCTCGTCCCGACCGCTTTTGGTGATTTTGGGCCCCCAAAGGCCCTGCGTGTCAATCGCGGAATGGCTGTGCGTGGCGGCGATGTTGATGGATTTGAGAAGCGGCGCGCCCTCGCTCGCGAGTACCGCGCGGCGAATATCGTTCACGTCTTTGCGGCTCAGGCCGACGCAGTCGACCGCGCACAGCACAGCGCCGCCGCGCCCGGTGTTGTCGTCCAGATAGACGGCGCGCGCAAACATATCGTCCAGCACGGTTTTTGCCGGGTTGTTCGAATCATAACCCGCGATGTAATATTTGCCGCTTTCGACGTCGTCGGGTGTCAGTACGGCTTTGCCGAAACCGCAGCTGAACGCCGCGCCCGGCTCGCGCAAAAACTTTGCGTCACCCGCGGGCAGACCGCCGTTCGCGCGGTCGGCCGTCGTCAGACAGCGCCGCGGCAGGGTGGCGAGCACCGCTTTGCCGAGCGTCTTGATTGCTGTTCGTCCAATGCCCATCATTCTCACCTCTTACCGCTATTATAGCCGTTCGGCGACGGTTTTTCAACACACGAATCACAACTTGATTTTGCGCGCAATCTGTTTTATTATAAAAGAGGTGATTGTATGTTGAACATAAGAAAATACGAAGAGACCGATTTTGAAAACGTGGAATACGTCTGCCTGCACTGCGACGACGATGAAGACGACGCCGAAACGCAGGAATTCGTGCTGCACTTTTTCTGCGATTATTATCTGGAGCAGGAACCGCAGAATTGCTTTGTGCTTGACGACGGCGGGCGCGCGGTCGGGTACGTGCTGTGCGCGGCGGATTTTGACGCGTTCAAGCCCGTGTTTTTCGGGCAGTACGTGCCGCTGTGCAAGAATTTGGGCGAATACCGTATGAAGTGGGCGATGGGCTCGATCGCGCTGCAAGAGGAGTTCAAGGACGAGTACCCCGCGCACCTGCATATCGACCTGCTGCCCCCCTACCAGCGGCAGGGATGGGGCGGCCGCCTGCTGCGCACGCTGTTTGATCACCTGCGCGAAAGCGGCTGTCCGGGCGTGATGCTGACGACCGGCGTCGATAACACGAACGCCACCGCCTTTTATGAAAAACACGGCCTGCGCAAACTCGCCGTCCGCGGCACGGAAGTCGCGTACGGGCAGAAATTTGAATAACAACCCCAACCCCGAATCGTGCGATTCGGGGTTTTGTGTTGCAAGGCGCGGCGAGGGGCGTGCGAGGGGCGCGGCGAAGGCACACCGTTCTGTATGCGGCGGGCAACCACTCTTTAATTGACAAAAAACGATAGATTATAGTATAATGACTATGTGTATTTTAATGTTCCCCCATTTTATCATTCGGGAGGCAAAGCATATGAAAAAGGGGTTGGCACTTGTTCTGTCGTTTGTCATGGTATTGTCGATGCTGTCGGTAATACCGGTCACCGCGTTTGCGCTTGACGATGTGGGCTTTTGCGGTGACAACGTCACATGGTCGTTTGACAGCGGCACGGGCACGCTCACGCTCAGCGGCACGGGCGCCACGTGGGATTATTCGTATGATGACGATTCACCGTTCACCAGTAACAGCGACATTACAACCGTTTACATCGGCGCCGGCATCACCCGTATCGGTAGTTTTCTGTTTTTCGATTGTCCGAATCTTGAAAGCGTCACCATCGGTGATACCGTTGTAACAATCGGCGAAGATGCTTTTTGTGGGTGCACAAAACTTTCTGCGCTGTCATTCGGCAACGGTGTTAAAACACTTGAATTCGCCGCTTTCGGCGATTGCCCCGGCCTTGTGAACCTGAACTTACCCGACAGTCTTGAGACGATTGGGAATTTGGCTTTTGACGGTTGCGCCAGATTGGTTAACGTTGTCGTGCCCGACAGTGTTAAGAGCATGGGCAATCAAGCCTTTTACAACTGCACGGCACTGAAAACCGTTTCACTCGGACAAGTTGAAACAATCGGTAATTCCGCTTTTGCCGGCTGCTCGGCATTGACGGAATTCGTGCTTCCCAAAAGCGTGACATCGGTGGACACATATATACTTGCGCGTTGTGCCGCTTTAACAAGTCTTTCGGTGGACAGCGAAAACCCCGTCTTTGACAGCCGCGATAACTGCAACGGCATCATCGAAACGGCCACCAATAAACTGGTTGCCGGCTGCAAAAACACTGTTATCCCCGCTTCGGTAACGGTCATCGGAGACAGTGCATTTAACTGCTGCCCCATCGAGAGCTTCACAGTACCCGAAGGCATCACCACGATAGAAGCGCGCGCTTTTGCCGTTTGCGGCTCACTGAAAACCCTGTATCTTCCCAAATCGCTGAAAAGCGTTGAGTCCTATGCTTTTCACCGTTGCGAAAACCTTGTTAATGTCTATTACGCGGGAAGCGAATTGGATAAAGACCAAATATCCATCCTCAACAATTACAATTCCAACGATTATTTCATCAACGCCAACTGGCATTATATCAGCAAAATCGGCGACGACGTTTACTACTCCATCGACGGCGACACGGTTGAGATTTACGGCACGGGCGCTATGTATAATTACAATGGGAGCAACCCTTCCCCGCTCAGCGATAACACCGCCATCAAAACCGTCAACGTCGGCAGCGGCGTAACCGGTGTCGGTGATTTTCTGTTTTACGGTTGCCAAAACCTTACAACCGTATCTCTTCCGGACAGCATCAAAACGATCGGGATGTGTGCATTTACAAACTGCTTCAATCTGACGACCGTCAATTTGCCCGAGGGGCTGACAACAATAGGCACCAGTGCTTTTCAGTCCTGTTACAATAAACTGTCGGAAATCGCCATCCCGAGTACCGTAACAACGATCGGCAATGGTGTATTTATGGGGTGCGGCCGGTTGACAAGCATAACGATCCCTTCGGGCGTAACGACAATTAGTGGAGCTGCGTTCAGCGACTGCACCGGCTTGAAGACGGTTACCCTTGACAAAAACACCACCACGGTCGAAAAAAGGGCGTTCGATAGCTGCAGCGCTCTGACCGACGTGTATTACACGGGCTCAGCGACCGACAAGGACAATATGTCCATCAGCACAGACAGAAACGATACCTTCATCAACGCCAAATGGCATTTTAACTACGCCCCGCTGAAAGGCACGGGCACGTCCGCCGACCCCTATCAGATTACCGATTACGCCCAACTGATGACCTTTGCCGCCATCGTCAACGGCGGTCAGACGACCGCGTGCGGCAAGCTGATGAACGACATCGTCTGCAAATACGACGAAACCGACACGGCCTATGCGGCCGACTGGACGCCGATCGGAAACTACTCAAGCAAGTACACGGGCACGTTTGACGGCGACGGGCACACGATCACGGGGCTGACAACGCCCGCGAATTGCGGGAATTACGCAGGCCTGTTCGGCTGCGTCGGAACGGGCGGCGTCGTGCAGAACGTCACGCTTGAGGGCGGCAGCATAACCGGTAACAATAACGTCGGCGGAATCGTCGGATGGTTGGACGGCGGCACCATACAGAATTGCGTGAACGCAAGCGCCGTTACGGGTAACAGCGATGTCGGCGGAATCGCTGGGTACGTTATCGCCGAAAGCGGCACACCCGCAGAGATACAGTACTGCCGGAACACGGGTGCGGTTACAGCGGCCCGGGATTATAGCAACGGCGGCGGAATCGTCGGATATGCCCATTCCACAAGCGGCAACGCCGTCGTCATTGCAAACTGTTCTAACACCGGCGCCGTTTCGGGCCCCTCGGGCGGCACCGCCGGCGGAATCGCCGGGAATTTTGGCACAAGCGGAACCGCCGAAATCACAAGCTGTTATAACACGGGGTCTGTTGCGATAACGACAGCCAGGGATCAGGTTGAGGTCGGCGGTATCGTCGGAATGGCCGGCGCTTCAAGCGGCGGAACGACCACCGTGAAAAATTGCTATAACACGGCGGCCGTTACGGCAACGGGCAACGAGAACAACTGGGTCGGCGGTATCGTCGGACTGAATGAGTGCGTTGGGGGTGATGTGACGATCGACGGTTGCTATAACGCGGGCGAGATCACCGGCACTCATATCGGCGGAATACTCGGAAAAAACTACATTATAAGCGGAACAGGACTCGTTGAGAACTGCCGTTATGATTCGTCCGTAAGCAATACCGTAAACGCAATATACGAGAATCAGAGCGTCGCCCCGATCAACGTCAAGGGCCTTGCGACCGCACAGATGACGGGCGAAGCGGCAAACGACACCGCGACGATGAAAGCGCTGTTTGACGCCGAGGACGGCAACGGCGAAAAAGTCTGGCTGGACCCGAAAGCCAACGGCGAAGACAACGGCACGACCTATCTGTACTATCCGCACCTCAAGGGCTTTAACTATAAGAGCGACGGCACGCCCGAAACCGATTCCGCCCAAATCTCCGCTGTCGACTGGCCCGCCAAAGTTTCGATCAGCGTGACGTGGAGCGGCGCGGACGAATACACCTACAACGCAAGCGCGCAATCCCCGACGGTCACGGCCGTCACGTTCGGCGGCAAACAACTCAGCGCGAGCGATTACACGGTCAAGTATCAGGAAAAGAACGTTTTCAACACGTATGACGACGTTGATACGCCCCGTTACGCCGGCCGGTACAAGGCGATTGTCACCGTCACCGGTACCCCGCTGTCGTTTGAAAAAGAGTTCACCATCAACCAGGCGGAGCTCATCATCACCCCCATCGCGCGTACCTACACCTATAACGGTCTTCCCCAGGGTGAATACCATGCCATCTATACAACCGACCTGGATAAAAAAGTGACCGTGGAAGGGCTGCAGGGCGCGGACACACTGCGCAGAATCGAGCTTGACGGACACGTAACCACTGCCGGTGAACACCCCGGCATCATCCATCCGTCGAAGGCGGACATCGGCGCCGCCACGGACAGCTACCACATCACCTATAAGGTCGGCGCGGTGATGATGAACCAGGCCGAAATCACCATCACGGCGGCCAGCGACAGCTGGACCTATGACGGCGACAGCCACGAGAGCACCGCCGTGACCGTCACAAGCGGCACCCTTTGCGCGGGTGACAAACTGGTTGCCACCGCCACGGGCAGCGTCAAGGACGTGGCCGACACGGCCGCCGGCAATAACCCCGTGGCCGCGGGCTACAAGATTATGAACGGCGACGAGGACGTGACGGCCAACTATGCCATTACCGCGGTTGCCGGCACGCTGACCGTCACCCCCAGAGCCATCACCATTACCGCCGCCAGCGCCACCTGGCCCCATGACCGCAGATCCCACAAAAACGAAGCCGTGGCCGTCACAAGCGGCTCCCTTTGCACGGGCGACGAGCTGGAGGCAACCGCCACGGGCGACGTCGTATCCGTGACCGACTCGGTCCCCGGCAACAACCCCGTGGCCGCGGGTTACAAGATCCTGCACGGCAACACAGACGTGACCGCCAACTATGACGTCACCGCGGTTGCCGGCACGCTGACCGTCACCCCCAAGGACGTTACCGTCAAAGCGGATGACATCAATATCAAATACGGCGACGCGGAACCCACGCTCACGGCAACCGTGACGGGCCTTGTCACGGGTGACACGGTTGATTATGACCTGACCCGCGCAGCCGGCGACGACGTGGGCGAATACACCATCACCGCCTCGGGCGAAAAGCATCAGCGCGACTACAAGGTGACCTATCAGAACGGCCTCTTCACCATTACCAATGCGGACGCCCCGACGCTCACCGCCGACGAAAAACCGACCGCCAACACGCTGGTTGAAGACGGCACGGCGCAGGAACTGGTTTCCGCCCCCGCCTCGCTGCCCAACGGGTACACGAGCGTGGAGTATAAACTCGATAACGGCGACTGGTCCGAGGATATCCCGACCGCAAGCGACGCGGGCGATTACAACGTGCACGTGCGCTACATCGGCGACAAGAACCATACGACCTTCGTCGGCGACAGTGTTTCGGTACACGTCAAAGCGCTTTACACGGTAACGTGGCTCAACGACGACGGCAGCGAGTTCGCCAAAAAGACCTTTGCCGAGGATGAAGAGGAACCGACCGTTACCGACGAGCCCGAAAAGGCCGCCGACGCGCAGTACACCTACACCTTCCAAGCGTGGTTCAAGGACGATTCGTCAACGGTGTCGAACGTCATCTACAACGCAATCTATACCAACACCCTCAACAAATACACCGTCGAGTTTGTGGACGAGGACGGCACGGTGCTGCAGTCCGAAGAGGTCGAGTACGGCACGGTGCCCGCCTTTAACGGCGAAGAGCCCGCCAAGGCCGCCGACGACACCAACACCTACGCCTTTGACGGATGGGATGCCGAGATCGAAGCGGTGACGGGTGACGCGACCTATACCGCCACCTACAAGGCGACCGAGATCCCCGCCTATGTCTTTGCGACCGGCAGCATTAACTGGACGCGCGGCAATACCAATGACCTCACCTTCAAGGTCAACCGCAGTTATGACGACGACGCGACCTTTGGCAACTTCCTCGGTATCGAAATCGACGGCAAGCCGGTCGACCCGTCAAAATACACCGCCACAAAGGGCAGTGTGAACGTCAAACTCAGCGCCGCCTTTATGAACACCCTTGCGGCGGGCGAGCACACGCTCAAACTGCTGTTCACGGACGGCGAAGCCGAAACGACCTTCACCGTCAGCGAAGCCGAAGCTCCCGCCCCGACGCCGACCGAAGAAACGACCGTTCCCGAAAAAGGGACCGGCGTCCCGTACACGGGCGACACGGTTAACGTCGATCTGCTGCTGTGGGTGCTGCTGATCTCGTTCCTCTGCTTTGCGTCGGTCAATCTGTACTCCCTCAAAAAACGCGGCGTGAGAAAAGAGCAGGAATAAACACAGTTGAACAAACAGGAACGGCTCTCGAGTAATTCGGGGGCCGTTTTTAATTCTCATTCTTGCAAAAACGGGCGCGAATTGGTATACTATTCGCAACTCATAACAAGGCGGTCAAACTATGAAAAAAAGCGTAAAAACCATTCTCATTTGCCTGGCGGTCGTCATACTGGCGGGCGTGATCATTTTTGCGGTGCGCGGGGGCGGCCGTTCTGTTGCGGTGTCCAAACTCGACGA
>JAEEGL013885700.1_pt1 | contig 10389 bp, 7 predicted proteins | sample 9134231 | NCBI WGS metagenome assembly JAEEGL01 (sample SAMN16246548, study PRJNA631951) | gut metagenome | biome: gut microbiome; feature: rumen; material: fiber-attached | host: Bos | place: Iran: Karaj | collected 2018-10
CTCACGCCCCTCGAAGAGCTCGTGCGGCGCAGCAAAAACAACGCGATCGTGCTCACTGGCACCGTGCGCGCCGAAGAGAACAACCCCTTCTTCGTGAACCCCGTCGCGGTGTATCCCAACGATTCCTCGAAACGCCCGAACGACCTGGTCTTTTATAATCCCAGGATCTTCCCCGAGATCAAAGCGGCCTACGGCACCGAAAGCGGCAACCTGCCGAAATACGTGCCGGTCTACAAACGGCTCGACGCCGCCTTCCGGGGCAGAACGTTTTTCCTCAACAATCTCGGCTTCCCGATCCTGCGCGCGGCCGTGTTCTACGCCCTGCTAAGGCAGGAGCCCCTGCGCGACCCCGCCACGGCTCCCGGCATCGCCGCCGTGATTCTCGCGTGGTACAAAAACCAGGATTTCCGCGCGAAATACCGCGATCTGAACCTCGAGCCGAACCCCTTCGGCCTGCTGCGCAACGTCATGAAGCAGCTTTCGCCCGATATCGTCGGGCGGCTCGCCGAGATCGCCGAAACCGAGCAGATCGACGACCCCGACGTCTTCTTCGGCCGGTACGCAGTCGAAACGAACCTCCCGCTCATGGTGATCTCCGACCCCGCGAACGTGCCGCCGGTGCTGCGCGTGCTTCTGCGGTTCCGCATGCTGCTGGGCGGGCACACGAACCTGCTGCCGAAGGCGGAATTCCACGATCTCGAGCGCATCGCCGGCATTTTCAGCGCTCCGTCTTACACCTCTTCCTACCTGCACACGCCTCTGCCGCACGAGCGGTTCGCGGAGCAGGACGTGCAGCTGCTGCTGGGCGAAGCGTTCGACGCGCTGCGCGACAGAAAAGACTGGACCAAGTGGGATTCCGCGATGATGTTCATCCTTGCGCGCACGTTCTGGTGCTGCGCCGACGAGGCCGAGAAGCCGTGTGTGGACGATCCCTACAACCAGATCGCCGAGCGCAGGGCGGATAAGGCGTTCGAGGCGATGCGCTACTGCCGCAGGATGGCAAAGGCCGACCCCGACGCCGACACGGCCCCGCTCAAGTTCGGCAATGAAGTGGGGGCCCTGCTCAAAAACGGCACGAAAGACGATCTCATCAAATTCTATATCCCGAAAACGGCAGATTGACAGGCAGGAGAGTGAGAGAAATGGTAAACATCGGAATCGACTTCGGAAGCACCTACACAATGGTCTCCGTATTCAGGGACGGCCGCCTCAAAACGGTCCAGCCGGACGGCCTGACCTACAGCTATCCGTCCATGGTCGCTTACGATACGAATAACGGCAAATATTATTTCGGCGCCGCGGCGAGAGCCAAGCTCGGCAGCCAGAGCACCGTCGTATACCGCGGCTTCAAAATGCTCCTGAACCAGCAGATGTCGCAGGATAACCTCATCAAGCGCGGTTACACGGGCGAAAACACGCCCGAACACGTCACCGGCCTGTTCCTCCGTTTCGTGATCGAAAACTCCCTTCGCAAGCTCGGCGAAGATAAGGTCGGCACGCTGGTGCTCGGCGCGCCCGAGTGCTGGTTCCAGAGCCTCAACACCGTCGACGCGCGTGGCACGCTGCGAGAGCTCTGCGCCAAAATGACCGATATCGTCGAGACCGTCAAGATCGTCAGCGAGCCCACAAACGCCGCGGCGTTCTGCGTGTGGAACTACGAGCAGGACCAGACCGAAGACTTCAAGGGCCGCATCCTCGTGGTGGACTACGGCGGCGGCACGCTCGACACCGCTTTGGTCAACGTTTCGCACACGGGCGCCGGCCTCGAGATCAAGCCCGAGCTGCGCGCGGGCGTCGGCGAAAACCAGAACCACGAGATCGGCAAGGCCGGCATCGCGTATCAGGAGGCCGTGGTGCGCACCGCGATCGCCGACACGCTCGGCATCTCGCCCGACGAGGTCCTTTACGACAAGCGCTTCAACGTCCTGCTCAAATCGTTCGAAGAAGGGCTCCTGACGCGCTCCGCAGAGATCGAAGAGATCATGTCCGAATACCTGCTCTCTCCCGAGGGCCTCGAGGACGAGAGCTTCGATACCTTCGACTACGGCGGCGAGGACGTCGAGATCAACTATTACCAGCTCTACACCTGCTACATGGACGTCATCAACCCCGTGCTTGAAGAGGTGCTGACGCAGACGACCGAAGACCTGCCCGATCAGGAGAACATGCACATCGCGCTGGTGGGCGGCTTCTGCAACTTCTATCTCGTCAAAAAGCAGATCTACGATTTCTTCAACATCGGCACGATGGACGACCGCATCCGCGGCATGCTGCGCGAAGAGGCCGACCGCGAACGCGCGATCGCGCACGGCGCGGCCCTGTTTGCCGAGCGCGTGCTCTCGGTGTGCAACGTGGCGCAGTTCTCCATCGGCACCTACGCCATTTACAGCGACGGCACCCTGTTCAACCAATACGCGATCAACTACGGGCAGGAGATCGAGACCGACAAGATCTATTTCGCCCAGGGCGAAGACGGCAAGCCCTGCCCGATGTTCGCGATGAACATCGATAAATTCCTGCTCAATTTCGGCAGGCGCGATTCCAAGGGGCTGACGCTCCGCCCGAAGCCCGCGTTCGCCGAAAAGCTGCGCGCGGTGGAGCACGGCCCCTGCATCACGATCGGCTTCTCGCTCGACGTGACCGACCGCCTGACCGTGCACGTCTATAACTACGACCTCGACAGGCTGCAGGCGGATCCCTCGCCCGTCGCGTCGATCCCGCTCGCCACCCTGAAGGATATGTTTGAGAACACGGTCCTTGTCAGTAAAGGAGAAGAAGAATGAAGTTTTCGAAAACCGGCAACACCCTGCAGGTCGTCGGCAGGCTTGATCCCGGTCAGGTCGGCCTCAACGAAGTCCTCTCCGTGATCCTCGACGTGCTCGACGACGCCAAGCGCGAGACCGGCATCGCCGATTTCTCGCAGCTTGCGAAAAACGACGAGGCGGTCAGCAAGTGGCTCGCGATCTGCCGCGCCTTTCTCGGCGTCGGCATCGACAGAGACGCCGTCCTCCTCTCCGACAAAAAGCGCGAAAAGATCGAGGCCCTCACTGCGACCTTGCGCGACAAAGACCGCGAGCTCGAGCGCATCACCAACGAGACCGAGAACATGAACCTGCAGCTGTTCTCCCTGCAGCGCGACATGGATGAGCTGCAGGCCGAGCGCGAGAAGAATGCCGACACCGAAAAGCGCGTGCGCAGCCTCGAGCGCGATATCGCCGCCCTCAGGCAGGATCTCGAGTCCTACGCCGTGCACGACCCCGCCGAGCTCGAAGAAAAGATCCGCGAGCTCAAAACGCAGAAAGAGCGCGCCGCCGAGCTTACGGCCCAGATGCGCGCCGCCGAGGCGGAGCTCGGGCAGTCCTCGCAGGCCTACCGCACCCTCGTGCTGCAAACGCGCGAGCTTGAAGAGGGGCTTTCGAAGGTCAATGCCGACATCGCGTCCGAGAACGCGAAGCAGGAATCCCTCTCCGGCCGGATCGAGAGCGGCAAGGCGCAGCTCGAAGAGACGAAGCGCAGAACCGAAGAACTGTCCGAAGAGAACCGTGCCCTCGTCGAAACGAAGATCCCCGAGGCGCAGCGCTCCCTTGATAAAATGCTCGAAGACAACGGGCAGTATTTCTCGAACCTGCAGGCGCTGCAGAACGACATCAATACCAAAAAGACCCTTCTGCAGGAATCCACGGGCGAGCTCGACGCCGTGAAAAAGCTGCTCGAGGACCTGCGCAGGTCCACCGAGCAGGCGAGGGTAGACATCGAAAGCGAAAAAGAAAACCGCATCCGCGCGGAGGAGCGCTATAACTCCCTCAATGAAGAGCTCTCCGAGCTGCGCGCGAACGTCGGCGCGGTCATCTCCAAAAACGAAGAGCTCAGCGATGAACTGATCCCGAACACGCAGAAACGCCTCGAGGTGCTCAAGGAGAACCGCGACGAGCTCTCGGCGAATCTCGTCTCCCTCGACCAGCAGGTCGCCGAAGTGGACCTCGACATCAAATCCCTGCAGGAAAACATGACGCAGGAAGAAAATAAACTCGCCGAAAAGCGCGAAGAGGTCGAAGACGCGCACCGCAAGATCGAAGCCGTCTCCCAGCAGCGCAAGGCCGAAGAAGACGCGCTCGCGGAGCTCAATATCCAGCTCGAGAGCCTGCAGGAACACATCGAGCTCGACAAAGCCAACGGCGTCGACCTGCAGAACCAGCTCGTGAAGCAGAGGGTCATGCTCAAGACCCAGAAAGAGCGCAACGACGAGATGCTCAACAGCATCGTCGACGCGAAGACTGAGCTCGAAAAATGCGAAAACACGTTCGCTGCCCTCGAAGCGGAGCTCGCGGACTGGCAGTCGCAGAAAGACGCGTCTGACGGCAGGGCAGAGGAGATGCGCACGCGCATCCTCGAGGCCAAGGCGATCCTCGACGAGGTGAATCTCAAGATCGAGCAGCTCGACGGCGAGCAGCAGCGCCTCATCGGCGAGATCAACGCCAGACGCAAAATGCTCGAGGAATCGAAGCCCGAGCTCCTGCAGGAGCAGCTTTCCGACCTCGAAAAGGAATACGCCGACAAGACCGCCCGCGCCGCGATGCTGCAAAACGAGCTCAACGAGCAGCGGCAGAAGCTCGAGGCGGGCGAAGCGTCGCTCACGGCCCTCACCGAGGAGCTCGAGGGCGTGGTTAACCGCTGCGCCGGGCTCATGGCCGAAAAGCAGGCCGCCGAAAACGAAAAGGAATCCAAAAACGCCCTGCTCGAGAGCCTGCAAAATGACCTGAACGAGTATAAGGCGTTCCTCGCGTCCGCCGATTACGCCGCCCTCGAAAAGCGCGTCGAGGCGTGCCGCCGCGCGAAAACGAGCTGCGAGGCGGGGCTCAAGAACCTGCTCGGCACCGCCATCCCGCCGCAGTTTTTGCGCACCGAAGGCAAGCGCATCCTCGAAGACTACAACAGGCGCCTTTCCGAGCAGCTGCAGGTCGCCGAAGAAAAGGTCCGCACGCTCTACGCCGGCTATATCAACGTGATCAAGAACCTCGAAAAGGAGGTCAACCAGTATGCGCTGTAACTGCTGCCGCGCCGAGGTCACCCAGTTCAACGGCCAGTGCCCCGTATGCGGCTTCCCGATGCTCACCGGCGGTGACATCGAGATCGAGTCGTTCGTGCGCAGCTACCGCGAAAACAAGCTGCGGGGCGTCACGGTGTACCTCAAGACCTACGAATACGAGCCCGAGGGCAGAAGCCTTCGGCTCGTGAACACCCGCTACGTCGAGGTCGGCGACGCGCTCTCGCTTGTCGACGGCGAGATCCGCTGGCTCGAAGTGCCGTTCATGGCGATCGAATCTGCGCGCCCCGTTTCGCTCGACGTCTGTGTCAGACGCGGAAACGACGAGCGTGAATACACCGTCGCGGCCGTCCCTTCGGGCACGATCTCGCATCAGGCGATCGGTGTGACGCCGGGCGAGGGCTTCTCCATTCAATTCGCGGTCGGCTCTGCCGAAACCTACGTGCTTTCCGAGCGCGTGCCGCTGTTGTAAATCATTCCAGATAATAAAAACCAGGAGGATTCATCATGGCTTTATTCGGAAAAAAGAAGAAAGACAACGAACCAGTACCCGTGCCGTCTGCGGCGGACGAAATGCGCGCCGCACACCAGAAGCTGGAAGAAACGCGAGTTTCTCTGGACGAGATCGCGGATCGCCTCAAAGAGATCCGCACGCAGCCCGTGCAGGCAAAGGTCATCAAGGCCGCCAAAGCCAACGAGAGCATGCTGAAGGATAAGGCCGCCGCCGCGGCGCTCGCCGAGTCCGAGGCGAAAGAGCGAGGCGGCAGCACCTTCGACAAGAGCGGCATCCGCGACGAAGAGCTCTATCTCACGATGGACGACCTTCCGGTCTACGACAAGTCGATCGCGAGCTTCATCACGCTGTTCTCGAACATCAGCTCGGCCGACGTCGTGGCGACCGGGGGCGAGGCGATCAACCCCTACCTCTCCGACTACGTTCTCAAGCTCCAGGCCGCGCTCGAGAAAGGCCAGAAGCTCAAGGCGAACGCCTGCTTCGACGCCCTGAAATACGCGTTCGAGGTCGCTTACACCAAAGACGACGAAAGCGATCCAGAAAAGCTCGCCACGCTGCGCGAAGAAAAGGTCGTTTTCATCCGCGACACCTGCAAAAACCTGCTCGACACGATCGACGCCTACTACGGCGGCCTCATCGATCTCGAAAACGCCGAGAAGGCCCACAGGCAGTCCTACGACGCTTTCGTCGCCCAGAGCGAGAAGCTCGACGAAGTGCCGCCCGAAGAAGCCAGGAAGATCGACTCCCTCGGCTTCAAGCGCGCGATGGACGAGCTGCCTCCCGGCGACAACGCCCGCAAATACTTCAGCACCGTGATGGCGGCGCACCAGTCTGCGACCATGGTCCTCTACGACGACATGAACGTCGAATCCCTGCTTATGCACCTCGAATACCTCGACGGCGCGATCCGCGAGCTCATCAAGGAGTGCAGAAAGGCCTATAACCTGCAGGGCAGGACCTTCAACTTCATCGAGCACAGAAAGAACATCGAGTCGCTGCGCAACAAGAGCCTCAACCGCGTGCACGAGATGCAGCAGCACGTCATCACGTCGTCGCAGTCCAACGAGGAGCTCATCTCCCGTCTCAACGAGCTCGCTTCGAACCCCGAAATGGGCATGACGATCGAAAACAACATGCAAACGGTCAAGCGCATGAACGCCCTGATCCGCAAAAACGAGCAGTTCGAGCAGAACGTGAACAAAATGCGCGACGATATCGCCGCCGAGAAGCAGCGGATCGAAAACGAGCGCCAGATGCGCGAAAACGAAGAGCAGAACAACGACCCGATCCTCGCGGATATGGGCTGATGAGAAGGAGGCACCACGATGGCATTTGAGAATTTCAAACTGAAAAGAGAGGCCAAAAAGGCCGAGAAGGAATACCAGAAGGACAAGAAGCACCTCGAGACCCTGCAGGAGACCGTGAAGGTCCGCACCGACAGCGCCATCAAGCGCGACCAGCTGCGCGAGCCGATCGAGACCGAGACCTCCACCGGCAAGCTGCTCGAGAAGAAAAAGCTGGACGACGAGATCCATAAGGCGAGAAAGAACCTCTACATCCAGAGGGATAAGCTGCTCCGCCGCATCCGCCACTATAACGCCGAATACGCCGATGTGGCCGCGCGCCCCGATTCCGCCAAGAAGACGAAAGAGATGCTTCGCTGCTCCTCGATCTCCAAGAACGCCGTGTTCGCGCTCTGCCTCGTTGAGGACGCGATCGACAAGCTCGACGACATCCCCTCCGAGTATGAGTGGCACGAGCTGATGCGCGACCTCACCGCCGGCTACAAGACGGTGAACGCGATCTCCGTGGGCTCCGACCTCATGACGCGTCTTGCTTACTGGCTGCAGAAGGCCAAGCTCGACCTCAAGGGCAACATTTCGGTGCACGCGATGGAGCACTACTACGGCAGGCCCATCGACGAGCTGCTCGAGAACGAGAACGTCGACGGTGTCGCCTCGCAGCTTCTCGTGAAGGACGAGGCGCTCCAGCTGCAGGACGAAAAGGATATCCTCGAGTCCGTCAGATGGCGCACGATCTACACCGTCGACCCCACCGTCGTGAACAAGGCCGTCTACGACCAGAGCGTGGGCGCGAAGGGCCGCTACGCCCCCATCATCGAGAACCCGACCTACGAGCAGAGGGATATCACCGAGCAGGACTACGAGGCGCTCGACGAGATGCCCGGCGTGTTTTGATCAGGAGGTCCTCCCATGTATATGGATTTTGTTGAAAACCTCAGAAAAAAAGAGGCGCATTGCCGCAACCTGCAGCTGCAGGCGGACGCCGCGTTCCGTCAGAACGGCTATAAGCCGTCTGAGGACCAGTGCCGCTATCTGCAGATGGCCGCCGACCTCGAGGCCGACATGGCCGACATGACCATGGGCGAAGAGCGCGCGCACCACGAGCGCGAGAAAGCCCGCCTCGACAACGAGATCATGAAGATCCGCACCACCGTCGAGCCGCGTCAGGCCTATTCCGGCTCCGGCGACTCCGACGCCGGCAAGGGCAAGGCCGTCAACACCAACGGCCCCAAGGATAACGGCCCCAAAACGAAGGACGAAGAGGCGCTCGACCGCACGGCGCGCACCTGGTTCAAGGATGCGCCCCGCCACTCGTTCGACGACGTGTCCGGTATGGTGGAGCTCAAAAAGCGCCTGCAGACGTGCGTCACCGACTCCAAGAGCGAGAAGCTGCTCGATTTCCTGAAGATCCCGCGCCTCAACTCCTATTTCTTCGTCGGCCCTCCCGGCTGCGGCAAGACCTACATCATCGAGGCCTTCGCGCACGAGCTGATGGACCAGGATTATAAGTATCTGTCCCTCGAGGGTTCCGACATCATCAGCCGCTACGTCGGCGACGCCGAAAAGATCGTCACCCGCCTGTTCGAAGAGGCCGAGAAGAACGCGCCCTGCATCGTGTTCATCGACGAGATCGACAGCGTGTGCAAAAACCGTTCGCTGCCGAACCTGCCCGAATACGCTGCCAATATCACCACGTCCTTCCTCACCGGCTACAACCGCATCAACTCCTCCGATTCCAAGGTCATCTTCATCGGCGCCACCAACTATCCGAAGCGCGTCGACGAGGCTATGTTCGACCGCGTCGAGGTCATCAACGTCCCGCTGCCCGACGCCGGGGCGCGTGCGAGCGCGTTTGCCCGCCAGTTCAAAAAGGTCGTCCAGCTTGAGGATGGCTTCACCTGCGACGATATGGCGAACATGGTGACGGACGACTATAACTACCGCGACATCAACCGCCTTTGCACCGAGATCAAGCGCTCGATGTTCAAAGAGCTCATGGAGCAGTATAAAGATCAGGTCGTGGCGATCGAGATCCTCAAGAGCGGCGCCTACAAGCTCACGAGAGCGCGCTTCGAGGCCGTCCTCTCGACCTTCCGTCCCTTCCTCAAGGACGATATCCTCAAAGAGATCGCCGAGTGGGAAGAGCGTTACAACCAGAGTCAGCAGGAGTAAGCCATGGCAGCATCAACCGCGACCCTCGAAGCGTTTTACCGCGATCCCGATTCGCTGCCGCAGCCGCGGCGGCGGTTCGACGATCTGATCGGGCGAAAAAGCGTTGTGGATATGCTCAAGGGCACGCTGCCGTATTTCGCGGGCGACGCGCACCTCAATTTCCCTGAGCTCGCGCTCACCGTGCGCCCCGGCACCTACACCAAGAGCGCCGCGTTTCTGTTCCTCAGCGACCCCGGCAACGGCAGGCACACGATGGATGAGGCCTATTGCCACTATCTGCGCGAGACCTTCGAGGACCAGCTTGACGACGGCGACGAGCTCAGCGACTATTTCCGCTGCTACCGCGTCGATCCCGAGGCGCTGATCGAAGAATCCGGCACGAAGACCAACGAAAACATCTCCGCCCTGTTCGACAGCATCGTCGAGAGCTTCAAAAAGGACGAGGATACGGTACTTCGATACCTCTCGTTCGGCGACCTTTCGGGGCTGTTCCGCAAGCGCAAAAGCGTCAGGCTGTTCGCCCGCCGGCTCGAAGAGCTGCTCGCGGACGAAAACGTGTTCTGCATCGTCACCGCCGCCTGCGACATCGACCCGTCCGAGATCCCGTCCGCCGTCCTGCGCGCGTTTGTGCCGTTCTGGCTCGCGCCGCCGACGGACTATCAGCGGCAGCAGTTTTTCGCCGCGCTCAAAGAAAAATACCGCTTCATCCACTGGGAGCTCACGCCCGACGCCATGGCCGAGCTTACCAAGGGCTTTTCGTTCCGCATGCTGCAGAACGCCGCGACGTATCTATTACTCCGCGTAAAGGGCGACATGCTCGAACAGGACCTGAAGCTCGAGCAGTACCTGCCCTACGCCCAGCCCGGCGTCAAGCCCGTGCTATTAGGCGAGACCGAGATCGCCGACGCGATCGAAATGGCGAAGCACACCGCCGTCACGGCAAGGCGCGCCGCCGCGATCCCTGCCGCGCAGCTCGCGTTCCTCGGCGCGAACCAGGTCGTCCAGACCGCGGCGCCCGCCGCCTACGCGCAGCCTTCGTCCGAGGGCGCGCACGCCGAAAAGAAGGCAAACGACGAGAAGGAGGTCACCGTGCCCGAGACCATTTCGGGCCTGCAGACCCTCATCTCCGAAGGCCTCGTCAGGATCCCCTCGGTCATGGACAAAAAGAAGGCAGCCGCGACCCGCAAACAGGCGAACGAAGCCGAAGCCCGTCAGCCCGCACCGCAGCCCCAGCCCGCGCCTCAGCCTGCACCTCAACCGGCGCCGCAGCCGCGGCAGGATGAAGAACAGCCGATGTTCGGCCAGAATTGAATCCTACAATAAAACAAGCCCTCGCGAGAGGGCTTGTTTTTTGC
>JAEEGL014033265.1_pt1 | contig 10389 bp, 7 predicted proteins | sample 9134231 | NCBI WGS metagenome assembly JAEEGL01 (sample SAMN16246548, study PRJNA631951) | gut metagenome | biome: gut microbiome; feature: rumen; material: fiber-attached | host: Bos | place: Iran: Karaj | collected 2018-10
CCCCTACCGCGAGACCATCACCAAGAGCGCCGAAGCCATGTACCGCCACAAGAAACAGTCGGGTGGTAGCGGCCAGTTCGGCGAGGTTCACATGCTCATCGAGCCTTACTACGACGGCATGCCCAACCAGACCAAGTATCCTATCCGCGACACTCAGGAGTATCCTCTGGAGTGGGGTGGTAAGCTGGTCTTCAACAACTGTATCGTGGGTGGTAGCATCGATGCTCGCTTCATGCCCGCCATCCTCAAGGGTATCATGGAGAAGATGGAACAGGGTCCTCTGACCGGTTCCTATGCTCGCGACATCGTTGTGAATATCTACGATGGTAAGATGCACCCCGTGGACTCCAACGAAACCGCCTTCAAGATTGCCGGTCGTACTGCCTTCCGCGAGGCCTTCAAACTGGCCAACCCCAAGATTAAGGAACCCATCTACGACGTAGCTGTTACCGTTCCGACCGAAAGCCAGGGAGGCGTGATGACTGACCTGCAAGGCCGTCGTGCTATCGTTATGGGTATGGATGCCGAAGGCAAGTACACCACGCTCAAGGCCAAGGCTCCTTTGGCTGAGATGAACCGCTACTGCACCGCCCTGAGTTCGCTCACCAGCGGTCGCGGTACCTTCACCATGACCTTCAGCAGCTACGAACTCGTTCCCGCCGACGTCCAGCAGGCATTGCTCAAGGCCTACGAGGAAGCCGCAGCAGAGGAAGAGTAGTTTGGCTGACTACCAGACGTACACGTCTGATACAAAAAGAAAGCCCCGCCATTGTGCGGGGCTTTCTTTTTGGTTGATATTAGAGGCATCAGGGGAATACCTCTAAGGTCAGTGTTTATTCTACAGGAATGTCCCTGTTAACATTTTTGCTACCCCAGAGGGCATAGAAGAGGATGTAGGCGAAGCCTAGTATGACCAGCCAGTAGCTGCCCACGAACCCAATTCCGTCGGCAAGCATGTTCTGGAAGAAAGGCAGAATGCCTCCACCGCAGACCAAGGTCATAAAAATGCCGCTAGCCATGGGAGTATATTTGCCCAAACCCTCGGTCGAGAGGTTGAAAACGGCACCCCACATCACTGACGTGCACAAACCGCACAGGGTGGCGAAGGCAATCTTCAAAGGCACATCAGCTCCGTGCAGGTGAATGGTGGACGTGGTGGGAATAAAAATAAGGCACAACAGGAAGCAGATAGCAATGATGGCGGTGGTGGAAAGCATTGCCCGCGAAGAGACCTTGCCACCCAGCACGCCACCGATGAAGCGCCCGCAGAGCATCAGGAACCAGTAGGCACCGATGAACCAGCCTGCCAAGTCGGCGCCCAGCTCAAGTCCACCGCCCGAGGTGGCGGTAGTCATATAGAGGTTGGCTGTATTGGGAATACCTACTTCAACTCCCACATAGAAGAAGATGGCAATGGCACCCAGCACGAAATGTCGGAAACTCAGAGGAGAATGAGCGTCATGGGTTTTGGCGGCACGCATCTCGCGGGTTTCGAGGTGGGGTTCGGGAATCTTGGTGAACACAATGACCACAAATGCAACTGCGAAGATGGCCATGGCTATAATCATGGCAGGAGCGGCGTCGCTAACATTGGCCTTATCGACCGCACCACCGATGAGATAGCCCAGCAGAATGGGGGCAAGGGTGCCACCAGTAGAGTTGAGCGTACCACCCCACTGGATAAGCTGATTGCCACGATTTCCACCTCCACCCAGGGTGTTCAGCATGGGGTTGACCACGATATTGAGCAGGCACATGGAAAAACCTGCCACCAAAGCGCCTATCACATAGACAGCAAAACTGCCGGCATAGCCCGAGAGGAACTGTATGCCAACGCCAACAAAGCCGACGGTGACGGCAAGGAGGGAGGTGAACTTATATCCCTTACGACGCAGGATGATGCCCGCAGGGATGCCCATACAGGCGTAAGCAATGAAGTTAGCAAGGGTACCCAACTGGGCGATGGCGTTGCTAGTGCCGAACTGGTTCTTGACGATGACACCCATCGAACCAGCAAAGTTAGTGACGAATGCTATCATAAAGAATAGCAAGAACATCACAATGATGGGGATGGTGTAGTTTTGTTTCTTTTCCATGGTATAATGAGTGTTAGATTATTTTACTTCCTAGTTAGCAATAACTTTATATGCCTCTTTGCCGGCGAAGCGCACAACATAGACACCCGCCGCCGGCAACAGAATAGACATTGCCTGATGATTGTCGGAATGATAGACACGACGACCCAGAGCATCATATACGCTTAGGCTCTGACCTTCAGCACCACGCACATACAAGGTACGTCCCTCCACATACAGCGTCACCCCTTCTGGCAGCACATTATCAATGCCCACCTCACCTTCGGCAAAGATGGCACGCATTATCTCGTCGGATTTGACATAATAGGTATAAGGATTGTCCGTACTATTGTCACTCCAACGGACAAAGTGGTAACCCTCTTTGGGTGTTGCCACCAACGTGGCAGGTTGTCCATAGCGGTACAGTCCACCGCCTGTGGCAGTACCCCATTTCTTATTGTTGGCTGTTACTGTAAGAGTATACTCGTTCGGATCCACCGGCATGTGGGCGCGCAGCATCCATGTTGCATCGTAACCTAGGCTGGAGAGATTCACCCAAGAAGAGATTCCATTCTCGGAATACCAGCTGCCATCCGGGTTCCCGCACCATGTGGTGGCTGCCGCAGGAGCACCGTCGGAATTGTAGTTCAGCACTATCCACAGAGGCTTGCTATGGTCGAGAACAACGGCACTGTCGAGCACCTTCTCCACCCAGCGATAGCGTGTCTGACGGCTTTGGTAGAACGACATCATGTACACCAAATTGTTCTGCTTGGGTCTGTCGCCCTGATGGATTTTTAGCGTATAGTAGTCGGAACGCATATTATAGAACTTTACGCTTTGCAAGGTGACATGCCCAACAAGTGCGGCAGGAGGTATGCGGATACCCCAAAATGTACCCTCGTCACCACCCAAAGCGGTATAATAATTGCCATTATCGTAATGGAGAGTATCGCTGCCCAAATTCTCGAAACGGGCATTAAACGTCCGATTGGCAACAACCGTGAGGGTGCGAGGATTGGTTGTCGCGCCATCGTTCCATTTGGCAAAACGGTAGCCTTCTTTGGCTTGGGCGACCAGCGTGACGCTCTCACCGAAGGAGCACTCATCGCTTACGCCTTCCACACTACCACGGGCGGTATCGTTCACCGTTGCCGTCACAGTAAAAGCGACCGCATCCAATCCGCCACTATTCATGCAGGGATTGGAGATAACAAAGGTGTCGCCATCGGTGATAATGGCGCCTGCCGTATGGTTAACCCACACCACACCGTCGGCATTTTCAATGAAAAAACCGCAATCATCGTCAGAAGAGCCGCGATGCCAAATAGCTAGCACCGTATCGGGACAAACTGCAAAGTCGACAATTCCATACGACCCATCCTGCAACCTCATCTCACCATACACCGCACCTTTGGTGGAAGCCAGCGTGAGGGTGGCACCGTTCCATCCATTGCCACGACTATCGTAGGCGTTCACCGTGAGACTGCACATATCGTTCGAGGAACAAGCCAGCTGCTGCACAGTTACTAGCACGGTGTCGCTGCCTTGCACAAGCATGATGTTGCCCACGCGGTCGGTCTGAGTAGTGTTGGCTGCGACCTGCATAGTGCCGCTAACCGTAACGCCATTGCCGTTACCCGTAACAGGGGTAAGCACAACCCACGGCACATCCACCGTAGCGCTCCAACTGGCAGTATTGTCCGAATTACTTGTTATGGTGATGTCCCGAGTGCCACTTTCTGAGTTAAACACAAGGTTAGCAGGAGTAATACCCAGCCGTGCTTTCGGTTGCACACCGAAGAGAGCCTGATTGGTGGAATTGAACGTATTGCTCGAGTTAGTACCCACTCCACCGCCGCCAGGATTCAAGGCACCCATAGCGTAAAAACCATTATACGAGCCGCCCCAACCCCAGTTCACATGAAACTGGCTGCTGCTGTTATAGCCGTCAAACACAAAAGCATGTCCCGCCGAATTGTCATAACCCGCATACAATACCGGACGGCCAGCATCCAATTCGTCCTTTAGCAACTGAATCCATTCGGCATCCGTATACGAACTCTTATACAATCCATTGAGATTAGGACTGTAACCAAAGTACGACCGTAGGGCTCTGGCGCCCGAAGCACCATAGCCATAGCCCACCAGGCTAGCACCGCTCCCCTCTATGGCGTAATCCATCTCCACCGCCACCCCCACATGGTAGCACAACTCAGCCACAGCGTGTATCTCTTGCATCGTACTGGAGCTAGAAAGGCTGTTTGGCATATTATCCCAATCGTAATAAGTGGTGTCGAAGTTGGCACTCAGCATACCATACGCCGTGTTGTATGCAGCATTACCCGTACCTTTCACCGGATAGTTCCAATACTTCATCACCTGCGCCATAGCTGTAGCAACACAGCCCGCAGGACAGCCCGCAGGACAGTAATAATTGTAATACGGGCTCTGGTTCCACCGAGTGGCAAGCAGCGCGGGGACCATATTGCCGCTTTTAGGTTGGTGCCATGTACCCGCCAACAGACTATTCCACTCGCGGGCAATATAGTCGGCTAGCATCGCATCATCATTCCGAACTGTGCCTGCTGCCAAAGCCTCAATTTCTCGCTCATATTGCCCTAGCCAAAAGCGGGTCTCGGGACCCATCTCCCCTGCCACATTGTCTGTGCCATAGCCCAAGATAGGGTACGCACGGTCGTCAGCAGCCACAATCACAAACCCCTCGTTCCCATTAACGTGGAAGATAAACATCTGTTCAAACGGATTATCGCCCACCTGCTCAATCTTCGCAATATCCGAGGAAACGCTCCTCCAAAAATTCTCCGCAACGCGGAGGGCAGTGCTAGAGTTGACCGGAGCTGCCACTGCACAATTCAGACCCATCAACAGAGTCAAAAACAAACAATACTTTCTCATCTAATCATTATTTATTATATATAACACTTCTATTATCCCATCAAAAAAAGAGAATTGAGAATCACCCAAATCGCGGCAGCCAATTCTCAATTCTCAATTATTAATTTTAAATCTAAATTATCCCTTCAAAGCCTCCGAACCGCTAACAATCTCAATAATCTCGTTAGTGATGGCAGCCTGACGGGCTTTGTTATAACTCAGTCGCAACTCCTTGAGCAACTCGGTGGCATTGTCCGTAGCCTTCTGCATAGCATTCATGCGGGCACCATGCTCCGATGCCAACGAGTCCAGCACCACACGATAAAACTGCGACCTCAACGTCAGCGGAATAAGCTCGGCAAGGATAGCCTCTTTCGAAGGCTCGTAGATATAATCGTTGGCAGTCTGCTTGACTACAGTGTTGCCGCTACCATTAGCTGTGTTGGCAACAACTGGCAGAAACTGCTCTGTCATCAATATCTGCACCAGAGAATTCTTAAACTGATTGTAAATAAGCTCCACTCGATCATACTTCTTGTCGCAATACTGTTGCAGAATATCGTCGGCAAGGGTGGCTATGGCGTCGAACGAAGCATTGTCGAGCAGCTGGTCGTAACTCCCCACCACATTATCGAAACGTTTGCCAAAAAACTCACTACACCGTTTGCCGATAGTAATCATATTCACCCGTGCAGGCTGGTCGGCAGTAGCATGAGCCTTATAGTAATCAATACGAGCTTGTGCCTGCTTTATAACATTGCTGTTAAAGGCACCACATAGCCCCTTGTTGGAAGTGACAACCACCAGGAGCACATTCTCCAGTTTGCGAGCCTCATGGTATGGGGTTTGCACTCCGTCGCCTGTATCGATGTCCGAAACTATATCGCCCAACTGGTTGGCGTATGGACGCATCCCTATAATAGCATTCTGTGCTCGACGAAACTTTGCGGCAGACACCATCTTCATCGCCGAAGTAATCTGCTGTGTCGAACTGACCGATGCTATACGGGTGCGTACTTCTTTTAGATTTGCCATAATACTTTTGAATAATGTGACCTGCGACCTGTAACCTGTGGAACGAGAACGCTCGTGCCACAGGGCACAGGTCACTAATCACTATTTTTCGTACTTGCTTGCCATGTCTAGCGCCACATTCTTCAATATCTCCAAGTCCTCGGCTACCAAATTGCCCTTGTGCAGATTCTCCAGCACATTGGCATGGTTCTGATGCAGGAAGAAGAGATACTCCGTCTCGAAATTGTGCACCTGGTTCGTCGGCACCTTCTGCAGCAAGCCCTTCGTGCCACAATAAATGATGGCCACCTGATCTTCTACCGCCATAGGGGTATATTGCGGCTGTTTCAATATTTCCACATTTCTGGCACCCTTGTCCAGCACCGCCTTCGTGGCAGCGTCAAGGTCCGAGCCAAACTTCGAGAAAGCCTCCAACTCACGATACTGCGCTTGGTCGAGTTTCAGTGTACCCGCAATCTTCTTCATCGACTTAATCTGAGCCTTACCACCCACACGCGACACCGATATACCCACATTAATGGCAGGACGGATACCCGCGTTGAATAGGTTCGTTTCCAAGAAAATCTGTCCGTCGGTGATAGAGATGACATTAGTGGGGATATACGCCGACACATCGCCAGCCTGAGTCTCGATGATAGGCAGGGCTGTCAGCGAGCCGCCACCCTTCACCTTATCCTTCAAACAGGCGGGCAAGTCGTTCATCTGACGGGCTATCTCGTCGCTCTCAATAATACGGGCGGCACGCTCCAGTAGACGACTGTGCAGATAGAACACATCACCAGGATAAGCCTCACGTCCCGGCGGGCGACGCAGCAACAGCGACACCTCACGGTATGCGACAGCCTGCTTGCTCAAGTCGTCATAAATCACCAGAGCGTTGCGTCCCGTGTCGCGGAAATATTCGCCGATAGCAGCACCCGCAAAGGGAGCGTAGAACTGCATGGCAGCAGGATCCGATGCCGTAGCCGCCACCACAATAGTATACTCCATCGCGCCCTTCTCCTCCAAATTTTTTACCAGATTGGCCACCGTCGAGCCCTTCTGTCCGCATGCCACATAGATGCAGTACACAGGGTCGCCGGCATCAAAGAAATTCTTCTGGTTGATAATCGTGTCGATAGCGATGGCTGTCTTACCCGTTTGGCGGTCGCCGATAATCAACTCACGCTGTCCGCGACCGATAGGAATCATCGAGTCGATAGCCTTGATACCAGTCTGCAAAGGCTGTTCCACTGGCTGGCGGAAAATAACGCCTGGAGCCTTGCGCTCGATAGGCATCTCAAACATCTCCCCTTCGATAGGACCCTTGCCGTCGATAGGATGACCGATAGTGTTGATCACACGACCCACCAGGCCTTCGCCCACCTTAATCGAGGCGATACGCTTGGTACGTTTCACCGTGTCGCCCTCGTTGATAGTGCTCGCCTCTGCCAGCATCACCACACCCACGTTGTCCTCCTCCAAGTTTTGGACGATGCCCTGTTCACCGGTGGCGAACTCCACCAGCTCGCCCGACTGGGCGTTGTTGAGGCCATACACACGTGCAATACCGTCACCGACGGTCAGCACCGTGCCCACCTCCTCCAGCGCTACGTCTAGGTCGACGTCTGCCAACTGTTTCTTCAGAATTGCCGATACTTCGGCAGGTTTAATTTCTGACATATTCTTAATTTTAATTTTTAATTCTTATACTAACTAGCCTACACTACAGCTTGCTCTCATATACATTCTCGTCAAAGGCATGGCGCAACTTCATCAAGTAGGTGCTGATACGAGCGTCGTACATCATATTGTCGAACTCCATCGCCACCCCTCCGATAATCTTCGGGTCGGTCTTCGCCACCAGCTCCACCTCCTTGTGAGTATAGTCGGCAATCACCTTGGTCGCCAACGCACGCACCTCCTCGTCCACATCCTGCGCGGTCGTAATCTGCGACAGCACAATCCCGTGGCTCTTGCGATAGAGTTCTAGATACGAAGCACTGATTCCCTTCAGATTCACCGAACGGTTCTTCCGCACCACAAAGTGGATAAACGACATCGTCGTCTTGCACACACGTTCGGCAAACAAGTCGTCCACTATTGCCGCCTTTTTTGGTGCCTTTATCTCGGGATTGCGAAACACCGCATTCAACTCGCGATTCTCAGCACACACGCTGTTCACCAGCCGCATATCCCCCCACACACGCTCCTGCTCCTGCGTATCTTCTGCCAGCATAAACAGCGCCTTGGCGTAATTAATAATAATTCTATAATCTTGCATAAATCCTAACTTTTGAATTGAAAACTGAGTCTTTTTTGATTGCTTGATTGTTACTCCGTGACATTGCTTGGCTCAACATAGCGAGCAAGCTCTCTGCTCCCACCTTATGCAACGTTTGAGTATTATCACTCAAGCATTAATACATCCAAGCATTCAATTATTATTTCACTTTTCAATTCTCAATTTTAATTCAGGTGTGCATTCTCCAATTCACGCTCTATCAGACCATTGGCCTTCTGTTTATCGCTCAACTCCGTTTTCATCAACTTTTCAGCAATATCAATCGACAACGACGCAATCTGGTTTTTCAACTCATGCATCGCCTTCAATTTCTCGTTGTTGATGCTCTCGCGAGCCGCCTCCAAAATACGGTCGGCTTCCTCACTGGCCTTCAGACGTGCCTTTTCCTCAATTTCCTCTTTTGCCAAACGTGCATTACGCAAAATCTCCTCGCGTTCCGCCTTAGCCTGACGCAACAGGTCCTCGTTGTGCGCCACCAACTGCTTCATTTCCTCACGAGCCTTCTCGGCGGCATTTAGCGACTCCTCAATAGCCTTTTCGCGGGCCTTCAATGACTTCAGCAGCATGGGCCATCCCCACTTGCCAAGAATGAATGCCAAGATGCCAAACGACACCAGCATCCAAAAAAAGGTACCCAGTCCAGGATTAATTAAAGGATTGTTCATTTGATATCAATAGTTTATTATTTCTGTATAATAATTCAATTTCAAACAGGATGTTGGCGCCAATCGCGCCAACATCCCATTCTTTTCGTCGGTATGCTACTTGAGGACAACCAGCAAGCAGACAACCACTGCGAAGAAGGCGACACCTTCAACCAGTGCGGCGGCGATAATCATGGTCGAACGGATGTCGCCACCAGCCTCAGGCTGGCGTGCCATGCCTTCCATGGCTCCCTGACCAATCTTACCAATACCGAGACCCGCTCCGATGGTGGCGAGACCCGCTCCGACGGCTGCACCAAAATAGCCCCAGGCCATCTGTGCGGCAGCTTGTAACAAAATGAGTAATGACATAGTAGTAAATTTTATGTTTGTTAATAAGTTTATTTATCTATTTTACAATTTCATACGCCACTCCCACCCCAACAAAGCACGCACACTTTTGAGGAAACAAAATTAGACAATTTTTTTTAACCACACAACATTTTAACACTTAAAATCAAAAAAAACAATCTAATTACCTAATTTTCAACACTAATTTTTCGTCACTTCATCTATACTCACACCCAATCACCACAACATCCTCTCAACCCCCGTCTATTACCCTTTTCACGCCTTCCGCCACAGCCCTCCTTCACCACTCACCACCCATCTGTCAGTATGCCTCATGTCATATTGACATTTATTTATCTTCCATGACGTAGCTTCGGTTCTAACAAAGAAAGCGAGTCTTCTCTGCCCTCACCTTATGCAACATTCACATAAAAAAAAAACGACAATAGTATTTCTGATGTCAGCGTTTTAGGTATTTTATTTCTTTGGGGTCGATAAGGCGGTATTGCATGGCTTTGGCGATGCGGGCGCCCGACTTGTTGACAATGTCGAGCTTGCGCGACAGCTCTTTCTGCCGCTCTTGAATGCTCTTGTCGGTCTCGTTGAGGGTGGCGGCTATCTCTGAGGCGGTACACCCTGCGGCCTCGAGCAGGAGCAGTCGTTGTTCGGTGGGGGTCAACACCACGTTGCATCGCTGGTCTGCCACATGGGTGACATACAGTTCTGCCGCCTCCTTGAGGGTAAGCATCCCGGGGTAGTTGAAGTAGTAGCGTTCGCCACGCTCCAGCGACTCGATGGCTCGCAGCACATTCTCCACCGAAAAACCACCGGTGGCGTTTTTGCTTACAAACGCCTGCACACCATGTTGCAGTGCCTCAAACAGCACACGGGCTCTCTCCATCATGCGGTCGTGACGGTCTGCCTCATCGGGCAGGGGGTTGTCGAAACGGCCTGAGAAAAGGGCTATCTTGATGTCGGGGTATTTCTTGTGTACGCGGTCGGCAATGAAGATTCCGCCCGTGGGCTCACCTTGGAACTCGATGTCGAGCAGCAGATAGTCGGGCATTTCGTGAGGTGTAGGACTGTCGAGCGCCGCCATCAA
>JAEEGL014732297.1_pt1 | contig 10389 bp, 8 predicted proteins | sample 9134231 | NCBI WGS metagenome assembly JAEEGL01 (sample SAMN16246548, study PRJNA631951) | gut metagenome | biome: gut microbiome; feature: rumen; material: fiber-attached | host: Bos | place: Iran: Karaj | collected 2018-10
CAAGACAATATGCCAGTTCTACCGGATGGTTTTTCACATACTCAGCAATCGGCGCATTTTCACATATCTTTCCATTAAAACATGTATGTATCAACGATTCAACATCGTCTTCATTAAAGTAATCAATAAAACTAAAGAAACCCTTAAACTCAACCTGATCGCGCAATAAAAGGTACCAAATGCTTTTTAATGTGCTTTCTAACCTTTCAAATGCATCTATTTCATCATAAAACAATTCTGCTGACTTAATAGCATCATTCAGTGGATTGCTTAATGAATCAGTCTGAAGTTTGTCATCTTTTAAAAGTCTATGATAAGGTTTTGCAGGGAAAAGCAAAGGCGATAGTAATAAAGTGTCTATAAATGTCTTGTTCCCATTTAAAGAAATAGCCGTGCCAAGATATTTTAAGTCACATTCCATAATATTATGACCAGCTATATAAGAATAATCATTTACAAAATCCAAAAAACTGCTAATTCGGGCATCATGAAACTGATGCCGTTCGGAATCAACGGCACCTATATCCAGTATTTTCCCATTTTCGGGATTGATTTCTGCATCAATAAAAAGGATTTGTTTCATTTTTTTCACCATGTTTGCTACATCTTAAAATTTTCTACATTCTTATTCTTTCAGAAAATCTTTACTTGTCCTAGGACCTATGAAATATTCTACTATTTCTTTCTGAACATTCCTTGGATATTTTAGCAAGGTATATTCATTTCCCGCCTGGCTTATCTTTTCTTCTGTTATAATACCCTTTTGCAATCCCAATTCTGTTTGCGTCCTCAGATTAAAACCGTTTATCTGGCGTTCTTCGATATATCCCTGGTTCTGAAGAAACTCCAGGATTCTTACGTTTGTTGCCTTCTTTACATCATCCGCTGTACCGATCCTGTTAAACTCATCCTTTATTTCTGTAACATACCTATAATCCTGATAGTCAAAATTTTCTGCATCCTCCGTGTTAAGATAAAAATCTTGCTTTGGCGTTTTCTTTTTCTTACTTTTATGTGAAGCCTCTTTTGCAGCCTCCTCATCATCTCGAATGCTTGTAACCACTCCTGGGTTATCGTCAAGATACGCTAAGATTTCATCAACAAATCTCTGCCCGTACTTTTCAAGCTTCATATTGCCAACACCGGATACTTCGAGCATCTCCCGTAAGTTCTTAGGAGCTTTCGCACACATATCAACTAATGTCTTATCACTAAATACTATGTAAGGCGGGATTCCTTCTTCTCTGGCAAGTCCAGTTCTCAATACCTTAAGTTTATCAAATAATTCATATCCAGCCTTAGTAAGGCTATCTGTCTTTCTGTGCCTTTCTCCTCTCCCATAACTGTTCTGTTTTTCTATGGGGATTTTGACTATAACATGAGTGTTATTATCTTTTAATGTATCATAATTACCTAATCTTATAACACTATATCGGCCTTCAGACTGGTATATATAACCATCCGTAAGCATCTTGTTGACAAGGCTCTTCAATTTCTCCTCAGTAATATCTTTTAATCTTCCATACGATCTGTATTCATTTGTTCCAAGCTCCTTCAGTCGTGCAAGGTTTGCTCCAAGCAAGGTTCCTAAAACTATATTAAGCCCATACCTACCTTTAGTTTCATATACACAATTAATAACTTGTTTCGCAGCCTCAGTCATGTCTACTTCAATGTAATCTCCATTACAGTTTCCACAGTTATCGCAGGGCGTTTCCGGATTCTCCCCAAAGTATTTCAAAATATAATTTCTTAGGCATCCTGTTGTACGGCAATACCCTTCCATTATCTGAAGTCTTTTTTCATCGCGTTGCTTAATTAACTCTATATCTTCCTCTGATATATCAGTGAACTCTTTATGTTCAAGAAGAAAACGATCAATAATAACATCCTGTGGAGAATAAAGAAGTACGCATCGAGCAGGCTCATCATCTCTGCCCGCACGTCCTGCCTCCTGATAATAATTTTCCATACTCTGAGGCATGTTGTAATGTATAACATAGCGGACATTAGACTTATCTATTCCCATTCCAAAGGCGTTTGTAGCAATAATTACTGGGATTCTGTCATAGATAAAATCATCTTGGTTTCTTTTTCTTTCCTCAGTATTCATACCTGCGTGATATCGCGTTACCAGCACAGTTCTTCCCTTCAGAAGCTCATATAAGGCATCGACATTCTTTCTTGTAGCACAGTATATGATCCCGCTGTCAGATTGATGCTTATCAATATAATCAATAATATAGTCGTCCTTTTTCTTTATCGGCTCAACGCTAAAATAAAGATTGGGGCGATCAAAGCCTGTAACCACTTCTTTAGGATTCCGAAGCTTAAGCACACAGGAAATATCCATCTTTACTTCTTCTGTAGCTGTAGCGGTAAATGCGCTTACTACCGGTCTTTTTGACAAACTGTCAATGAACTCGACTATCTTTAGATAGCTTGGTCTGAAGTCCTGGCCCCACTGTGAAATACAGTGAGCCTCGTCCACCGTAACCATTGATATGTCGGCTTTAGATGCAAATACTTTAAATCCATAGCTTTCTAGTCTTTCAGGCGCAACATACAATATCTTAAATCTTCCTGCGGCCGCCAATTCATAAACTTTCGATATCTGAGACTCTGTCAGTGAAGAATTTATATATCCGGCATGAACCCCGGCGTTATTAAGAGCCTTGACCTGATCCTGCATAAGTGATATCAATGGTGATATTACTATGGTCATCCCAGGTAAAACCAATGCCGGTACCTGATAACATATTGATTTTCCAGAACCAGTGGGCATGACCGCTATAACATCATGCCCATCCAAAATCGCATTTATAACACCTTCCTGACCTTCCTTGTACGAATCATAACCAAAATACACTTTTAAGGTTTCTTTTGCATCCATCTTATAAATTTATCCTTTAAGCACTTTATAATTTACAATATTTCACTTAAACAACTATCTTATACTTTTTCGCATAAAATATATGTATCAATAAATCCTCAAGTTCCTCTATACCCCCACACTTCATACCCCTGCCGCTTGGCAGAATCATAAACAGGCCTCATATTTACTTCTAATACCTTCCGGAACTTTTCTTCATCATGCTCTCCCCGATACAGTTCCTGTATTGCCCAGAGTGAATGAAGGTTATCCTTATAGCATTCTCTGAATAGCTTTTCTATACCGCCATCATTTTTATGTGTGTACATCAAATATTGATTTCTCGCAAAACGTGTAAAGAATGGCTCCCATTTCGGAAGCTTGTTTCCCTTTGATGAATTGAGGTTGGAATCCATCGGCATGAGGTTCCAGAGCTCATCATTCATCACGAATGACCACGGTATGAAATGGTCCACATCATACTTTGTCTCGTTTATCAGCTGTCCTGTGAAGACATCATCTATTTTTTCTTTTGTTATAATAACATCCCATAGATCATGGACCTTCTTCAGCTTACGCATCTTTTCGTTGTCGTCTATGGAGCGCAGTTTATATACCAGTCCAGGTATATCCGGGTTATTGCTCTGTAGCCATCTGAGCTTTTCATATTGTATCCAGCCCAGGATTGCCACTGTGTTACCCTGTATCATCCGCATCCACATTGGGTTGAAGTATACTTCTTTGTTTATACTTATACTGTCTCCCAAAATATACGGAAGTGTCTCATGTTCCCGATTAAACAACCGGATATATTCTACCATTCTTACGCTGCTGTCCCAGTTTTTCGGATTGATGTCTTTTCCGAAGAATCCGGCCAGTGCCCTGTATGGTACCATATGTGTCAGTTGTATCTTTACTTTTTTGAGTTGTTCAGAATACTCGTTTAGCTTTGTCTTTAATTCTGCTTTGGATGCGTTTCCGGGCAGACCGGTCAGTTCTTTTAGTTGCAAGATAGCTCTTTCCAGTCCATCCTGTACTTCACCGTTTGCATTCAGTCCGCTCAGGTGTACATGGTATTCCACCACAGAATACCATGCGTTTGTTATCATCTCGTCTATTATCTCAGAGAATGTGGTCTGCTCTTTTCCTTCGGATATTAGCTTTACCAAAGCCTCCAACCAATAAAACTTGTAGCAGTATGACGGATCCTTCATCATCTGTGAGAAGGCTTCCAGATTGAGAGTATTTTGGTATATATCTTCTACCCGTAATATATGTTGTCCGTCATTGAGTATATAATCCATAATGTTAACCCTTATTAAGTATTACATTTAGCCACTTTTCGTCTTCCCTGCCGGGTCTTATATCTGCTGTAACCCAGTATTCCTTTAATTCTAATTCAGTGAACTGTTTCAGATACTGTGCCAAAGTTTCTTCTGTAAAGTCGGTGAAGTATCTCTCTCCTCTTTCGCCTTCGAAGATCCCGTACTTAAATGATGTGTATATAGTACCGCTAGGTTTTAGAGCTGATATCATTTTCCTCATAACATCAGTAAGTTCATTCTTTGGCAGATGCAGGATTGATGAGCATGCCCATATCCCGTCGTATTCTTCTATTGCGCTCAATTCCTCAAAATACATCTGCTTTACAGGTACACCCGTGTATTCCGATGCTATGCGGCACATTTCGGGTGAGCCGTCAGTTGCATCCACCTCATTACCTTTTTCCAGGAAGTATTTTGTATCCCTTCCTACTCCGCAGCCAAAGTCGAGTATCTTTGCTTTTTCCGGTAGATATTTTAGGAACATTTCCTGGGTTTTACTAAAATCTATTTTCTGTGTGCCGGCGGTGAAGCTTTCGGCGTTTTTCTTATAATATGCAAGCGTTTTTTGCTTTCTGTTTTCTTCCATTTTTCCGGCCTCAGTTTCTATATTTTCAACATTCAACTAAACGATTTTTTCAGAACATTTTCAAGCCCCTCAATAAATGTTTCATAAGACTAAATTTACAGTAAACGTCATGTTGAACATCCAGATTTTCTATTCTTATGTGTCTCCTTATTATTTATAATATAATCATGTGGATCATCAAATTCCTTCGCTGTTAGATTCATAATATATACACCCTGAGACCTCAGCATGAATAATTTCTATTTAACCATACTTTATGTATTTTTGTATTATTTCTCAGCCAATTTCTCCATTGAGTTTTTACATAAGAAGTTAATGACATCTTTTGGAGTAATTTCTGCCTCCATAAAATCACTATGGATTGCTTCCCTCCACTTTATATCTCCGCTGTCCGTAAATGACATCCATGCTTTTTTAATAACTTTAAGAACTTTATCTGCCCATTCAACAAATTTATCTCTATTAACATAATAAATATCTTTAACATAAATTTTCGCATCTTTATCTAGTTTCTCTGAGTTTGTAATAAAAATATTTATTATTTCTACATTCTTTGCCAACTTTTTTTCTTTTTCTTTTATCCAAGTGGGATGTCTTAAACTTTCACTAATATCTTTTATAGGTATTTCCTTTACTTCCCCTTTCTCACCATATATCTTATCTTCCGAAACAATAACTAAATTTTCATTTATAATCCAATAAGGATCTGGACAGCCCTGGTCTTTCTCAGGATTTTTTGAAATATAACCCAACATTTCTCCCAACATTTGTTGACCTCTTTCAAATGTTACTCCCGTAGATTTTAAGCACCCCTTAATTTCATCAATCTTTGCATTCAGTTTTCCTATCACTGAAAACTTGTTGAGTACGTTTTCTATTCTTTCAATACAATCATAAAAAAGATCGTCTTCACTGGTTTCTTTTTCTAAAGAAAACAATCTGTTCGAAAGATTTGCTAACCATTTAATACTAATATTAGCATATTTTGCCTCTGAAAAAAGTTGTATACTCTTTTGTTTATATTCACTCTGACCATCTTTATACAGATAATATGCCACACTCCCGGCCATATAACACCAATAACATCTATAACCTTTCAACGACTCATGTGTTAATGTTTCTACAATCTCATTAGCATAACCGTATGCTGCTTTATAATCTTTTTTCCATATAGAATACTGGAAGTTTAACTCTTTTAAAGATGATTTACTCATCTGTTTATTAATTTCTTCTTCGGATAAATCCCTTTCATTCAAATAGCTATTTCTGGTTTTTACAATATAGTTTTCCGCACCTTGCCAAACCTCATTTCTTAGCAAAAAATCTCTAACCTGCTCTATCATTTGATCAATATTCTGATACTCACGAGAATTGTCAATTCCAAAATCTATCTCTGCGCGTAACTCTGGTGGAAACATTTTCACTTTTTCTTTTTTAGTAAAGTCATTGTAAATTGATTCACCCAAAACACACACAACCGAAAAATCACTAGGATTCCTAGAGCATCTACCGACTGCCTGTATAATACGAGTCTTAATTCGCTCAGAGAAAAGTTTATATGCGCCCATTCTATAAATCATGAATTTTTCTTGTATGTTTGTCATTTTAGGAAAGTTATACAATATAAGAAGCCTACTTTCGTCATCTGCAAAATCTATTCCATCAAATCTATTAGCTAATATAACTGCTGATTCTTTCTCACTTTGTAATTCATTTTTACTTTTTTCTATATTTTCTATAGTATAAACTTTTGTAGCACTTATGTTCTGTTCAAAAAAAGATTTAACTTTGTTCACGGTAACTAAATCTGGCACAATACAAACACTTTTTTTACACTCTTTTTGCAAATGTACTACCACTTCAGAATGTTTATCAGCATCAAATGCCAAATCAGGAAACAAGAAAAATTTTCTACCTAGACCCTTTTTATCCCAATTATTTACTATTGGCAATCTGTATATATTTTTAATTCCAGTAATTCTTTCAAGCTCTCCATTTTGTCCTAGCGTCGCCGACATCAAAAAACGTTGTTTTGCGTTAGCAAAAGAGTCATGCAACATTGTAGGCGCAATCAAAGGACGTATAGTAATATTTCCATTAGATAAAAACACATTACAATCCTGTAAATTCTCTGAGATTCTAGAAAACGCATAATAATTTGAAGTTCCTTCTTCAATTCCTTCTTTTACTATTTCACTGAACATGTTTATTTTATCAAGGATTGCGGGCATAGGAACGAGATCACTCCACGAAGCTAAATCAGGTGAACACTCTTCTAATACCAAATTATTAAAATCAATTTCTCCAATATATGGATTTAAGAAATTCGCCAATTTCTTGAATATTTTATTAGATTTATCAAACTGAACTGTCCAATTTGATAATATATAATCCTCGCTAGAATGAACATCATCCATTATTACCATTTCTACTGAGGAAAAGAAAGAATTCATAGCAAAAAACGAACTATACGTGGTTACTCCAATAGCTTCTGCCAAATTAAAATCGCTTTTATCTTTTGGTAAATAGTCCTTCTGTTTTCCGCAAAAAGCAATTGCATTTAATCCAAATTTTGTTTTTGCCTGTTCCACCACTTGATTTACCAACTGATTTGTAGGACATAGGTATACTACTTTATCTCCATTTTTCCTTCTTCTATACTCACCAGCTAACAAACCTACCAGAGTTTTTCCGCTTCCTGTCGGTAATTCTACCGCTATATTACTTTGTTCAATTTTGTCCATATATGAATCGAGCATAGCGCTTTGATAATCAAGGGGTCCCATGATTTTCTTCAATTTATTATCCTGATACATCTCCTGAGGTGATGCATATGTAAATGTTTCAGTGTTTTTAAATACAAATGGCATTTTTTATTCCTTTCTTTTCTCTTAATAGTATGTCCAAATATTATATTTAATCATTTCATTTGCAAGATTAGATGTTGTTAAATTATGTTAAAATCTTCACCGATGAATTTAAAACAGCTTATTTTCACTTCATAACCCTTTCCATTAGTGACTTATAACTATCCACAACATCATATACAACATTCTCTCCGCTTATCGCCTTAAAATGTTCTCTGGCACAATGTATCTTAGATTCTTCAATCAATCTAAGTTGCATTGAATTCATAGAACCTTTTGTCTCAGCCACAAAATAAATATGTTTTACTTTACCTTCATAAAAAGCGATTGCCCAGTCCGGATTATAATGCCCTACAGGTGTCGAAATATAAAAACCATCTGGATTTTTCCGTCGTATCAGCTTATTTTTCATAATGTCATCATAAAAATAACTCTCTTTTATGTTCCCCGAGAAGCCATATTTTCCATTAGTATATTATATAACATTTAATATATTTTTTCAACAATTTGAGTCATTATGAAAAAATCATTTTTAACAATTTTTACTCTTTCTACTTCTCCATAACAAAAAAGGCATAGGATAAGAGTTTTCATCTTAAACCTAAGCCATTACGTTTTATACTATGTCTTCTTCAAAACCTTGTTCTTTAGCAACAGGATTCGTGCGGCTATACTTTTCACCTTCGCCTTCTGTCATGATTTATGAAGTTATCCGGGCAGATATTTCTGTGTATCTTCTTTTATCATGCCTGCTACGTCCCCGAATCTTTCTTCCAGGATTGGGATCAATGTTTTGTATCCGTCTGCGAAAGGCATTTCGGTGAGTAGCATTCTTCTGTGCTTTTGGGTTCTTATAATCAGGTATTTTTTCTCTTCGTTTATTTCTATACCGGCTATGTCTACTCTATCCACCACCGTCAGCCCGTGGTTGAGTCCTATCAGGCCGATTGGTGTGACAAATACCTGTATTTCCGGGAGCCAGATGGTGTCCGGATGATTTGCGAGTTCATCGATCTCACGGGCACTGTATCTCCTACCACTGCAGGCAGGCCGAAGATGTTTGAACGTATAATGGGCGCCGCACATTTGGTTCCATATCCCTGTTACTATGAGGATGGTTGTGCCAAATACGACCCCTACCGGATGATCCCGGCTTATTGCATCCCACAGTCTTATGTTTGCCGATGGATCCGAGTGTATGTCTATCGCTGCCCTGACTACGCTCACCAATATGAGTATACATCCCACAAGTGCCATGCCGATAAATATCTTGAACGGCCAGCAGTTTTCACGGATCTGGTCGCAGATATGTTTATTGGTGTAGTTTTTCGTGTATATTGCCAGTCTTTCCTCGGCTTTCTTTTTCGCGTCTTCTCTTGGTTTCTCTGTTTTTAATCTTTGAGCACTTCTCTCTATTTTCTTTCTCTTTCTTTTTCCCACGTTATCACTCTTTTCCCTTTTTGAGGGTTGTTTTTTGTATGTCCCCCGTCTGTTTACGCTTATGATGAAATCATATCATTTTTCACCCCAAATGTAAACTTTTTGTGCAAAAAACTATCGTATCCACGAATCCATGAACCCATGAACCCATGAATTTCAAGAATTCAAGAATTCAAGAATAATTTTTTTCTACAAAAAAGGACAAAGCCTCATACAGACTCTGTCCTTAAAAACCTTTTCTTCCCTTTGCCTTGGTCTCGATATTTCCGTTTTTATCAAACCCGTTACTTCAACTTAAGCTTAACCTGCTTCTGAAAGAATGCTGCCCCATAGCATATTATCTGCTCATATCCTTTCAGACATTCGGCATATTTTCCCTTAACAATCTGCTTGATGGCTTCCTTGCAATCCTTGTCCATATCAGATTCTTTATCCGACTTTTTCGCTTCTATAATAATCGCGCGTCTGTTCTTCTTGTCCTTTAGTAGAATATCAGGTCTTCCAAGGCCCTTTTCCTTATTGGAATCTACACTGTATCCCCTTCCGACAAATACTCCGGCAAGAAATGCATGGTAGTAGTCCTCATGATAATCATTATAACTTATAGTATCCCATAGGAGCCCTGATATAATTTCCATGGCATGAACTTCATCCTTATCCCATAGAGTATTGATCAGTTCTTTTACCGTATCACTGCTGACTGTATCCGTGAAGAAACGGACTACCGTATCCTCAAAGATTGACGCAATCTCCCTGTTGGGAATCTTTAATGAAACCGTCTCCCCTTCTTCCCCAGCATCTGCTTTTGTGATGTACCCCGTCATCAGGAGAACACTCCACAGGTTATCCTCGGTGGAATTCAGGGTAAAAAAGGACACCTTCTAAAAATTTCTTAGAAAGTGTCCTATGATTTTTATTATTTGGTTGTCGTTTTTTAGCTCAGACTCTTGAGTGTCGGGAAGAGGAGTACGTCTCTGATCGCGGGGCTGTCGGTAAGGAGCATTACCAGACGGTCGATACCGTATCCGATTCCGCCTGTAGGAGGCATACCTACTTCGAGTGCGTTCAGGAAGTCTTCATCGGTGTGGTTAGCTTCTTCGTCACCGGCATCTGCGAGTGCATCCTGGAGTTTGAAACGTTCACGCTGATCTATGGGGTCGTTCAGCTCTGAGTATGCGTTACACATCTCCCATGTATTGATGAAGAGCTCGAAACGCTCTACCTTGTCGGGATACGTAGGCTTCTTCTTTGTCAGAGGTGAGATGGCGATGGGATGGTCCATGATGAATGTGGGCTGTA
>JAEEGL015339598.1_pt1 | contig 10389 bp, 10 predicted proteins | sample 9134231 | NCBI WGS metagenome assembly JAEEGL01 (sample SAMN16246548, study PRJNA631951) | gut metagenome | biome: gut microbiome; feature: rumen; material: fiber-attached | host: Bos | place: Iran: Karaj | collected 2018-10
ATCTAATAGAAAGAATACTGAATCTGGTACTAATCCATCTTTTTCTTCTTTATTTTCTAAATCCTTTAAATAATAATCAAAATCATGATAATCATTTTTAAATCTTTTCCAAGGAGAATGATTAGTATGATTTATTTCTATATCATACTTCCATTCATCTATCATTTCTCCTAAATCTTTTTCATAATTCTTATTTAATTTTATTAGCTTAACATTCATAATAACAACCCTTAATTTTTCCCACATTTGCGATATATTTTTAAAGTATTTTATCTTAATAAAATAAAAATTAGAATAAAAATGCTTTATAATAAGGACATCTTGAAGCTGTAACAAATACCTTGCTTGAGCATTCTGGGCATGTTCGCTTATTTACTATAGTATCTACATCCTTATTTGGTAACTTTCCAGCGCAATAAGGGCATTCTAATTCATCATTAGATATAATATTTTCACAATTAGGACATACTCTAGACATAATACCCTCCTTATCTAATAACAAAGACTTAATTATTCATCATACTTATTCTTGTTATAATATATAACATTTGCAATACCAACTATAAAAGCAAATACAGCAACACCTAATAAACAAAAGCCTATAGCACCAATTTGTGCAATCATAATCATTGATGCAACAAATAATATTAATGAAAATGGAAAGCAGACAATAGCTCCAATGAATGCTCTTGTTACATAATATGATTTAAGCTCACCACTATATTCCTTATCTAAATTAAGGTTACAATGAGGGCATCTACCACTTGTAACAAAGATTTCTTTCTTACATCTTGGACAACGATATTTCTTTTTCTCAACTACTTCTACCTTTGGCTTTGATAAAGTTGTTCTACAATATGGGCAAACCATTACCTCATTTGATACTACATTTTCACAATTTGGACATACTCTAGTCATAATAAACACCCCTTCTCCTATGAATTCGCAAAATAAAAGACCTTTAGTTTAATAACCAAAAGTCTTGAAATTTAAATTCATACCGGACAAAGTCGTATTGACGATATTTCATACCTAAATATAGGCTTTCTACTCCCCTTTATAGAGGTCTATTTAATTTACATCTTTATAATAAATGAAAGCGATTTACTTGTCAACAATAATCGTACAAGAAAAGAACGATTTTCGACTGTGGGTTGGAGAGATACTTACCATCCATAGTCATCACCATACCATTCATCCATTAGTCTATCTATTAGCATTGCTCTAACTTCCTCTTCAGATAGACCATTAACATATTCTCTAACCTCATCTAAGTGTTCGTCGAATAATCTTTTTTCTTCCTCTTCATATTCTTGTTCTTCTTTAATTATTCTTTCAGCTTCATCTGGATATATTGTAAAATATGTAGCAACCATATGTTTACATATTACTCTTCTTCCATATACTAACAGACATACTAGCGGTGATTTCCTATGATGTTCTTATTACTATATTAAAATAATTGTTTAATTTCATTTATTTCCTTAGCCAATTGGTCCAAAGAAATATTTATTGCATATGCCATAGGCATAACTTTACTATGGTAATGTATTCCTTGATTTAGCATTACTTTTTTTGACATAAGATCTTCTCTAGTAAATCCGAGATTATACGGGTTACTATTATCTCTAGGTAAAATAATTTCAATTTTTTTACTTAATTCATGTTCTCCTAAAAATGTATTTTTTTTAGGATCTGAAACTGGAATTATTTCATATAGTTTTTTTTCAATCCAAACTCTTAATGCACATAAATATTTAATCTTAGTTAAAGTATTCGAATAAAAATCCGACATATTAAATACAGAAAAATTATCAATTAATTCAGCTAATTTGTGATTTGATAGTTTAGTAGTATCATTGTCAATAAACTTCTCGTTAAGAGTATAATGAAACACTTCAACATTATCATTTTGACCTTGATACAACGCGTTTTCACGTTCGGCCAAAACACGCACAAAATCATCAGTATCAGCTAATTGATTCAATGAAATAACATTTGAGTCTCTTCTGTTAGCATTAATTCTATTTATGTGTATTAAATTATTACATTCTTCTAAATAATAAAAATCAAATGCTCCAATTCTTTGCGAATTAATAATATTAACAAAATCAACAGAATGTGTCAAAACAACCATATTTTTTTCTCCGGTGTTTCTAACAATTTCATATGCTATTTTATAATGATTAATTAAGTCTAACGATGATGCCGGATCATCCAAAATTAAAGTTTTTTTATCACTGCCTACAAACGAATAAATATGAAACAAAAAACTCATTAAATTTATTTCACCAGTACTGTAAGTACTTATATCTCTTGTAAAACTTATTGTAACCTTATAATTAATATCATCAAAAACTATATCAGTATCATTAATATCAAAGTATCTTTTAAAATCTTTCTTTAATCTGTTTTCTTGTGATTTAACGGAGTTATATATATTTAACGCATTTTGAATCAAAGTACTATTTTGATTCATTAATGAATCTCTTTGATTCAAAAGTGTTTCCATAGAATCATAAATATTTATATCACCACCACATAAAAAATAATCAACTAAAACATTAGGATCAGACTTAATATCATTATACGCATTATAATAATTGTTAATAGTATCTCCATCAACAGGTATAAGTTTACTCATTTTTTCTATTAAAAGCGACTTGTGATTTTCTAATTGTGACAATTTGTTTTCTAATATATCTTTTAAATTTGGAGTTTTTACATCACAAACTGGACAAGTATCATCATTTAGTAATTCGTATGCTTTTTTAATTGTTATATATTTTTTATTCTTCAAATCATTATCTAATTCAGTTTCTGAATCGACAAATTTTGATAATTCATCCCATACATCATATAAAACCTTTGCATCAACATTAGGATGTGAATTGATGTAACCATCAATTTCCGTATGATGATTTGAAAATGTAATAATCTTATTTTGTCTAACAGTTGCTAATTCACTGGATATTTTTGTTGCATCTGACTTTTTTGTAATACCATATTTTTCTTTTAAGATGCTAGAGGCATCATATTGTTTATTTATTGAGTCAATTTGAAAACTATTGCTCAAAATTTGATTTATATTAACACTTATTTCTAATTTCTTACCAACAAAGCGTTTGTCATCCTTAAATTCATAATCCAAGAAAGAAATTTCAGGATTATTTGAATTTTTAATACATTTAAATATTGTGCTTTTACCTATCCCGTTATATCCAAAGATAACAATTGATTTAGTATCATTTACTACCAAACTAAATCCATTATCTAGTTTATTTGCAAACCAGGAATTGGTGCTATTTAAAACAAAGTTTTTATCAAATGTAAACATTTTTCTCTCCTATATTTTAATCATTATTATATTTTTTATAACTAAACTAACAAAACAATAATACTTATCTAAATTTATGATTTAATTACTATAATTCTATTTCAAAATATTCTCCCATTATGACGGGTAATTTGAGTTTACTTGTAATATCATTTTTGTTATCATCATATATTTTGCATGAAGGAAAAATAAATGATACTGGATATTTAAGTAAGTGATTAATGTTTGTATGACCATAACTATTTTTTCCACTCAACGCAATGCCTTTTGTATTATCTCTAATTATACTATCAATTTTTTTCTGCCCAATAATTTTTGATGTATCATATTTACAACAATGGTGAGGTATTAACACATAATCAAAATTATTGTTAGCAATTCTTGTATCAAATTCTTCATATAAAGAATCCGCCGGAATTAAAACTCTATTTCTTCTTGTTATGATAGTTGAAACTAAACATTCTGCATTATTTTTAGTTGATTGATTCGGGTCCATCAAACAGGTATTTTGATAAATCATTATATTATTAGATAAATTTAAATAGCCATGGTATTGTGGTACAATACCAGAAAAAGTTTTATTACTTGCTACTTTTAACAAAACAGCAAAAAACTTATTAGCTTTAACTCCTTTACCCGTATAATTAGGAAATATCCACCAAGGAGTCATTAGGTTTGTTCTATTTATCACATTATTTATATGGTCCATATCGAAATGGGATATTAAAATTTTTGTCTGATAATCTATTTTATTTATCATTTCATTTAAACTAGTATTTTTCTTTCCGAATTCTAATCCAAAATCAAAAACCATTATAACTTCATAATCTTTTTTCCCATCGTCAACATACTTAATTAATGCTGAACTATTTCCTTGTCCTACATCATAGACTCTTAAAGCGTAACCATGTGAATTATCAATATCTTCCATACGGCGCTCAGGTCTATAATCATAATAGTTTTGCCGACGATTCCCTATACATTTATAGTATAAGTAATTAACAATTCTTGATGTACGATCATTTCGAAAGGCAGACGAATATAAATCATAATAAAATTTATAAAAAAACATATTTATTTTTTCAATTAATTCATCATCAGATGGCACAACTAGTAATTCACGAATTTTTTCTTTATAGAACACTCTTGTTCTATTATCATCCTCCAAAAATAAATATTCAATTAATTTTATCAATTGTATTTTAGTAACTTTAAACGATGACGTTTTAATGTCAATTTTTTCTATTCTTTTATTATTTAAATCGCTCTCAAAAAAATACTTATACTCAGCATAATCAAAATGAAATCTGTTAACAACAAATTTATACTTATCGTCATTATTATCTTCACACATCTCAAAATAAAATGAAATTGAATCTTTTTTTTGTAAATCGCAAATTTCTATTTCATCAAAATCATGATTACTTCCATTTATGGTTGAAATCATAAGCATTTGATTTAATACTTCTTTTCCTATTTCTAAATCACTCATGCACCCTCCATAAGAATAAGTTACGACAATAATCAAAACATATACATAATATAAAATTATTGTAATAGAAAATTTTTTAACTATTAACAAAATCAAATAACATTCGATTATATTTTATATAATGCCATTTTATTTTCATCAACACATTGTATTGTCTTAATACTCTTTTAATATACCATCAACATATCAGCACCATTTTGAATTATACACTATTTTTATTAAACAAAAAAGCCTAATTCTTACAAAATTAGACCTTTGGTGTTTATTTGGATTCATATTCGTTTTTCCACATACAATTTGTGAATAATTAAATTTTATAAAAAAACAGTGATTAAAGTCATTAAACAACTATCATCACGATTTTTTTCTCAAACAATCGCTAAAGATATTCACGAATGAATATCCCGAAGAATTAAATAGAATCAATTCTTCTTTTCGAAATATTAAAATACTCTTTATCTTTTTCAATGCCAATATAATTTCTTTTTAATTTTTTTGCTACATAACATGTAGTACCACTACCACTAAATGGATCTAAAACAGTATCACCTACATTACTACAAGCTTTTATTATTCTTTCTAATAAAGCTTCTGGCTTTTGTGTAGGATGATATCCATATTTCTTTTCATACATTTGTACTGCAGGTATAGTCCATACATCTTGTAATTCATCATTATTGATTTTAAACATTTCATCATAATTAAATGTATGCTTATTACCTTTGGATGCCCATATTATTAATTCATAAGAGAACTTTAACTTATTCTTATAAATTAATGGTGGCGGGTCTGATTTATGCCATACAACAATATTAATGATTTTAAATCCTATTTCATCTAATAGATTCTTTACATCAAAAATATTATGTATAGTTCCGCTTATCCATATAGAACCATTATACTTTAATACTCTATATGATTCTTTTAACCAGGATTCGGTAAATTCTATATGATTATCATATTTAGTTTTATCATCCCAGTCACCCTTATTTACAGATACTACTTTACCACTATGAATACTCTTACCTCCATTAGATAAGAAATATGGTGGATCTGCAAATATTAAATCTACACTATTGGCATTTAGAGTTTTTAATACTTCTATACAATCTCCATTGTATAGCAATTGTTTAAGTCACCTTCCTTTTAATTATTTTATATCAAAGAAATCAATAATTGATTCCTCTAATAAACCTTTTTTTGCTAGATTATAATTCATTAAATAATCTAAATTTCTAAAACCTTTTTGTAATTGATTCTTTTCTTTATTATTCCAACAATTACCGTCAGTTATCAAAATTAGACCACATGAAATTTTAGATAAATCATTTTGTCTATTAATGTAACTATCAATAATTTCCTCAGGTTTTGAACCTGCAGCATCAAAGAAGTCAACTTCAATATTTAAAGCTTTATTTCCTTTAATTAAAATAAAATCTGCTTTTCTATCTGATACATCTTTTGTAACAGTAAAACCATATTTTTTTAGTTGCTTAAATTGCTTTTGACTAATAACTTCCAATTTGTATTTATTAGCAATTTCAGTTATTAATGGTTCACATGTTACTTCAAATGCTCTACCACTTCTATTTTTTCTACCATTTGAGTCTAATCCAACAAGAACACCAGTAACATAATCAATTATGTTTTTATCTAACATATTTTGGAATAGATTTTGTAATCCTGATTGTTTAAAAAATTCATAATACATATCATAATCTTCATCTTTTAAACACTTGGTGTGGGCCTTACTTAAATCATATCTTAAGAAGTCCTTATCCATATCATGAATATCTACAACAACTAATTCTTTCTTGCCTTTAACAATTTTATTTCTATCAGCCTTAGCCACAGCAATTAATAGTGGGAATGTACATACAACTGTAGGTAATTTTTTAACTAACTCATAGAACTTTTCCTTAGTAGCATTTCTTATTAAACTATTTAGTGCATTTAATTCTATGTCATACTCTTTAAAATTATCATGTGTTGCATTTCTCCAATCAACATAGACATCAAAGCTTCTATTAGTTTCAAGAATATTCTCAACAAATCGTTCTGCTAATTCATCAATATTCTTATTTAGTTTCATTATTTAATCTCTCCAATCTTCTTTTAGTTAATTCAAGATATTCTTCCTCTTGTTCTATACCAATATATTTTCTATTAAGCATCTTAGCTGCAATTCCAGTAGTTCCAGAACCATTGAATGGATCTAAAATCAAATCACCTTCGTTAGTAGATGCTTTAATAATACGTTCTAATAGTCCTAATGGTTTTTGTGTAGGATGCTTACCTTCCTTCTTTTCACTCTTTGGAGTTACTGACGAAACATAAAATTCAGGTTCAACTTCTTCAAACTCCCAAACATCCTTCATTTGCTTTCCGTTGTTTTCTTCTTTCATTTCCTCATAGTTAAAGGTATGATTACCTTTTTTCTTTGGTGTTAACTGCTTTCTAGCCCAAATAACAGTTTCAGTAGAATGCGTAAAGCATCTACAAGCTAGGTTAGGACTAGGATTAGTCTTTTGCCATATTATGTTATTAATAATACTAAATCCTTCCATCTCAAGTGCTACACCAATCACATATACACTATGAAGTGTTGATGATATCCAGATAGTTCCATTATCTTTTAAAACTTCCCTACATAGTCTTATCCATTTACGATGATAATTTAATCTTTCAGTTATTTCTAATGACTTATCCCATTCACCCTTATTAACTGATACTTGCTTACCACCACTACAGCTAATTCCTCCACTAGACAAAAAATATGGTGGATCTGCAAACACCATATCTATTGATTTAGGATTGATTTTTTTTAAAAGCTTAAAAGAGTCTCCCTTAATTAAGGCAAACTCTTCTGAATTAAAATATAGACTTTTCTTTGTAACAGGTAAATCCATATTTTTTTATACTCCCTTTTAATAGTTAGTTATTATAACCTCTTCAACTGCTCCACGACCCGAACCATTTGAATTAATATTTCTTCTTGCATTAATTACTTTAATATTGAATCCATCATATAACTCGTTAATAAATGCAGTATTATGGTTTGATAGCATGCATTTAACACCACGCTTAGTTAAATCCTTAAAGCATTCAGCAAGTCTTCTCTGGTCATCTTTATTAAAATCAAATTTAGAATATGCAGTAAATGATTCCTTATCTTCCCATGTGTCATATGGTGGGTCAAAATATACTAAATCACCGGCTCTAGCATTTCTAGTAGCTTCAACAAAATCTCCACTTAGTATTGTTACATTATCAGTTCTAAAGTATTCATGGATTTCATCCATATTTTCTTTACTATATGTATTAACCTTTTCTTTTTTTGCCGATGGTACATTAAAATATCCTTTAGCATTAACTCTATATAATCCATTGAAGCAAGCTTTATTTAAATAGATAGCTCTAGCAGCTCTCTTCCATAAAGGCTCAAGTTCAAATCTAGGATTTCTATCCATTGCTCTTACTTCATAATAATATTCATCACAATGATTAGCTTCATGCTTATCTAATTCATTAAGCATTAAATGATATAATTCATCATCCTTAAGACACGTATAAATGGCTAATAGTTCTTGATTTACATCATTTATTGTTGCATTTTCTGGTGCTAAATCAAATAATAATGCACCTCCACCAATAAATGGTTCAAAGTAATTATTAAATTGTTCTGGCAGATTTTCTTTAAGTTTAGCAAGTATTTGTCTCTTGCCTCCTGCCCACTTAACAACCGGACTCATGCACATATTTTTCACCTGAAATAATTTTATCATATTTAGCATTACTTTTCATTAGTTAATTCTTAAATATTTAGAAAATATATTTCATAGAAATATAAAACATAGCATTCTAGAAAAAACAATTATTAACATAGCAATTTCCAAATATCTTTATCATAATCAGGAATGACATCTAATTTACTATTATCTTTTTTCGGCAACTTATATCCAACCAAGACTTTATCTTTTAGTTCAACTTTATAAATTTCATTTTTATCATTTATTACGGTCATATTTTTCTTTTTCTGTTTGTCAAATTCATAATCAAAATATACACCCCATAATCTTCTAGGTATTGTATAATCATTAATCCTATAATTAACACTACTATTATCAGAAAAATATATTTTATTATTTTTTAAATCTATTTTTTCAATTTCTTTATCTTTAACTAAGTCATCAAATTTATAATAACAATAATGGAATTTACCTTCAAAAAGATGATATTTACATGATTCACAATCACTCTTTAAAGCATCACATTTATCTTTAAAGCAAAAGCGATATTTAAATACTTTACTGTTATTGTCTTTGTTATAAATGTTGTACTTATATATTTTTTCCTTTAATTGACCATTGCTTTTTTTTAATATCTTAGGTATTCCAACATTTTTAACTTCATAAATAAACCTCTTCAACGTTAATTCTTTTTCAACTTTGAATTTTCTATTTTCATAGCAATTGTTAACAAAAGAAACTTTATATATTTTATCTTCTGAAATCTGAAAATAAATTTGCACATTTCTATAATCCTTTGATTCAAATCCTCTAAAGCAAGGCCAAATTGTTCTCCAATAACACATATTGTCATCACCAATTCTGCCAATTTTTTCATCCGTCAAATTAAACAACCAAATTAGCGAAAGGTATTTTGAATAATTCCTGTTGCGTTCATGAAAATCAGCTTCACTAATTTTCGAATTTTGAAATTCAACAACTCTACATGCACATATAAAAACATCAGCCCTATTCTTCGTACCACAATCAAATCTAAATAGAAATTCTGTTATATCAAAAAAGCTTTGCAATTTTTTATGCCAATCCAACATAGAACTACCGGAGTGAGAACAAGTGCTTCCTTTTTTATGTCTAAAGTGTGGTATTACCATTTTTCCAGCACAAAGGAATACTTTCTCCCCACATTCATTGCATTTAAATGACATACCTTTTATCGAAGCTACAACATCTTGATTTAGTTCTGAAAGGATTATTGAATATATTTCTTCACCAAAAAAATAACTGTATGCTTTTATCATTTTCTAAAACCTCCAATAAAATACTTTTTTTCATACTATTTTCAGTTTTTCTTTCATTAATATTTCACACTATCTGAAATTACATAAACATACTATTTAAATTATATCATATTTTCATAAACAAAAAAGTAAAAATATTACAAAATTATACTTTTATGCTTATTTAGAATATTTTTCTATTCAAAGAACATTTTTCTTCAAAGAGAATAATTTTCTATCCAAAGAACTTTTTTCGTGAAAAAGAAAAAATTCTGAATTGAACAACTATTTCTAATTTATAAAATCCATAATTTCTAACTTATATTTATAAACCAAAAACAAGATAAAAAAGACCTTTGATTATCCAATCAAAAGTCTAAATTCTTTTAATACTTATATTTCTTTTGTTTCTTATTACCAGAAGCTTCATATCTATCTTCTCTCATCATTTCAATATCAGCCTTTGGTATATATTTCATTTTATTTTCTTTATATGATTTAGTATTATTCTTCTTATTCTCTTTTACCATTCTC
>JAEEGL015479338.1_pt1 | contig 10389 bp, 11 predicted proteins | sample 9134231 | NCBI WGS metagenome assembly JAEEGL01 (sample SAMN16246548, study PRJNA631951) | gut metagenome | biome: gut microbiome; feature: rumen; material: fiber-attached | host: Bos | place: Iran: Karaj | collected 2018-10
AAGTTTAAGGCTATTCAAACTGGTGGTCCATCAGGTGGATGCTTAACTGAAAAGGATTTAGATACTCCAATTGATTACGATTCATTAGTAAGAAAAGGCTCAATGATGGGTTCAGGTGGAGCTATTGTTATGGATGAAGACAACTGTATGGTTGACGTTGCTAAATTCTATATGGAATTCATCAAGGATGAATCTTGTGGTAAGTGTACTGCATGTAGAATTGGTACAACAAGATTACTAGAAATGTTAACATCAGTTACAGAAGGAAAAGCAACTCAAAAGACTTTAACAGACATGAAGGAATTAGCTCAGGTTATTAAGACTGGTTCACTTTGTGCTTTAGGTCAAACAGCTGCAAACCCTGTATTAAGTACATTAGCTAATTTCCCTGATGAGTATGCTGCCCATGTTAATGAAAAGGTATGTCCTGCTCACGTATGTAAGAATTTAATGCAATATGTAATTGATCCAAATAAGTGTAAAAAGTGCTCTAAGTGTGCTAGAAATTGTCCAGTTAACTGTATTACTGGTGTTCCAGGTAAGGAGCCATATGTAATTGATCAATCTAAGTGTATTAAGTGTGGTACATGCTACACAGCTTGTACATTCAAGGCTATTGAGAAGAAGTAGGAGGTATAAAAATGAGCGAAGAAATTAAAAAGGTCAATGTCAAAATTGAAGGTCAAGTTTATTCCGTTCCTGCTAACTTAACAGTTTTAGAAGCAGCTGAATTATGTGGCTATAACATTCCACATCTATGCTATATTAAGGGCGGAAAATGTTCTACAGCTAGCTGTCGTGTATGTCTAGTTGAAATTAAGTCAGAGAGAGGTTCAAAGTGCTTTGCATCTTGTTCATACCCTGTTGCTGACGTACCAGTAGAAAAGGGATTCGAGGTTAGAATTTCTTCTCCAATGGCAGTTAGAGATAGAAGAACAAGTGTTGAATTATTATTATCTAACCATAATATGAATTGTCAGCAATGCGTTAAGAACCATAGCTGTGAATTATTATATGTTGCTAATATCGTAGGAGCTAGAGAAGGTCAATATGCTGGTGCTAAGACAGCAGTAACTGTTGATGAAATCGGTCCTGGTATTAGAAGAGATACATCAAAGTGTATTCTTTGTGGTAGATGTATTGAAAAGTGTAAGGAAGCACAAGGAATTGGTATTTTAGGCTTTGAAAACAGAGGCTTCAATACAATTGTTGCTCCTGCTGAGAATAGATCATTCTCTGAGGTTCCATGTTTACAATGTGGACAGTGCGTATTAGTATGTCCTACTGGAGCTTTAACAGAAATCTCTGAAATTGATAAGGTTGATGAGGCTATGGCTGCTGGTAAGTATGTAATCGTTCAAACTGCTCCAGCTGTAAGAGCTGCAATTGCTGAGGAATTCGGTCAACCTGTTGGAACACCAGGAACTGGTAAGATGGTTGCTGCTTTAAGAAGATTAGGCTTCTATAGGGTATATGATACTAACTTCGGTGCTGACTTAACAATTATGGAGGAAGGTACTGAGTTAATTAATAGAATTAAGAAGGGCGGAGTTTTACCTCAAATCACTTCTTGTTCACCAGGTTGGATTAATTATATGGAATATTTCTATCCTGAATTAATTCCAAATGTTTCTACATGTAAGAGTCCACATGAAATGGTTGGTGCTGTATTAAAGAGCTATTGGGCAAAGAAGAAGGGTATCGATCCAAAGGATATCTTTGTTGTTTCAATCATGCCTTGTACAGCTAAAAAGACAGAAGAAATTCGTCCTCAAAATTCAGTTGATGGATTAAGAGATGTAGATGCTGTATTAACAACTAGAGAGCTAGCTAGATTAATTAAGAGAGCTGGTATCAACTGGAATCTTCTTCCTGAAGAGGATTTCGATCCAGATCTATTAGGTGATTATACTGGTGCTGGTGTTATCTTCGGTGTAACTGGTGGTGTTATGGAGGCTGCCTTAAGAACAGCTAATAAGGTATTAACTGGTAAGGAAGCTGATATGCTTAAGTTTGAAGCAGTAAGAGGTCTTGAAGGTGTTAAGGAAGCAACATTCAATCTTAATGGTCAAGAATTAAAGGTTGCTGTAACAAGCGGTATGTCAAATGCTAAGCCTTTACTTGAGCAAATCAAGAATGGCACAAGCCCATATGCATTCATCGAGGTAATGTGCTGTCCAGGTGGCTGTATCAATGGTGGTGGTCAACCATACATTAAGCCTCAATATCTACCAAATGAGGATATTGATATTGAAATTACTTATAGAGAAAAGCGTGCTAAGGTATTATATAGTGAGGATGAAAAACAAAAGATTCGTCAATCACATAATAACCCTCAAATCCAACAGCTTTATAAGGAATTCTTTGAGGAGCCATGTAGCGAAATATCAGAAAAGTATCTACATACCTCATATAACGCTAATAGAGTTAAGTTCCCAAAGAAATAGTAATTTTATAATTTTAATTAAAATGCTTGTAGGTATTTTCCTACAGGCATTTTTTAATAATAAGAAATTATAATAAATTATATTTATTATGCCGTTTATTTGTAATATAATTTAGATAAGGACGTGATTATTTTGAAAAACTTTATTACCTTTGAGGGTGGAGAATGCAGTGGTAAGACTACAATAATTGGTGAAATATCAAAGCTATTTGATGAAATGAATATAAAATATATTACTACTAGAGAACCCGGCGGAATTAAAATTGCTGAGAAAATTAGAAGTATTATTCTAGATATCGATAATAAGGAAATGACTTCTGAAACAGAAGCTTTATTATACGCAGCAAGCCGTATGCAGCATCTAAAGGAAAAGGTTATTCCTATGTGTGAGGCAGGCTATGTAGTATTATGTGATAGATTCCTAGATTCATCTATTGCCTATCAGGGATGTGCTAGAGGCTTAGGTGTAGATAGAGTATTAAGCATTAACTCATTTGCTTTAGATTATTTACCTGATTTAACAATATTTATTGATGTTAAGCCAGAGGTAGCCCTAAAGAGATTATCATTAAGAGATAAAACAGATAGATTAGATTTAGAAACAATTGATTTCCATAATAAGGTATATGATGGATATCATGAGGCTTTAAAGCTTTATCCAGACAGAATCAAAGTAGTTGATGGTAATCAACCACTTGAGGATGTTATAAAGGATTGTAAAAAAATAATATTAGAATATTTAGGTGTATAGAATGAATGTAAGCAGTGTGGTAAAAAGTCAAAATAAAATATATAAAATTTTGAAATCAGAAAAAATGAATAATAGATTATCACATGCTTATTTATTCTATGGTGATAAGGGTACAGGTAAAAAGGAAATGGCATACGCCCTAGCCTGTATGCTATATTGTGAAAATGGTGGCTGCCTAGAATGTGATACATGTAAAAGCATTCTTGCTGGTAATCATATGAATGTAAATTATTTTTCAATACTTGAGAATAAAACAATGATTCTTAAGGAACAAATAATGGATTTACAGGAGGAATATTCTAAAACAAGCCTTGTAGAGGGCTCAAGAATATATATAGTTGATGGTATTGATACTGCGACTAGTGCAGCTCAAAACAGCCTTCTTAAATTTATAGAGGATCCAGAAAATAAAACAGAAACTATTGGTGTATTTATCGCAACTGAGCTATCTAATGTAGTAAATACTATCCAATCTAGATGTAATTTATGTCATTTTGGTGCCATACCAAAGCTTGACCTAAAGGATATCATTATGGAATCAGGTATTAGTGATATCGATGCTAGATTATTATCACTTTTAACTAATGATAGTGAGGAAGCAGTAGAAATGTATAATGATCCAGCATTTATAGATGTTAAGGATGCCTTTATCAATTTTATTTCAGTAAAGAATAAAACAGATATGGTTAAATATTATTTAGCTAATGTCGATTTATTCTCAAATGGTGAAAATATAAGAAGATTATTATGCTGGGTAATTGAATTTTTACTTGAGGCTAATTTGTACAAAAAGGATAACGATAATTTGATTTTATTACCACTATGTGATAAAATCGAAGAGTATATTAAAATTGTAAAAAACGATGTTAGGAGTAGGGTTTTGGATATAATTACACTTGCTGATAAGCTAAAAAGCAATGTAACTCCAAAAAATGTATTTTTTGAGCTTACTCTTAAATTTATATAGTGGTGAATTATGGAAGCGATTAGGGTTCAATTTAAGCCTTTAGGGAAAAGATATTTCTTTGGGGTTGGAAAATTAAAATTAACAAATGGTACTAAGGTTGTTGTAAGTACAATTAGAGGTACAGAGCTTGGCTATTGTGTTGGAGATGTATTTGATCTAAATGAAATGGATTTAACATCAGAGCTAAAGGATGTACTAAGAATTGCTACACAAAATGATATTGAGCAATTTGAATATAATAAAACCTTAGAGGCTGATATATTAAAGAAAACTAAGGAGCTAAGTAAAACTCATAACCTTGAGATGAAGGTTCTAGAAAGTGAATATACACTTGATAGAAGTAAGCTTATTATTTATTTTGAATCTGAGGGTAGAGTAGACTTTAGAGATTTAGTTAAGGATTTAGCTGATATTTATCATACAAGAATTGAATTAAGACAGGTAGGCTCTCGTGATGGAGCGAAGGTATTTGGTGGTATTGGTCCTTGTGGATTAATAGTATGCTGTAAAACCTTTATTACTGAATTTGCTAATGTATCAGTAAAAATGTGTAAGAACCAATCATTATCATTAAATCCAGTAAAGATTAGTGGTAACTGTGGTAAATTATTATGCTGTATAAATTATGAGGATGATTTATATAAGGAATTAAGACGTCACGCACCTGATATTGGTGATATCGTTGAAACAAAGGATGGACCTGCAAAGGTATTATCATGCGATGTAGTTAATCGTAATTTAAAGGTTAAATACGTAGGTGAGGAAAATAAATTCGGCTACCTTAAGCTTGATGATGTAAAATTTACACCATCAAAGGATAAGGTTACTAGAGAAGAAGTTGATGACGATGCCGATAGTTTGTAATGAGCTTTTAGGAAGAGAGCTACTTAAAATATATCAGGATACAGATTATTTTAATTTCTCTATTGATTCGATGCTTCTAGCATCATTTCCTAAGATGACAAAAAGAATTAAAAGGGTATGCGATTTATGTAGTGGAAATGCACCTATACCTCTTTACCTATCATTAAGATTTGATGGTGAAATAATAGGTGTAGAAATACAGAAGCATTCCTATGATTTGGCTAATATGTCAATTGATGAAAACAAATTAAATGATAGAATCAAAATGATTAATGCTAACCTAATAGGTATCAGCAATGAAATAGGTATTCACTCATTTGATTTAGTTACCTGTAATCCACCATTCTTTAAGGTGGGAAATAACAATATTAATCCACTAGATTCTAAGGCTATCGCAAGACATGAAATCATGGCATCCTTAGATGATATCGTTAAGGAGGCATCATTACTCCTTAATAATTGTGGACATCTAGTTATGGTGCATAGACCTGATAGATTACTTGAAATATTAGATACCTTTAGAAAATATAAGATTGAACCAAAAAGATTACAATTTATATATCCAAAGTTTGGTAGTGAATGTAATCATATATTAATTGATGGTGTAAAGGATGGTAATGAGGGATTAAGAGTTCTTAATCCACTATACGTTTATGAAAGTGATAGTAAATGGACAGATGATGTCTTAAAAATATATAATTACGAAGGAGTTGACTAAATTATGTTTTTAAGTTTACTAAACAAGAAGGAAATGCTAAAGTTTTTGGATTTAGCTATCTATATGGTTGATATAGATGGTGAGCCAACAGAGGTTGAAAAGAGAGTTATCACTAAGATGATAGCTGAGCTTGATCAGGTTAAGGATGAATATTCATTCAGATTAACTGATACTGTTGAGAATACAATTGAATTCTTCACTAGCTCAAACTCTGTAGTTAAGAATGTAGTATATTTAAATCTAGTTACTATTTCCATGGAGGATGATTTATATAATACTAGTGAATTATTATTCCTAGAGAAAATCCAAAAGAAGTTTGATATCAGTAACGAAAAGAGAAGAGAATTAATCTCTATCGTTTATGCATATCGTGATTTAAGAGAAAAATCAATTAGAATTATTAAGAACTAATGAGAATTAGAAGCTTTGATAGCGATAAGGCTATATTATATTTAGTTGCTACACCTATAGGTAATTTAGGTGATTTTAGCCTTAGAGCGATAGAAACTCTTAAATCTGTAGATAAAATATATGCAGAGGATACTAGGAATTCTAAGGTATTATTAGATCATTATTCAATCAAAAATGTATATGAGTCATATCATGAATTTTCTCAAGAAAAAACATCAAAGATAATTGATGAGCTAAAAAGTGGAATGAAGATAGCTATTATTTCTGATGCAGGTCTACCTGTTATATCAGATCCTGGCTATAAGCTTGTTAGGGATGCAGTTGATGCTGGTATTGCAGTTTCTACGATACCCGGTGCTTCAGCTGGAATAAGTGCATTAATCGCTTCTGGCTTTGTTGCTATGCCCTATACCTTCTTTGGCTTTTTAGATAGCAAGGAAACAAAAAGATTAGCTGAGCTTAATTCACTTAAATATATTGAGCATACATTAATATTTTATGAGGCACCTCATAGAATATTTGATACATTAAAAAATATGCTTGATGTATTTGGTGATAGAAATATTTGTATCGCAAGAGAGCTTACTAAATCCTATGAGGAATTCATTAGAGCTAAAATAAGCGAGGTACTAGAGCTAGATTCTATAAAGGGTGAAATAGTATTAATAGTAGAAGGCTACCATGAGGAGGCTGACACATCTGACCCTTTAAAGAAGATAGATGAGCTCATCTCACTTGGCTATAAGCCTAATAGCGCAATCAAAGAGGTTGCTCATATGCTAAATATTGATAGAAAAGAATTATATAAGAGCTATATAGATTATAAAAACCAAAGTGAGGGATAAAATGGACTTTTGTTCAGAATATAAATATTTAAACGATCCTGAAAATGTATTTGTAGATTTAAAATACGAGGATTTAATCCAAATATTAGATAATTTTGGTTCCGCATTAGTAATTATTGGTGGAAGCTTTAGTGAGAATATGCAGGCAGTAATGAAGGAAGTAAACGACATTGCTAAAAGAGAAGGCGTAGAAAAGGTATTAGTTTATAACCCAAGATTTATTAATGTATTCCAAGAGGAAGAGGACCTAAGAGATTGTTTAACACTTGAGAATAAGCTTAAATATTATTACATTGTAGAAAAAACTAAATTTAAAAGTGACACACTAGTTAGAGATACTTTAATTGCTAAAATGGATGTTCCTACATTCTTCGCTATTAAAAATGGCACATGTGTTGATTACTTTACCTCTAAATATGTAAAGGATCCTTATATTCATTTAGAAAATGATTTAGAGGATAGAACACTAGAATTTGATATAAGATTGACATCACTAATTAGGAAGCTTAAGGAAAAAAGAAAATTTGACTAAAGGAGATTCAATTTGAATCTCTTTTTTTAAAAAAGGGAGGCTACTTTATGACATATCAAAAATTTATAAGGGATAAGGAAAAAATAGCTATAGATAATGATAAGGAGGAATCAGCTGTAATATTACTTTTAGAGCATGTTACAGGATATGAAACTAACGAACTTTATCTAAAAATGAATGAGGAAATAGAAGAAGATATCGTTAATAAATTTGATGAAATATTTAATGTATATCTATATGAAAATAAGCCTATTCAATATTTAATAGGCTATAGTAACTTCTATGGCTATGATTTTATTGTTAACGAGGATGTATTAATACCTAGATATGAAACAGAGGAGCTTGTTGAAAATATATTATATCGCTATGATGAGCACTTTAGTGGTCAAAAGGTTAATGTATGCGATTTAGCTACAGGCTCAGGCTGTATTGCCATATCACTTGCATTAGAGGAAAAGAATATGACAGTAATAGGTACTGATATATCTAAGGAGGCTATTAAGGTTGCTAAACAAAATAATGAAAAGCTAGGTGCGAATGTTAAATTCTTAATCGGTGATATGCTAGAGCCACTTAAGGGAAAGAAATTTGATATATTCGTATCTAACCCACCTTATATTCCTGAGGCTGAGGAGGTAATGAGCCTCGTTAAGGATAATGAGCCTAATATAGCTCTATTTGGTGGAGATGATGGAATGAAATTCTATCGTATAATTCTATCAGGTCTAAAGCCTTATCTAAATAAAAAGGCAATGATAGCCTTTGAGCATGGCTATGATAAAAAGGAAGAAATGATAGCCTTAGCTAATAGATATTTCCCTAATTCTAAGGTAGAGGTACTTAAGGATTTAGAGGGAAGAGATAGAATGACATTTATTTATGTAGGTGATTTTAAATGGGAAGAGTAATTATATTTCCTACAGATACTGTATATGGTATAGGTACTCAAATATTTGATATTGAAGGAATAGAAAGAATTTATAAAATAAAAAATAGACCAAAGGATAAGCCTCTTGCCTGTCTATGTAGTAATATTAATCAAATTGATGATATTGCTATAATTGATTCTAGTGCTAGGGTATTAATTAATAAATTCCTACCAGGCGCTTTAACATTAATATTAGAATCAAAGGATATAGTTAAAAATAAAATAGGCTACAATACTATTGGTGTAAGAATACCAAATTCTAAAATAGCACTTAATATATTAGATGAAAATGGTCCTATGCTTACAACATCAGTTAATGATTCTGGTGAGGCACCAATGAATCATTATAATGAAATAGTAGAAAAATATGGTAAGCTAGTAGATAAGATATATGATAATGATACTAAGATATTAGAGATACCATCTACAGTAGTTAAAATTATTGATGGTAAGATAGATATCCTAAGAGAGGGTTATATTAAAAAGGAAGAAATAGAGAAGGCATTAAATGATTTATCTTGTAAATAAGTAATTATTTAGATATAATCAAATTGCTAAATGAGGTGAATTAACTATTATGAACGAAATTATTGATAGATATATTGATAAGCTAATGACATCAAAGCCTGATATGCCTCTATGGAATATAGAGTCAATTAAGCAGGGTAAGGAGCCAGCATGGAATTATATTGATGGCTGTATGATGACATCACTTGTTGAATTATATAAAACTACTAACAACAAAAAATACTTAGATTTCGTAGAAAGCTTTGTTGATTATTATATCAACGAGGATGGAACTATTAAGGGCTACGAGGTAGAAAAGTATTCTACAGATGATATTAGTGAATCAAGAATATTATTTGATTTATATAATATTACTAAGAATCCTAAATATGATAAGGCTATAGAGCTTGTGTTTACACAAATTAAAACACATCCTAGAACTAAGGAGGGTAACTTCTGGCATAAGAAGATTTATCCAAATCAGGTATGGCTTGATGGATTATATATGGCACAGCCTTTCTATACTCGTTATATGACATTAAGAGGTAGTAAGGATTATCATGATATTATTAATCAATTTTCTAATGTAAGAAAGCTAATGTTCGATGAAAAGGCTAAGCTTTATTATCATGGATATGATAGTGAAAAGGTAATGTTCTGGGCTGATAAAACTACAGGTCTATCAAAGAATTTCTGGTTAAGATCAATTGGCTGGTTCACTGTTGCCTTAGTCGATGTACTTGATTATATGGATGAGCAAATGTATGATGAATATCATACAATTAAAGCATTAATAAAGGAAACAATTGATGGTATATTACAATATCAGGATAAGGAATCTAAGATGTTCTATCAGGTACCTAATTTCCCAGGCAAAGAGGGTAACTATTTAGAAACATCAGGATCTGCGATGATTTCCTATGCTATATTAAAGGCAGTAAGATTAAATGCTTTACCTGAAAGATATCGTCAAATCGGACTTGATATATTTAATGGTATTTGTGATAAGTATCTTTCTGTTAAGCCAGACGGAGACCTTAATTTAGGTGGTATCTGTCTTGTTGCCGGACTTGGACCTGATAAAAACAGAAGAAGAGATGGTTCATATGAATATTATATTTCAGAGCCAGTAGTAGAAAATGATGCTAAAGGCGTTGGACCATTAATTATGGCATATACAGAAGTAATTAAGCTTGAAAAGTAAGGGTAATAAATACCCTTATTTTTTTTACATTTATGTTGACATAATAATGATATTATTGTATCATTGTTATTGCGCGGAGGACTAGCTCAGTTGGGAGAGCATCTGCCTTACAAGCAGAGGGTCAGCGGTTCGAGCCCGTTGTCCTCCACCATGCCGAAATAGCTCAATTGGTAGAGCAACTGACTTGTAATCAGTAGGTTGTGGGTTCGATTCCTA
>JAEEGL015484437.1_pt1 | contig 10389 bp, 4 predicted proteins | sample 9134231 | NCBI WGS metagenome assembly JAEEGL01 (sample SAMN16246548, study PRJNA631951) | gut metagenome | biome: gut microbiome; feature: rumen; material: fiber-attached | host: Bos | place: Iran: Karaj | collected 2018-10
CATCTGCTTAATGGCGAGAGTCTCAAGACTAGCACTCGTACCGCTATGGATACTGTGTTCCGCATGATTGAGCGCTATAAGGATACCGACGATAAGAATCGTGGCATCCCAGTAGAAAAATGCCTCGACCTGCTATGAGGCTCCACCCTCTGCATACCAACATAGCAAAACCAGAACGGTTCACTTGGCCTTTCTGCTACGAACCTCATCCTTTGTGCCTGTTGGCCTGCGATGATGTTAAGTTGGAAATAGAAAAGATTGCTCCCTCTGAGGGCAAGATGTTTGGTGTGTTGGTGGCAGAAGATGCTGATGGCAAGTTAGGATTCCTTGCTGCTTATTCAGGATTGCTCTGTGGGCGAAACGATTGGGAATACTTTGTTCCCCCAGTTTTCGATGCCCAACAGCCTGATGGCTACTTCAAACAGAAGGAACGAGAAATATCAGTACTCAACCAACACCCATCAGCTGATAACCAACACCTGAACCGCCAGATGTCGCAAGACTTGCAACTATGGCTTTTCCGCCAATATCGTATGCTTAATGCCAATGGCGATACTTGTGACCTTGTAGAGATATGGCGTGATTATCATCAGAATCCCAAGATACAAAAGAGATTCCCCTTACCTCCAGGCGGCACGGGCGATTGCTGTGCTCCAAAGCTGCTGCAATATGCCTATCAGCACCAGCTAAAGCCCGTTTGTATGGCCGAATTCTGGTGGGGACCATCGCCTGCCAGCGAGATTCGTCATCATGGTGAGTTTTATCCTGCCTGTAGGGGTAAATGCAAACCAGTACTCACTTGGATGTTGCAGGGGCTTGATGTTGATCCTGACCCAGAACAGTCTGGATTCTTGCATCAAGGTGTAGAGATAATCTATGAGGATGATGCTATTGCCGCTGTTTACAAACCATCAGGCATGCTTAGTGTTCCAGGCAAGGCCGATGATTACTCTGTAGCTACTTGGGCCAGGGAGCGATGGGCAGAGTCTATGCTCCCTCATCGTCTCGACCTGCTTACATCGGGCATTATGCTTGTGGCAAAGACTGTCGATACCTATCACCATCTGCAGGACCAGTTTGCCGCTCGCACTATTAAAAAGAAATATGTGGCGGTTGTAGAAGGCAAAATCACTACAGAACACGGGATAATAGATATTCCACTCAGCAGCGATCCGCTTAATCGTCCTCGACAGATAGTAGATCATGAGCATGGCAAGCGAGCCATCACAGAGTATCGTGTATTAAGCCATCACCTATCACCCTCCACCCATCACCCAGTAACCCTCCTCGCCCTCTATCCCCATACAGGCCGCACCCACCAGTTGCGTATGCATTGTGCTCATCTGGAGGGGTTGGGATGTCCTATTGTGGGCGATGAACTATACGGTCACAAGTCCGATCGCCTGTATCTGCAGGCTGAATCGATAGCTTTCGTGCATCCAACTACAGGTAAGCGAATGCAACTTTTTTGCCCACAAAACAAAAATATTTGGTGATTTTGGTTGCAGTTTGCCGTTTTTTGCCTATATTTGCAAACAGAAATAAAAACATATGTGCACATGAAAACAGTTAAAGGTCTATTAGTTTTGGTGCTAAGCCTAGTTGCGCTTAGTGTTAGTGCCCAGGCAGACAATCGTAAGGGCAATATCAGCGGAATACTTTATCAGCTGACGTTTAATATCCCAGAAAACCCGTCAGAGAAGGTTACAGGACAGGCTGTAATCACTTTCGACCTCAGGACAAAAAGTGATGTGGCGCTCGACTTCCAAGGTGCTCCTGGCACCGTGACGGTCTATAAGGCTAATAAGGGTAAGGGCAAGAAGGCTAGCGTAAAGGTGGTGAACGATCAGATTATCATCCCAGCCAAGATGTTTAAGCCAGGAACCACTAACAAGGTGTCTATTGACTTTACTAGTCAGGAAAAGGCATTGTCTCGTACTGGCAATGTGGTTTATACCCAGGTCCAGGCCGATGAAGGTCGCGCTCTGTTCCCATGTTTCGACGATGCCGACATGCGTGCTCAGTACCAGACTACCATCAACGCTCCTGCAGGATGGAAATCGGTAACCGTTGATATGGCCGACAAACTGGCTCCTGCAAGCTATCTGTTTGTTGCAGGTAAGTTCGAGGAAAAGACATCAAATGCCGATGGACGCAACCTGCGTGTACTCTATTCAGAGACCGATCCTGTCAAGGTGGCTCAGGTTGACCAAGTGTTCCAGGAGGTAGCCAAGTCGATGAAATGGATGGAAGGCTATACTGGTATTGGCAACCCATACGAGAAGGAGTGTGTTATCTATATTCTGCCTAGCTTGGAACTTGGCGGGCTTGAGCGTCGTGGTGCTATCGCCCTGAGCGATAAGGCCATCTTCCTCGACAAGAAACCTTCGAAGGAAGACCTGCTTAAGCGTACAGAGCTTATCGCCCACGAAACTTCACACATCTGGTTTGGTAATATCGTAGGCGTTGAGGAGCCTTGGGCCAAGGAACTTCTGGCTAACTTTATGGCAGCCAAAATTACCCGTAGCCAGTATAAGAAGGAGGAGGTAGAGGTAAACTTTATCAATACCTATCTGCGTGGATCGATGGCACTCGATCGTACTGAGGGCACACACCCACTGGCTGGCGAGTTTACCAATCCTCACGACCCAGTACTGCTCTACGACCACATAAACTACTGCAAAGGTCCTGTGATGATGCGTATGATGGAGGACGAGATGGGCGCTGAGGCTATGCAGAAGGGACTGCAGCAGTGCTTGCGCGATCATTATATGGGCAAGATTAATTGGGACCAGATAGTTGAGACACTCGACAAGCAGGTTCCAGGTGCTGGCATTCGTCAGTTCAGCGATGTTTGGGTAAAGCAGAAAGGTATGCCCGTCATCACCTGTACATATAAGGATGGTAATGTAATCGTTTCGCAGAGCGACCCATACGGTCGCGGCCTGTGCTGGCGCCAGAAGTTTGAGATGAAGGTTATCAGCAATCTTGGTAAGTCGCAGACCATCAAGGTTGACATGCAGCAGCCCACAATGACCTTCAAGCAGTCGGGTGGCGCTCCAGCCTTTATCATCCCTAATCAGGATGGTCGTGGATATGCTCGATTCACACTCGACGACCGCTACGTTCAGGCTCTGCCCACACGTCTTATCATTACTCGCAACGATCTTAATCGTTATACATTGCTTAATCTTATCCACGATAACTACCTGCAGGGCAAGCTGGCTCCGTCGCACTTTGGCGAGCTGTTCCGCTTCCTTGGCCGCGAAAAAAATCCTCTGATTATGGAGACTGCTATCAATCAGATGCACAAGATTGCTTCAGACCTAACCTTGCAGCAGCGTTACACGCTAGAACTGGTGATTATGGACCTTTTGGGCGAGAACAAGACCAAGGAGTGCCGCCAGTTGGTTCTGCGCAAGCTTGGCTCAAGTGCCATCTCGCCTGAGGTGCTTGATAAGTTGCAAACCATCCTCGACCGTCATAACGAAGAGGTACTGGATGAGCACGATTATATGGAGATTGCCTATCGTCTGGCCATCACCCGTCCAGATCGTCGTCAGGCTATTCTTGACAAGGAGCGCGATCGCATCATTAGCTCTGGCAACGATGAGCTTCGCCAGGAGTTCGACTTTGTGAGCAAGGCCACACATCCTAATGCTTCAGCCCGCGAGGAAGTGTTTAAGGATCTGCTTAAGGCCGAGAATCGTGTAAACGAGACATGGGCATTAAATGCCCTGCGCCTGCTGAACTCTGATGTGTTCGAGCCACAGAGCAACGTATATCTGGTTGAGGGACTTAAGGCCCTGCCAGAGATTCAGAAGACTAACAGTCTTGCATTCCCAGGTCGCTGGACTCGCACTCTGATTTCTAATCACCGTAGTGCTGAGGCTAAGACAGAAATCCAGAAGTTCCTGGCCGAGAGTACTGATTACCCAGCCAACCTTAAGAACTACGTTTACGAGAGTGCTTGGGTGCTGATGAATCAGATTCCTTACGTTGACAAGACTCCAAAACCCGCAACTACTACGACTACTAAGAAGAAGGCTACCAAGAAAAAGAAGTAGTTCTTCTCGATAGGCCCTAACCAATAGCTGCCAGCGCCCATTAGTGGGAGCTGGCAGTTTCCTTACTGCGCACTGCAGTCCTCTGCCGGGCGTACTCGAGTACGGCCTAGGACGTACTGCAGTACGCTAACGGAAGTACTGGCGACATCTGGCGGATTTGTCGCTCGGCTATGCCACTTTGCTTGCGATGAAATGACGTTTTTTGCAAAAACATCTCTACATCTCACTCAAATGCTCTGAAACCCTTTTCCATAAAGCGTTTCAGCCAAGTGAGATGTTTTGCAAACACCTCACTCAACACCTCAAGAACACCTCACTTTTCTCGTCTGTAAGCTAATCCGAAAAAAGTGAGGTGTCGAGTGAGTAGTTAAGTGAGGTGTTGTTGAGTAGTTAAACAAACATCTCACCCAACGCAAACCCTTTGCACATAAGGCTTTTGGGCCAGTTGGATGAGATGTTGAGTGGTTTTAGTAAAATTCGCTATAATTTATTTCACTACAACCTTCTTACCGTTCTTGATGTAAACACCCTTGCGACTAGGCTTGCTCTGCAGGCGTCGACCATTCATGTCGTACCAAGTCTCGCCATTAGGCTCAATAGCCTTCATTATGTCGATGATACCAGTAGTACCCTCGCCACCAAATAGGCTCGATACACTGATGAATCGTGCTCCAGCACCCTCGTTGCGGCTTGGCTCATGGAAGGTAAATACCTCAAATGGCTTCACATCGCGCAGGTTCTGTACGAATACGCTTCCCTCAGCATAACCCTCCATCGCATTGCCTACGTTCAGGGCGTAGAAATGTTCAGATGGTTCAATGCGCAGGTAGGTCGACATCATTCCTATTGTGCCATCGGCAGACCATATTGCGGTATTATCCGAAGCCGGTACAGTTGCATTTTCGGCAGAGAATGTTACCTTACCAGCCTGGTTGTAAGCCTCTGGATAAGAACCGTTGTTAGGCATACTGATGATGTAAGGCTTGTTGGCCTCGATAGTGGTGGCATTAGCCATGCCCTTATCAGTCATCTGGTGCAGCCAGAAGTGGAAGATGCTTGCGTCGTTGCCAAATGGAGCAATCTCACCATGCGATTCGTGAGTGAACTTCTGTACGGTGAATGGCAAGCAGATTCCTTCCCAACCGCGACTTACGTCCTTCTCAGTTGTCTGCTTAAACTCGCGAGTATAAGAGATACTCTCGGCAGTGAACGCCATTGGAACGTAGAAGTTGTTGTTGGTAGAGTCGGCATCTACGAGGATGATGCTCTTAGCCTTGCCGTCGATAACCACATTATTCACACCTTCTGGTGCCAGAGAGTCTGTCTGCACATAAATCAGCATGTTAGGATTTCCAAAGCCCTCAATATCACTACGAGTGATGGCCTCAGAACTGTTCCATACGATTGCAGCAATGTCCTTTGCAACCACATTGCGACCACCTACCTGCTCAATAGCTTCTGCCATCGTGACGTCACCCTCTACAGTAAGAATATGGTTCTCGTATTTTGCAGTAACTAGCGGAGCATTCTTGTCGGTGAAGTAGCCAGGATTAGCGCTTCCACCATCAACGTGAGCGTAATCGTAGTCTGTATGCTCTGGGTCAAATTGAGTACCTGCACCACCAACAATCGACTGACAGTTTGAAAATACCTGATAACCCACTTTTATGCTGTCGGTAGTCCATTTGCTGCTTACATAAATAGTCTTCAGGTTAGGACAATCCTTAAACATTTGGAAAATATCAGTTACCTTACCTGTATCGAAGTTACTCAAGTCAAGTGTGGTTAGACCTGTACATCCTTCGAACATACGATCAATTGCAATCACATTTGATGTGTTTAAATGGCTAACGTCAATGTCCGTTAAACCTATACAGTCTTGGAATAGCATACTCATGCCTTCTGCTTTTGCAGTATTGAAATTGCTAAGGTCGATACTAGTCAGACTTGAACATTGAGCAAATATAGAACCCATGTGAACACCGCTTGAGGTGTTGAAATGGCTAACATCAATACTCTTAAGATTTGTACACCCAGCAAACATATTACTGAAGTCTACAACCTTTGAAGTATTGAATCCGCTCACGTCAAGGTTTTCGAGTGAAGAGCAGTAAGAGAACATGTTACATGTGATGATGGAACTTGATGTATCGAAATGGCTTACATCCAAAATCTCTAACGAAGAACATTCGGTAAACATACGATACATATTCATAACATTTGATGTGTTAAGTGTTTCGATACCAGCTAAAGTGGTTAACTTCTTGCAGCCGGCAAACATCGCCTCCATGTCGTTAACTTCAGAGCAGTTAAGATTCTCCAATCCAGTGACATTCTCAAGGTTCGAAAACTCCTCAAACCAGTGGGCTGTGCTATTAGGACGGAAGTTGGCAAATGAAGAATCGAAAGTAACATAACGGATTTGGTCTTTGATTTCGCGCCATGTAACCAAAGAATCAGCTAGGAACCTATCAACGAGATAGCCACCATTTACGTTTCTGGCATCATTGTAGAAGAAGGTTAGCATCGAACCATCCTCACCATTCTGACAAGCATAAGCCTCAAGTTCACCACTTGCTGCGTTCATCTGATCCTCAATCTTCTTGCAGAGATTTACGATGGCATCAGTGAAGTATTTTGCCTCCTGATTGCTCATCTCTGCACGTCTTTGATACATCATGTCTCCCTCGTTGAGAGCCCATCTGAGTTCCTCAAGAAGTCCTTCCTCTACATTTGCATTGTCTTTTGCCTTTTCGAGTACGTCAACGCCGTATCTGATTACATCATATAGTTCCTTCCACGACTTGTAGTCGTAAACGAATGTAGCAACCTCAGAGTCTTCCATGCCCTCCTTGGCGGCAATCATCTTGATAATGATGTTATCTGTGATCTCCAATGGGGCTTGATACAGAGTGCTGCGTGTGCTAACATCTATTGTGTTTGCAATGCTGTCTGTTTCAGCCTCATTCTCCCAATTAGCAGTGGCATAGTAGATACTTGCGTCAGCAGTCTCTGTAGACAAAGCCAACAGCTCATTCTGGAATGCCCATGTTGGCGTAGCTACTTGTTCCTTCTTCTCCTTACCCTTGTCGGCAATGTCGGTGAAGTAGCCTGGAGCACGCTCCGTGTCAATGCGTGCATACAATGGGTCGGTATGATTCTCGTCATACTTGGTTCCATTACCGCCGACAAGTTTTGTACATTCGGCGAACATTGCATCTCCGCTTGTTACGTTTGCAGTAGTCCATTTGTCACTAACATAGATTGTAGTAAGGTTTTCGCATCTGCCAAACATAAAGCTCATGTCTGTAACGTTCGAAGTGTCGAACGTACTTAAATCAAGTGTGGTTCCAGAGAAACCGTAGAACATATTGTTCATACTAGTTACCTTTGAAGTCTCGAAATGACTCAGATCTAATTCTGTTAGTTCTGGACAATCCATAAACATGCACTCCATAGTAGTAACCTCAGAGGTATTCAGGTACTCCAAACCAGATATGGTTTTAAGTGCGAAACAGTTTCCAAACCAATAGTATGTACTCGTAGGTCTTGCATCTGCAAACGATGGATCAATAATTACAGAATGTAATACTTGTCGTGTTTGCATAATCTCTGGCGACTCCGTCATCTTATCAAGGTCAACTACAGTACCTTTGCGTGTGGTCTTCAGATCGTCGTAATAAAGAGTAATCCATGCATCGTTAATACTGTAATCCTCTGCTGTCGAAACCTCAAGTACTGCATATGCCTCAGTTACGGCAGGTTCAACATATGGTTCACTTCCTGCTGCAGTAAAGTAGCCAGGGTCGTCTTCTTTATCAATGTGTGCATAAGTATATTTTGTATTGTTGCTGTCATATTTAGTACCAAGACCGCCAATAAGACTTGTGCAATTATAGAACATAGAATTACCATTATAATCTCTAATAGATTCTGTACTCCATCCACTGTCCACAAAGATAGTCTTTAATGCAGAACAACCCTCAAACATGCTTATCATATCAGTTACTTTGCTCGTGTTAAATGAACTCAAATCCAAGCTTGTGAGACTTGTGCAACTCCTGAACATACTGCTCATTTCTGTAGCATTCTCCGTATTGAACTTAGTTAAATCAATACTTGTAAGGCTGGAACATCCATAGAACATTTCACTCATACTAATAACATTCTCTGTATTGAATCCGCTTAAATCAATACTTGTAAGGCTGGAACAATTAGAGAACAGACCTTGCATATAAAGCACATTATCCGTTTTGAATCCTTGGAAATTGATTTTCTGGAGATTTGTACAGCCGGCGAACAAGCCTTGAATAGTCGTAACATTATCAGTACTAAATCCACTCAAATCTATTTCTGTGATACTAGAACAAGCATAGAACATACTTGAGATGTTCGTGACTTTATCTGGCGAGAACCCACTTAAATTAAGATTAGTTAGACTAGAATTGTTGTAAAAACATTGTTCTATACTAGTCAAATCATCTGCCTTGAAATTACTTAAGTCAATGCTTTCAACCTTAGTTAAATTATAAAATAGGTAAGACATTGATGTAACACCATCGGCTTGAAATTCGCTTAAGTTAATGCTTGTAAGGTTTTCACATCCTCTGAACATGCCATCCATAGTAGTCATATTCTGTGTGCCAAATCCACTCAAGTCGATACTTTCCAGACTAGAACAAAGATAGAAAATATCACTCATGTTAGCTCGACATCTCTTGGCATTTGTCAGATTTACGCTTACAAGTTTTGTACATCCAGAAAACATGCCTCCCATGTCGGTAACCTTTTCAAGATTGTGTTCACTTAAATCTATGCTTGTGATTTTACTACAGCCTGCAAACATGCCATTCATATCTGTTACGTTATCAGTCTTAAATCCGCTAACATCAATGCTTGTCAGACTAGAACAATTATAAAACATTCCTCTCATGTTTGTAACATTGTCTGTCTTGAGATTGCTGATACCAGTAACATCTACTATATTCTTACATAAGTAAAACCACCAAGCAGTGCTTGTTATAGTGGTACAATTAGAAAAAGATGAATCGAAAACAACATTCGTGATTTCTTCTCTTTGATCATACCATGTAGGACGGACTGGTGGGTAGGCGTCGTTGTCAAATGGCCCAACATCCATTCCATTATTAGCAGCTTTCTGGTCGTCATAATAGAATGTAAGCACAGTGTGGTCATCGCTTAATACAGCGTAAGGCTCTTGTGCCCAGGCGGTGTTAGGCATCAGGATGCCTAGCAGTGCTATTATTGTATATATAAACTTCTTCATAGCCATTTACTTTTTACGTGAAAGTTGTGGATCGGGATTGTCGTTCTCGCCAGGAGTGTTAACCTCGGCTGAGGGCGACTGCTGTACGAAGACGTCAGCCTGCTGCGGGTTCTGACTGCCGGCTACTATTATCAGCACCGTCATGCGGTCGCGGTCGGTAGCCTTGTTCTCGTCGCAGGTCACGCGAATCTCTCCATTGCCTACGCCCTCTGCAGGCTCGATATGCAGCCATCCTTGTGCCGAACTTGGCACGAATGCTCGCCATGCAGCGTTGCTCGTAACCTTTACCATCTGCACACCGCCCTCGGGCGAGAAGGTCTCCAGTTCAGCAGGAGTAGCAGAGAGTGTGATGTTGGTCTTACCTACCTGACGAACCTCAATCTCAGTACTGCTGCTTCCATACTGGATGGTGAATGTAGCTGAGCGGTCGGCATCGGTCTGGATTTCATCACATGTGATTTCGACAGCACTCGAACCGCCGTTGCCAGAAGTCTGACTCAGGTGAATCCAGTTTACACCCGATGGCATTGTGATACTCCAGTTGGTGTTACTGGTAATGGTAAGCAACTGCGATGCAGAAGGGATCGCCTCAAACTCATAGAGTTTCTTGGTAACTGTCATGCCAGGATCAGAGCTGGTCTGACGTACGCTTATCTTCTGCTTCAGTCCACCATCCGATGTAAGGATGATGCTGGCGTTGCGGTCGCTCATCGACGAGTTCTGGTTGGTAGTGATAACCAGCACTCCATTGCCGTTGCCCTTAAGCGGCTGAACGGTCAGTGCGTTGCCAAAGTCGCCTCCGTCGTAGGTCACGGTCCATGCACAGTCGGCTGTGATGGCAACCTCCTTGGTCTCCTCGTTGGCGCGTATCTCGATGTTACCGCCCTCTACCTTCAGAATCTCCTTGGCAGGCTTGGCCTGAGTCTCGTCATCGCTCTTGCAGCCCGAGAGACCTGCCACCAGTGGCAGTGCGGCCAGTATTGTAAAGAATACCTTTGTTTTCATATCTTCTGTGGTTTTAGATTAGAATGAGAA
>JAEEGL015635323.1_pt1 | contig 10389 bp, 7 predicted proteins | sample 9134231 | NCBI WGS metagenome assembly JAEEGL01 (sample SAMN16246548, study PRJNA631951) | gut metagenome | biome: gut microbiome; feature: rumen; material: fiber-attached | host: Bos | place: Iran: Karaj | collected 2018-10
CTACTTGGAGCAGGAACCGGGGGACCGCGAAGTCCCCAACGAAAAGCCCATTTCCTTTGCCGTGTTGGTTCATAACCTACGGAGCGCCTTCAACGTAGGCTCCATTATCCGGAGCACGGACTGCTTCGGTCTCGAAGGAGTCCACCTGAGCGGCTACAGCTGCGGACCCGACCACGTGACGGTAAAAAGTGCTGCCCGAGGCTGCCAGGAATGGATCCCCATCAAGCGCTGGGAAAGCCCCATGGACTGCATCAAGTGGCACAGGGAGAATGGCTACGAGATTATCGCCCTGGAGACCGGCGAAGACATCCCAAGCATCACCGACGTAAAATGGCCCGAAAAGGGGCTTATTATTCTCGGAAACGAGGAGCTGGGAATTGCCCCAGAACTTATGGAACAAGCCACCCTGAAGGTCACTATCCCCATGGCAGGGCGAAAAGCCAGCATGAATGTTGCAGGGGCCTTTGCCATCATGGCATTCTGTTTACGGAACCAAAAATAGAGTTCCTCCAAAAAGCTATATTGATAGGGAAGGAAACAAACAAATGAACAAAGCCATCACTTTATCTATACTTGCAATCACTTCTGCAGCTCTTGCAGAAAACCCGACCATCACCCCAAAAAAACCTGCCATTTCAAACGGCTGCTTCCAGGTCGGCACTGTCGAAGAACTCTATGGTTTTGCTGCCGCCATCAACGGGACCGACGGATTTGAACAGGACTCCAAAACCGATTGCGTGGAAATTACTTCGAACATTGTTGTAAACGAAAATGTGTTAAATAAAGACGGCGACCTTGCGCAAGACACATCTAGCTACATCTTGTGGAACCCTCCTTCTTACTTTGTCGGAACTATCAAGGGTAACGGAAACACCATTGCCGGTCTGGTCATAATAGATGACGCAAAAAAATACCAAAACGTTGGTTTTATTCGTAGTGGCGGCGGAACCATGGAAGACCTGCGATTCAAGGACATCTATGTGGAAGATGGAGACGCCTCGGTGTACCACTACGTAGGAGGCATTTTTGGTAAAAATGCGGCATCCGGCAACACCAATTACGGCATTAACCTAAAGAAAGTATCATTTGCAGGAACTGTTCTTACAGCCAGCTATATGCCCGTTGGCGGCATCGTGGGTAAACACTCGGCACGCCTTACGTTGGAGGATGTCCATGTTTCAGGAAAGGTTAAAAGCCCATCCAAAGCAGGCGGGTTCACTGGCGAAGCAGACGACATAATCGCCATCCGTTCTACCAACGAGGCAAATGTTGTGTCAGAAGGCGACTATGCCGGCGGTTTTGTTGGCTATGCAAGCGGCAACTTCCGTGTAGAAATGTCGTTTACCGAATCCTGCAATAAAGGTAACGTAAATGGCTACAAAGCAGCCGCAGGGTTCATCGGGTACATGGGCTATGCCAAGGCTTCCATTTTCAATTCCTACAATAGTGGTGATCTCGATGGAAGGGACTACATTGGTGGTCTTGTAGGCGCCCACAAAGCCGGGGAAAGCCCCGAACTTACCATTTACAATTCCTATAGCGTTGGAACCATTAGTAAGCGTAGTTTCACGTATTACTATGGATTGCTAGGGCAGAGCCACAGCGATAAGGCTCTGGACCTTAAAAACTCGTTCTTTATCAAGGACACTCTTTACAACGACACAGCACTCTTTTACGGAGAAGCTATCCCTGCTAACTCATTCGAAGATGGTACCCTTTTAGCTTCGTTACAGCAGTTTGAACAAGACTCTATAAACGGCTCTGTCTGGGACCAAGATCTAGACAGTGATAAGTTCCCCGTGTTAGAAAAACGCAACAAGAAAATCAATATCGGTACAGACGACGACACAGAGGATAAAGAAGAAAAGAACGAGAAAGAAGCCATTATAAGCACAGCCTTCTTGAACACCCCTATCCTTGTGACTACCGAAGGCCACCACGTAAGGATTAGCGGATTACAGTCCGGACACAAGTTTGCCATATTTGACCTCAAGGGAAACGTTCTGCGGCAGGGAATTGCAACAGAATCTTCTGTAGCCTTAGAAGTCCCGCACAACGGAATATTCCTTGTACGCATCAACGGGATGAGCAAAATCATCAAGGTGAGGTAAATTATGAGCAACCAAATTCAGACACCCGTCGAACGCACTCCCATCAGCGAAACGGCACTGACCAAGAAGCTGCTGGACTTCTATTCCTTTATCCTGTGCGTTCTCTGCGCTACTTGGCTCATCAAAACCTTTATCGAGCGCAAGTACCCAGCACGTGACGACGCCAGCGACCGCCTTCCCAACGACGCCAGAAAATAATGGGTGCCGTGCTGTAGACGGCAACAACTGCAATCCAAGCGTAATGGGCAGGCAAGTGGAATACGTAGGCAGCCACGTAAAGTGCTCCAGCCACGCACCAGTTCATGATGGCGCTGGCAAACATGACCCATAGGGTATCCCCTGCCCCGCGCAGAGCCCCTGCATAAATCACCAGCAGGACCTCTACGAAAATGTACAGGGAGGCAAACCGGAGCATAAAGATGCTCATAGGCCGTGCCGAATCAAAGATGGCCAGGGCGTTTTCGGTTGCCTCGGCCATGTCGGGCCTAAAGATGTCGGTCAGCACGCCAGGTAGGAACACGAACAACACACCGGTAATAAGGGAATAGCCCCACCCGAGCCTAAGCCCCGAATAAGTGGAACGGGTAGCGGCCGCCGCATTCTTGGCCCCCACATAGCGGCCCACAAGGCTTGTAGAGGCAACCTCCAGACCCATCAGGGGAACATAGGCCACCATGTCCCAGTTGAACATAATAGACGACGCCGTAGCCGATTCGGGCCCCAAGGCATGGAACATAAGGATCAACAGCTGGAACGCCGACATGTTCAGAAACATCTCCACCCCCGAAGGGATTCCCCGCTGCAAAAGTTCGCGGGTCAAAGGCCAGCTAAAAGCAAAGGAGGAGCGGGTATTGAAGCGGCTATTGCAGGACTTTCCAAAGAACTTCACAAACAAGATAACCGTCGAGACCACATTCCCGACGAGGGTTCCGTAAGCAGCCCCGGCCACGCCCATGGCGGGAATCGGGCCAAAGCCATAAATCAGCACAAAATTGCAAACCACATTCACGATCATGCCCACGAAGGCGGCCTTCATCACAATCTTTGTCTCACCGATACCGCTAAAAAAGCAGGGAGCCGCATTGCGAACCAGATTGATAATGCCACCGAACATCAGAATATTGAAGTAAGTTTTCTGGTATTCCAGCTGATCAGCAGCCAAGTTCTCCATACTGAAGGCAAAATGTCCAAGGGGAATCGTCAAGTACAACAGCGGCACACTCAAAAGCGACAGGTACACCGACTGCATAAACACACGAGCACAATCGCCTTGCTTCTTTGCACCGAGCCGTTGAGCCACCATGGCAGTAGTGTAGCTGATAGCGCCAGTAAAGAACATGGTAAGGGCCAACTGCACTGCCCCCGCCCCGAGAGCCGCATTCATTTCGGCAGGCCCCAGCTTAGAGAGAAACAGACGGTCGATAAAAGTCATGAATGTATCGAACGACATGGACAAAAGCATGGGAAGTGCCACCACCAGCACATCCTTCACACCACCGTACTTTTTGAACTTTGACGGCTTATAAAACTTGCCCACTATCGCCGAAATCATAAGCCGCACAAATATAGAAAAACAAAAAGGCCTCCCCTTGCGGAGAAGCCCCTTATATCAACGAAAAATGCTTAACCTACATGCAGGTGTAACCGCCATCTACAGGCACCATAATGCCCGTAACGTAGCTAGACGCGGTCGAAGCCAGGAAGATGGCAGCGGTATCTAGCTCGCCCTCGTTTCCATAGCGTTCTGCCGGAATCATGGTCCTGGCGTTCTGCTGGAAAAAGTCGGAATCCAGAGTTTCCTTGGTCAGCGGGGTGTAGAAATAGCCCGGGCAAATGGCGTTCACGTTGATGCCCTTGCTAGACCATTCCGAAGCGAGAGCACGTGTCAGGTTCACCACGCCGCCCTTGGCAGCATGGTACGGAGCACAGCCGGCCACCTTGTTGCCTACCAGTCCATACATAGAGGCAATATTGATGATACGGCCATACTTTGCCGGGAGCATGGCCTTCTTGGCCACGGCGCGAGACACCTTGAAGGTACCACCCAGGTCTACGTTAAGTTCGCCATTAAACTGGGCGTCGGTAATGTCTTCGGCCGGGGCAACAGCACCCGTACCAGCATTGTTGATGAGAATGTCGATACGGCCGAACTTGGCGAGAATTTCGTCTACAGCAGCATTTACACGATCGGTATCGGTAATATCGCAAGAAATACCAAAGGCCTCCACACCGAATTCCTTTGTAATTTCGGCGGCAACGGCATCCACCATCTCTTTACGGCGGGCAAGAGCCACAATCTTTGCTCCCTGATTTGCAAGGGCCTTGGCCATCTGAACGCCGAGACCTGTAGAGCAGCCGGTCACCAAGGCAACCTGGCCAGTCAAATCGAAATAATTCTTCATAATTTTCTCCGTTGTTAGTGATTCTGAAATTAATATACATTATTTGTAATAACGAAGTTCATTTAGATGCAAATATTTTTGCACCTAGTTTATTCCCCTTCCTATTTAGATTCTTCGACTCGTTTCACTCGCTCAGAATGACACGTTTGCATCATTTTATCACCACTTTTTCTACATTCAGGCTGTTATGTCCCTTATTTCTATATCCAAAACGATAGTTTCTGTCGCAGCCATCGCCGTTTCCACAGTCTTTTGCGCTGTAGACAAGGAGCTCCCTCCCCAGCACTACAACTACCGAGGGGCTGGCCAGCAGATGAAACGCATCTATTACGGAGACCTGCAAGAGACCATCTACTGCGGCTGCAAGTACAACGACAAGAAAAAAGTGGACTACAGCACCTGCAACTTTAAACCCAGGGAAAACCCCAAGCGCAAGAGCTTCAAGCGGGCCGAATCCGTGGAATGGGAGCATATAGTCACCGCCCACAACATGGGCCACTTTATGCCCTGCTGGAAGGACGGAGGCCGCAAGAACTGCAGCGCAAACGATACTTTGTTCAAAATTCTGGAAGGTGATTTGCACAACCTGTACCCCGCCATTGGAGAAATCAACGGAGACCGCAGTAATTTCATGTATTCCCAATGGACCAACAATCCAGAGCCAATGTACGGGGAATGCGAAACCATCGTGGACTTTAAGCTGAAAAAGGCCCAGCCCCGAAAAGAAGTCCGGGGGCTCATCGCCCGGGTGCATTTCTACATGGAAAAGACCTACGGGATCAAGCTTTCTAGCCAGGACCGCAAGCTTTTTGAAGCCTGGGACAAGATGTACCCCGTTACCGAGAAGGAATGCGAGCGGGATCGCCGGATTTTCAAGGTCCAAGGGGACCACAACCCCTTCGTCTTTGAAAAGTGCCAAGACAAACCCTAGACAAAAACCTAATTTTAGGTGCGTATAACGAGGTTTTCATGTTTCGTGTTTTTTCGTTTTGTCTTGTAGCAATTTTAGCCCTGTCCACCACGGCCCTTTCCCAGGTGACGTTTCCGCTGGGTTCCAACGTCGTCGACGTGACCAAGGCCCCCTATAGCGCCAAGGCCGACGGAAAGACCGACGACACCGAGGCTATCCAGAAAGCACTGAATGACCACCCCGACGGGGACTATATCATCTATCTGCCCCACGGCATCTACAAGGTCACCAACACCCTAACCTGGCCGGCCAGCGAAAAGCCGGAACAGGCCTACAGCCGCACCATTTTGCAGGGGGCTAGTATCGGCGGAACCATTATCGCCCTTGCCGATGAATGCCAGGGGTTCACCAACCCCGATTTCCCCGCTCCGGTGCTCTTTACCGGCGAAGGTCCAGGACTCAAGCACAGGAACTCCATCCGCGACATTACCGTCCGCACAGGCAAAAAGAATGCCGGTGCCGTGGGTATCCGCTTCAACGCCGCCCAGCAGGGCACCATCAAGAACGTGAAGGTCTATTCCGGCGACAGTGCGGGAATTTACGGTATCGACCTGGGACACACCGAAAATATCGGCCCACTCCTGCTGGAAAACGTGGAAATCCAGGGCTTTGAGACAGGCGTGTTCATTGCGGGCAAGACCAACAGCATTACCATGGAACACGTAACCCTGGGCGGCCAAAAGAAATACGGCATGGAAAACGACGGTCAGGTCGTTTCCAGTCGCGGGCTCCGGTTCAAGGGCGACGTTCCCGCAGTCAACAGCCACGGCGAGGGGGCCTCCATGGTCATGGTGGACGCCACCCTGGAATACAACAGGCTCAAGCAATCCAAACCCGCAGCGGCCATCGAAAACGAGGGTCTGCTGTTCGCCCGTTCCATCAATACTAGCCGTTTCCAAGAAAAAATCAAGAGCACCCAGAAACCCGTTATCGAAAGCTATGTCGGCAACGAGGTGGTAGAGTACTCGACCCAGGCTTCCCATCAGCTTTGCCACAGCCCCAAGCAGTCCATGCGCCTGCCGGTGGCCGAGACGCCTAACCTGAACGACCAGAAATCCGACTCCTGGACCACCATCGCCGGAGACTACGGTGGAAAGCTGAATACCGGTTCCGACGACGCCAAGGCCATCCAGGACGCCATTGATGACGGAGCAGAAACCATCTATTTCCCGCCCGGAGGACGCTGGACCATCAACCGCGACATCTACCTGCGCAACCGTATCCGCCGGATTCTTGGAACCGAAGGCCGCATTGACGGAAAGGGCAAGTTTATCATTGAAGATGGTGCATTCAACGAGATTACCATTGAACGCTTCTCCGAATTCGGCAACGGCATCATCCACAAGTCCAAGCGTGCCGTGCTCCTCAAGAACATGATGTTCAAGTCCTTCGAAACCAACGAACTGGGCGTTGGCGACATCTACATGGAAGACGTTTCCGTAGGTTCTATCCAGATCAACCAGCAGCACCTCTGGGGCAGGCAGGTTTCCATGTTCTCTGACACGAAGGGCGCCAAGATCCAGAACAACGGCGGAAAGATCTGGATTCTCGGACTTACCTCCAAGGACGGAAACACCATCCTGCAGAATTACAACGATGGTGCGGCAGAGCTCCTGGGCGTGCTCGTTATCGCTAGCGACAAGGCGAAGACCACCCCCATGTTCATCAATGACAACGGAAGCTTGTCTATCGAAGGCCTCAAGGAAGTCCTGGTTCGCGGAAACCCCTACAAGAAGGTCGTAGAAGAATCCCGCATGGGTTCGGCCATTTTCGCCCTGACGGACACGGAGCTTGAAAAGAACAGCACCGGCGGCGTAGACTTGGCCCTCTACACCGGATACGCCCCCAAGCAAGGGCAGAACGAAGCCCCGAAGGTATCCTTTGCCGACGAGATGATCGTGGTGCAGCCAGGAAAGATTCACCTGGTCGGTACCGTCGAGGATGACGGCCGCGGCAACGGACTCTGCAGAGACCCCGTGCTCTGGAGAAAAGGCGTAGGCCCCGGTAAGGTCATCTTCTCCGACACGGCGGAATACGAGACGGACGTTTCCTTTACCGGTAGCGGACGCTACAACCTGATATTCACTGCCAACGACGGCACCAAGACCGGCGCCGACACGGGTAAGGTATACGTATTCGACAAGAAGTACACCACCTTCGATAACACCGGCGACGGCTCCCCCAGCGGCAAGGGTGTGGACACCTGGATTTCCTCATTCGACAACTTCACGCCCCATAACACAGACGCGGCCCTGAAGGTGGCAAACGACACCAACGACGCCGGCAAGATCTACCTGAAATTCGACCTGTCGGCCCTGCCAGGGCCGCTCTTCGACGCAGGCCTCAAGCTGGAATACGACGCAGACTCCCTCAAGAAGCCCGTACAGTTCAACATTTTCGGCCTGAAGGAAACCGCCCGGGAAATGAACTTTGGCGAAGGCAAGCTGGGCGTAGACTGGCGTGGAGACGAGCTGACCTGGGAAAACGCACCTGCAAACTTGCCCCAGCCTGGCGGACACTTCAACATCCGCAAGAACTCCGGCGGCGGTGTGGATACCAAGTATGCGGATTTCTTGGGGCTCATCACCTTGAACCCCAAGGCCCCGTTGGGAGCATTCCTCAGGACTCCGACCTTGACGGAATTCTTCAAGAGAAAGCACCCCTCCAACATGTACACCCTAATTCTTACGGCTGTAGATCCGGGTGAAACCATCATCCATTCCCACAACCAGAGCAAGGCTCTTGCTCCGGCACTCTACGTGGGCTACTTTGACAACACCCGTTCCGTAAGCGGTGACGTGATGGAAGGTGGCTATACTCTTACCAAGGTGCATATCGACATCTACTCCCTGGAATGCGATTTCGACCTGACCGTAGGTTACCCGCAATTTGTACAGATCGAAATTGTCAACGAATTCGGACGCCGTATGCTTATGGTGGCGGCCCGCGAACTTGCCGGCGAAAAGAAGACCCACTTCAAGTTCAAGGCACACGAGTTCCCCACGGGCAAGTACACCTTGAAAGTCAACGGCGAAGCCTTTAGCGCAGAACAGAAGTTCTACATCTTGAACTAGGACGGCTCCACGATGAATAAGTTGTTTTTCACATTGCTTTCCGCCACTGCCCTTGCCCTGCTTGGTTGCAGTGAATCGTCCCATACCAACAATTCGGACATCAACGATGGTGAAGGCGAATACGCCGACAGCTCCTTCTATTCCAGCTCCGGCACCAGCAACCGAGCCGACATTGATTACGATGACGACATTGTGTTGGACGACACCACCAACATTTATATCCAGCGGCCCGTAACCGATTCCACCGGCAAAGCAGAATGCCCCGAGAAGACCCTTTGCATTGATTCTCTCACGAAGGAAATCAACCTGTTCCTCGGCAATCTGAAGAAGGGTGACCGGGTAAGCATCTGGGCCGCCACCAGCGGTATGGACAAAGACACCATGCGGGTTATGAGCGAACTGGGGCAGACCATGCACCCCATGCTGCCCCGGTGTGTTTCCGACAATTGCAACTTTGACTCCTTTGTCATTCCCGGTAACGGTGCAGACATGGAGAAGAACCAGTTCGTGATTTTTGAAGACGGTTACTATTACGTAAACCTGAAAGCCAAATTCAATGACATGGCCCACTGGCGTCTGTACACCCACGTGGACAACAGCTACTTCAAGTACACCGGCGATACCAGTCTAATCAACATTTCCCTGAAAGAAAACATGAGGGGCATCGTGAAGATTGGCAAGTCCCCCGACAGCATCAAGGTGAAATTTGCGGCAGCCATCGGACACAGCGTCACTATCAGGGCCGAAGGTGACTGGATCAACAAGTTGGACCTGCGTGAAGAGGGTAAGTCCATCGCTACAGAAAAGGACACCTTGGACAACACCATGCTCACCGACGATTCCACCCACTGGGAACTGGTGATAGAGCCCGAAAAAATTTCCAACTACCAGACGGGACCCTATGCAATCTTCACGATTCAGTCCAGCAACCGCAAACTGAGCCAGGGCGAATACTTTGCCCTTCCCGACTCCCTGGGCAAGGCCGGCGAATTCCTGAAAAAGACCCGTCAGAAAATTGACGCCTTCGAATTGCGGCAGGACCAGTACGTTTGGCTCGGGGACTTCAAGAAGGGCGACACCCTAGTGGTAGAGCACCAATTCCGGGGCTACGGCAAGCGTGCCGCCAAGCCCTTTACCGTCATTGACTACAGCATTCTCGGCAAGGGCGGCAAGGGTCTCAAAGATCTCTCAGAGATAGACATGGGCTACAAGGTGGAAAACGACGGCCCTGTCTACTTCCATTTCCAGATGGTCAACAGCCAGAACACCCCCGATGCCAAGGAGCTGGAACTCTACACCCTGGTTAAAAGGCCCGGCAGCCTTACCAAGTTCAATTTCTACGACGCCACCAACAAGAAGGCCCTGGACACCCTCAAAGTCAGCGAGGACCAAAGCCTGAAGTTGGACGAGATGGCCTTTGAATCAGCCCCCACAGCCACGGAAAACGGGGCGGTGAGCTGGTTTATCCCCTGCGGGGACTGGATGGTGCTTGGCAACGTGAACTACGACAGCTGCGAAGGCAACACCAAGGGCGAGTTGAAGGTGGAATCCACCGAAAACGCCGATGATGCCAAGATTTTGATTGTGAGCGGAGGCTCCGGAAGTACGGCAAAACTCATCGCCGAAAGCCTTCTGGACCCCAAAAAACGGGATACTTTGCACGTCGTGGTGAAGTAGGCCCTTGAAAATACGGCCCCAAGTTTCTATCTTGGGGCTCATTCTTGCAAACCGCGCCAAGCTCTGCCAGTCTGCAAGCATAACCAAAGAGCTTCCTTACGAGGTACAATATGTCGTCCTTCCGCGGACCAAAAGGTAAAGTCGCACGCTCTCTC
>JAEEGL015809956.1_pt1 | contig 10389 bp, 11 predicted proteins | sample 9134231 | NCBI WGS metagenome assembly JAEEGL01 (sample SAMN16246548, study PRJNA631951) | gut metagenome | biome: gut microbiome; feature: rumen; material: fiber-attached | host: Bos | place: Iran: Karaj | collected 2018-10
CGCACCACGTATACCGAATAGCCGGAGGAGGATGCCCTGAACCTTTCTATCATTTCGTCGTCAAGGTTTTCAATCGGCTCGAATCCGATACTGCTCCGACCGATGAACCTGGCTGTCTTGACCATGGATTCATATCCGCTTTCATGAATCCTTCTGCTCTTCCGTAATTCTTCACAGTAACGGAGAGCGCACAAAAACACCGTGTTTTCCGGGTGTTCCCGCAGCACCGTTTCCGCGAATGCCGGGCCGCGGATTTTTCCGTACTCACGACGGAACCGGTCCTCTGTTAATTCTGCAATTTTCATTTCTTTGCGTTTCACACATTCCTCTTTTGATTTGCCGTAAACCGAAATCCGCTGATCGCCGAAATAAAACCGTAATTCGATCAGACCGTTTTTCCGTTCACGAAACGTTCCGACTGACATGCAAATACACTCCTTCCTGCTTCATGCTTATTATTCAGCATATCAGGAAGACTGTACAGTATGCGTTTGCACATTGGTCAGACTGTTTCAGGCGTAAACGGCGGGAACCGGGTCCCCGCCGTCTGCCCTGCAGCATCAGTTACGCCAGTAACTGTCGTATTTCTTTTCCCGTCTTTCGGAAAAGTAGCGGATCAGCGCGTGCTTTTCCACGACCTTCTGCTTTCCGTAATCGACCGCCGGGAACTTGGGATCGTTGAAAAGCTTCTGTACCGTCGGCTCGCTCCAGCCGAGAAGATCTATAAGATCATAAATCGAATAAAATCTGACTTCATCGACCGTATAGCATCCCGCCAGATCGGAGAGATCGCGCTTTTCCTTATCCTGAAGCATAATAACCTCCTTTCCGTAAATACAAAAAAGCCACCCTTTCGGATGGCTGTTCTGCAGTTTAACTTATTTAACTTTTTCAAATGAATTAAAAACCCTGTCCGGGATCAACAGGCTGCGCTGACCTGCCGCAGTCCGTGACGTCATCACCGTACCGCCGGAACCAGTGTTCGAAATCAGTCTGGGGAACGACGTAGACCTCCGTGCGGTTGACGTCTCCTGCGGCGGAGCAGTAAAAATGACTGCACCACTGCGGACTGTCATCCGGCAGCGTGAACAGCGCCACAGCGTCCGATACGAAATTGACCTCGATGTTGTCGTGATCCCGCCGTCGGCGTTCCGGAAAAATCCGGTCGTAAATATGCCGGTATGCGATCACGCTTCTGCCGGATCTTTCGTACGGATGCGCCCGGAAATATGCGGACAGAGCCTTCAGGAGCGGACTGCGGATGTAATTGACGTTGCCGGACTTACTCTTCTTGGGCAGCAGCGCCGGGATCTCCAGACGGAACCAGCCCTCCGGCGTATAACCGACCCGGATATCCATCGTCTCTGCAGGAATCTGTTCCGAGAGCATACGGATTTCGGAATTCCCGAGATCCAGGGGAAGGGCCCTGCCGAGCAGCGCCAGCTTTTCAGTCTGACGTTCAAGCTCCAGACTGAGATCGTTCAGTTCGGTCTGAGAGAACGCACGATCTGCCACGAGCGCCGTCTCGTCTGTCAGCCGGGTGATCTTCTGCAGGGTTTTTCTGATTTCTTTGAGTGTGTTTTTTGCGTTTTCGTACATGGTAAAAACCATCCTTTCTGAAATTTTGGCAATAAAAAAAGCCACCCTTACGGATGGCTGAAAAAATAAAAAAGTATTCAGTTTTGAGATAAACAGCTCACGAGATTTTCAAACCTGTTTTCAGGGATATTGCCGATCCTCACGCCGGTATCCTTCAGGTATTTACACAAAAAACCGGTATGAGAACCGACACCGACCACGCCTGCCCCGGCAGCATTCACCCGATCCATGAATTCCTGCAGTCTTCCGAAATTACCGTCCGCAAACAGCAGCAGATAATTCTCACCGTCTGAGGCGTCATAGAACGCTGCCGGCTGTCCGTAGGAGGAATGCGGCAGCGAACATTTTGCGAATACTGCTCTCCGTACACGGTCGTACCAATCCGGTAAACAGAACATCCGCAGCGACGTGATACCGGTCCTGTCAAACGTGAAGAACCGACAGATTCCGTACACACCTGTGAGACGAAGCGCACTGTTTTTGATATACTCCTGACGGTACACCTTAAAACCGGTCTGAAGATCCCGGCAGAATACGATCGCGCCGCCGAAGCCGTAATGCGCATCGGCGTGAAGCTGTTCACATACCTTCTGCTCTCCGCCGCCGTCCCAGCGCATCGCACGGTCCCGCGTGTTGTATACCGGATATTTGACGTCACCGCAATAAAACACCCCGCTGAGCCGCGTAAAACCCGTCTTGTTTATGCTGTCGGTACCGTCGGCCTTTACGCCCTTTGCGAGCATGAAAAAAGACTGCCCGGCGCCTGCCAGCAGCGTTTCGTTTCCCTCCGCGACCGTGACGCCCGCCATATAAAACATGGCGATGATCTCGGCATTGCGATGGGTGCGGTCGATGTGGGAATAATCCCCGCGGAAGCTCCCCGGCGGAAACCGGCGCAGATACTGTTCCTCTGTCCCGATCTCACGAAGCAGCGGGAGCGCTTCCTTCCTCAACCGGATGTTCTTCATCTTTCCTTTACCGGAAAGCGTGAATGCGCAGCACTCCACGTCCCGGTCCGCGTTTTCAAACCGGTATTTCTGGGGCTCGCTCATCTGCTTCACACGTTTGCGAAGCTCGCGTTCATTACCGAGAATACACAGGGACCGGTACGGGTATTCCCCGCAAACTGAGATGACCTCGACCAGTTTCCACGCGACGGAACCCTTAACAAAATGAATCATGTTTTTTCACCTCCTTCCATGACGATATTATGAAAACACACAATAAACGCATTGCGACGAATAAACGCACAATGACGGATTTATGCGTTATGCGTTTTATTTTGATTTGTGCGTTTTTCCCGTAATAATGATTTCGGACTGTCATAAGAACCGGTATGCGGCCGACGCACACAATCGGGAACAGCCGGGGACGCCCCCACAACGGCCGCCTCAGCCTGCCGTGTGTGATCAGCAAAAGCCGCGGCATTGTGAAAACGCCTGCATAATAAGCCTGCCCTTACCGAACCATAGAATAGCGCAAGAATCAAGAAAACCGTCGCAATTCAGACTGCCCGCGTTGATCGGCTGAACACCGTTCGCCTGAAAAAACGATGCCGTTTTACTCCCGGGACTGAGCTGCTTCGGGCAGGCTAAGGCCGTGCCGCTGAACGCAGGTGATTTCACCTGCCCTCAGCATCTCTCCGGCTTTTGGAAAGGCTGCAAAATGCGGCGGTTACTGGGCTTCCGGCATCCCAGAGGGGTGTAAGTTTTGCAGGCCGGTTTTCCGGACGTTTCGGCACCTTATTTTTTACGGTAAAACAGGTGTATTCTTCACTCTGATTCAGACTTACTGCATCCGATGCCCATTTGATGTTCAAGGAACTTTCTTCCGTAATAGGCATCTATCGTTGCAGGCGCATTGAACAGTACGGCGCGCAGATACTGCCGGATGTTCTTTACCTCCGTTTCCGTTTCGTTCATACAATCGAACATGTAAATTATGTGGTCGGAGGTCAAATGTGAAAACCGATCCCTTACCAAATCCATGGGACGTGTTTCCCGGGCGATGAACGTCTCCGGTTCCTTTGACAGATAGACTTCTGCAATGAGTTCTACTACGCAGTCTATATCGTCTGCATCCATTTTTGCGATTTTCAGCAGATAGTCGTAATCGATCTGTTCTTTCACAGTTTCAACAACGTCTGAATAACTGTCTTCAGATATCATAGTATTATTCACCTCCTTTTTTATCTCATCTAATCTGATCAATAAAAAAACTCCCCGCATCAGATCCGGGATCTGATCGAGGAGATAGGATACATTAAGATATTATAAGATTGGATTAGATTAGATATGATTTTTAAAACAATAGTATTTATTAATTATAGTATTTTTTATATCGGGAAACCCGGATTCGGCGAAACCGATTCCGGGAAATCCGGATTCGGCTGATCCGGATTCGGCGGCGTTATTCCTGGCTTTTTCCCGGCTTCATAAACAGCATATCCCACGGTACGGAATCGGCCGTTTTTATCACGGACGGTATGTCTTTCGATATACCCCTCCGCTTCAAGCTCATGGATCGCTGAGGTTACGGCGTCACGCCCTTCTTTGCAATATGCGGTCAGTCCTTTCACGGTTATATTCCAACTATCCGGAAATGAAAGAATCACATTCAGAACACCTTTCGCGCCAAAGGATAACTGCTTATCCCGGATCAGCGAATTGGAGTATATCGTGAAATCGCGCTTTTTCTCAGTTCTGTAAAATTGGGTCATTTTTATTGTCTCCTATAAAAAATATATGAAATTGCGCATAAAGCGCTTCTTTCCGCAAATAAAAAACACGCCCCGAAGGACGTGTTGTCTGCATACAATTTTTGACGATATGATTGTATCACGGTATAATTCTCAAAACAAGTTCTGTTTTTTCTCAAAATATTCTCAAAAAATTCTCATAAAATTCTCATAGAATTCTCACAAGGCAGAAAAAAACACGCCCGAAGAAGGGCGTGCTGTCTGCTAACACTTTTTGACGATATGATTATACCTCTGTAAATATTCCGAAACAAGTCCTGATTTCTACTTTTTTTGTTCCATTGGTATTCCGGTTGTCTTCCGGTCGTGTTCCGGTTACGTTCCAAAAACATACCAACTGGCCGCCGGTTTGTTTACACTTTTTGACGATACTATAGTAACACGGAAAAAGTCCAGAAACAAGTATCCCGAAGGTCCAGAAAAAGTCCAGAAAAAGTTCGAAAAAAGTCCAATAAAAGTTCAGAAGCAAACCGTTTGGGCACGAAATGTCACTTTTTGACAATATGATTATATCGCAGTAAAATTTCCAAAACAACTCTAAATTATTTCCAAAAAGTTGCCAAAAAAACACGCCCGAAGAAGGGCGTGCTGTCTGCTGACACTTTTTGACGATATTATTATAACACGGTAAATCTATCAAAACAATATCAATTTCCTATCAATTTCCTCTCAACATTCTCTCATTTACTTTTTATTTCTATGCTGAAAGAGTTAATTCCTTACTTGTTTATTCCTCTTCGTCTGCAAAGGAGTATTCGTTCAGTTCATCGAAATCAAGGAACTCGGCTAGCGTCATATTGAAGGCCAGAGCGATCATGTGCAGCGTCTTCACGCGGGGATTTTTTGTTAAGCCGCGCACGATATTGTCGAGCGTGGACTGTTTGACGCCACTCATCGTCGCCAGCTTATTGATCGCAATTCCCCGACTTTTGCAAAGGCTGCGAATGCGTTTCACATAGAGCTCCGAATAATCCATTGCATACTCCTCACCGTCAGTTTACCCGTTTCCGGGTTAAGACAATGATAATATGCAAACTGGGAGGAATTACCCGAATACGGGTTGACAAGGCAAATATATTTCCTCTACAATAGAATTACCCATATTCGGGTATTTTTTATTCTGGAGAGATCAGAAATGACTTGCACCTTCTTCGGGCACAGAGATACGCCGCAGGCGGTCAAACCGGTACTGAAAACGGTTCTACAGGAGCTCATTGAGCAGGGAGTCAGGCAGTTTTACGTGGGCAATCAGGGCAATTTTGACGCAATGGTGACAGGGGTGTTGAAAGAGCTTGAACAGTCCCACGGGATCCGGTTTGAAATTGTTTTGGCTTATCTCCCCAAAGAAAAAGATCCTTTCTACGAAACGCACTCCATACTTCCAGAAGGGATCGAAAACGTGCCTCCCCGCTTTGCCATAGAATACCGGAACAAATGGATGATCGAGCACAGCGATATCGTCGTCACATACGTACGCCGCTCCTTCGGCGGAGCCAGAAAGTTTAAGGAATTATCATTAAAAAAGAACAAAACTGTTCTTGAATTATATGATGTTAATTTGAAATAAATGCTTTCTGCCCTCCACTCACTGTACACAAATACTCTATTCTGCCACGTTTTAATTCCTAGTACAAAAAAACTATAACCGTATTAAATTATTATTTAAATTTTTTAAAATTCTTTAAAAATTTTTATCCAACCACACAAATTACTTTTCCTTGAATTAAGAATGAAATACAATCTTTTTTACTGTAAGTCTTAAATGATTCATCTTGGTTGTCGGGAACTAAAAATACCCCTTTCCCCTTTTTAATATACCTTTTACACATTGTTTCGGAACCAGTAGTAAAAATACCTATGTCTCTATGCTTTAATTCATTCGTCCTTTTAACTAAAACAATAGCACCATCCTTAATACTTGGCTCCATACTTTTCCCCGATATTCTCAATGCAAAGTCAGCTTCAGTGTTTGTTGTTTCGAAATCTGAATCCTTTACATCCTCATCTACAAAATTGCCATTCCCTGCACATACAGCCATATCAAACAATGGAATAATCCTTGTTTTTGCATCTTTCAAAACCGTTGGCATTTTATCATCTGTTGGTTCAGGATCAGCCAAATCGGCATGTATAGAAGCAATGAGATCACTTAACCATTTAAATATGTAGTTTGCAATCTTGTCACCTTCTGTTTCATTAATTAATTCTATTGCAGATGATTTATCTTTATAAATCCCATTATAGAATTGCAAAGAATCAAACTTAAGAGTTGACTCATCTATAGAGAAGGCCAATTCTCCGTTTTCGTACAATCCAAAAAAATTATTCGTATGCTTAAAACTTATTTGCCTTTTCATAACGTTTCCACCTCTTTTGAATAGATTCCAAACCGCCGTCTATACTATTTGCAACAATATCTATAATGCTATATTCCGCACATTCATATTCTAAAGCTCCAGATTGTATCAAGAATTTTCCGGATTTTCTCGAAAGATATATTAAATTGTCAACATCCAAGTTTACTATAAACTGAGGATTATGTGTAACAATAATCACCTGTCTATTTTCTCCCATCTCCTTAAAACATGTTAATAAGTATGATTTTATTGCCAGCTGAGAAACATTGTCTTCTGGCTGATCAATAATATAAACACCGTCACACGTTGTTTCATATGAAAGGATGTCGAAGTAAATCTTTGCATCCATCCCTGCAGACAATTCCTCTGACTTATCCATCCCCTGATAATTGATCGTCCGTTTAGGATAAAAATCAGGTTCAACTGCAGCTAATAAAGAATTTTTTAGAAAGTCTAGCACGGGAGTGTCATCATATCTAATAAGCATTTCAGATAATTCGTTTTCAGTTATTCTTGCCCAATCGATGCTTCTTTTCGTCTTTAAAACAGTTGATAAACGTGATAAAAAATAGCTAGTATCAATATTGTCAACATTGATTCTTGATATAAACTCATAGTCGTGAACCCTATTTGATGACGGTATCACAGAAGTACTCTCAATATAAGGTGAATACTGTTGTAATTCCCGAGTTTTTCTTGTAATATTCACAATCATTTGAACCAATTCACTGGAACGATCAGAAAAAGCCGTGATTCTTTTTTGAGAATCTGATATTATTCTGGAATGCCGTGAATTTATTTTGTCTATATTTTTGGCCACGATTTCTATGCGATCGTTTTCTGTTTCGATTTCCTTGATTGCAGTTTCATATTTGTTTTTTATCTCATGAAGCAGCTTGATCTGTTCCATGAACAATTCGTGTTCTTCTTGTGATATTTCAAGTTTTACCAATTTTCTATACTCAACTAAAATTGTACTGATTGTATTGATGATATTATCCCACGAAACATGTTTACGCTTAATGTTGCGAAGATTCTTATCAAAAATCAAGCTTTCTGATTGTTTATCATCAGAAAAGATTATGAATTGAGATAATTTCTTAAGATCTCTATCTATTTCAAATTTTAATGCTAGATACTTTATTAATCTTTCTATCTCATTTATTACCAAGGCCTTATATGGTGATGGATCAATGTCTGGAGGAAAATATCTGGATAAAAACTCCATCGTGTTTAATTTGTTTTCTTCAAATTTTGAACGAACTTCACCTTGCATATCGAATTGGAACACTATGCTTTTGTCAAGTTGTTTTGCAATTTGAAGATGGTTCTTTCTTAAATATAACTTATATCCATCTTTTACACTACTACGCAGTTTTTCTCCATCTTTTTCAAAACCAGTCAGTGCATGCAACAACATAGATTTTCCTATAGAATTATCACCAATTATTACATTTATTCCCCTTGAAAGTGGAATTGAAATTGTTTCACCATTCCCATTCAGTTTAATCATTTCGAGAAAATGCTTATCTGCATTAAAAAAGCTATTTACTCTTTTTAACCGAGCGAAACCGGTCATAGCCATAACCAACCCCTTAAACGTGGGAAGGCATTTTGCATATGTATATGGAAAGTCGAATGCTTGACTAGATAAATCTTCACGCGGATATACAGACCAATCATGACAATCTGTTCCTGTTACAAAACGCACATCTTCTAAAACACCTTTTGATTCCAAAAAACTTTTATTGATTATCTCATTTTTCTTATTCTTAAATTCAAATGCCTCAAAATAATCAGAATATACCAGCTCAAAAAACCTTTCTTCCCCTAATTGCATCACATCGTTCTTCTTTTTCCTTTCACTGGTAAGCGATTCTTTTTGATGCGCAATAAGAATAGTATTTAAATCTATGTCTCTTAAGATCTGAAGAAACTCTTCTTCAGTATACGCACCATTGTTCTTGGGTCTATTGCCCTTGATTATACTTTCAATTCTTTGAACTTTATCAATATCATTATCTGAAAAAATGGCTATTATATGAATAGTTTCTTCTGTATTAGCACCTTGAAACCGCACAGAAAACTCTATACCTGGAAGTACTTTCTGTATTGAATTATCAGCTTGTTCTGCTTTTTTCAGTTCCAAATACATTTCAAATGAAAACATATCATGGTCTGTTATAGAACAAATATTAACACCATTTTCATTTAATTTATTTATAAGAATACCAATGTTTTCTCTTGTGTTGTTTTTTACCTTCTTCCCATCTTTAATAGAGGAAACACAGGAGTGAATATGCAAATCCAATTTCAGACCAGTTTCAACTATTCTCTGCAAAATACGTTCCACCTTTCATTATGAATTTGATTCGAAATCATATCTCTTCAATTTCCAAACTTTTCAAGTATTGATAAGTACCATCATCGTACTCTGGTAAGATTATATCGTCTTCCCAGAAGCCGCACAGGATTTTGTTGGAATTCTCTGCAGACACACAAATCTCCATACTGGAGCGAGTGAGCCAATAAGGAAAAGACATACTTGAACAATTCTTTCGACAACCTTATTTTAGCACGGTTTGATATGTAGGGCAAGGTATTATTTTGTCCGTTTATTTATCCTTAGAAAACCAGTTGTACATTTAATCTGCCGTTCTGAGTATCGGCTTAAAGCAGAAAAATACAAGATGTAGGGTAAAGGCCCAAGAAAGGGACGGGGATAAGGGTATAATAGAAGCATAAACCAAGCCAAAGGAAGGTAAGGAATATGCAGCACAAGAAAGAGTTAAGCCTCAGAGAGTATATGGAGAGATTCTCCAGTGAGGAAAAATGTGCAGAATACCTGATAGAGAAAAAGTGGCCACAAGGATTCCGGTGCCCCAAATGCGGATCGAAAAATGCCTATTACATCAAAACGAGGAAGAAATACCAGTGTAAAGAATGCAAACACCAAACTTCCATAACAGCGCACACAATCATGCATCGCTCTCATTTGCCTCTGACGACATGGTTTACTGCGATTTACTTTGTGGCTTGCGATAAAAGGGGAATTTCAGCGGTTTCATTAGCAGGAAAAGTTGATGTCTGCTACGAAACAGCATGGTATATGCTTGTCCGAATTCGCAAGGCAATGGATATGAAAGAGCACGAATATATGCTTGAAGGAACGATGGAAATGGATGATTCCTATTTTGGGGCAAAAATCAAAGGCAAAGAAGGTCGAGGCGCAGGAAATCAAAGCGTTATGGTTGCGATCTCAAAAGATTCCGAAGGGAAACCGGTACATTTGAAAATGATGGTAACCGAGGACGTTAAACGAAATTCTGTTCGCCAATTTCTTACTGAGAATATTGCCAAAGGATCCGTCGTGGAAACAGACGGCTTTAGAAGTTACATCCAGCCCCTGAGAGAAGGCTATACGCAAATTGCTCAGGATTTTAATCCTGATTCTACACATCTGTTATGGATCCATACTGTTATCGGCAATGCAAAAGCCTTTTTGAATGGCACCTATCATGGAACCAGTACAAAATATCTTCAAATGTATTTAAGTGAGTATTGCTTCAGGTTTAACCGAAGATTCCTCCATGGCGGAATCTTTGATCACCTCATTGCTGCAGCTACCCTTTCAAACAAGATATTGGGGGCTTCTGCTTAAAGCCGATACTCAGA
>JAEEGL015851544.1_pt1 | contig 10389 bp, 4 predicted proteins | sample 9134231 | NCBI WGS metagenome assembly JAEEGL01 (sample SAMN16246548, study PRJNA631951) | gut metagenome | biome: gut microbiome; feature: rumen; material: fiber-attached | host: Bos | place: Iran: Karaj | collected 2018-10
AAGTTTAAACAGAAGATTCATATTATTTTGTATATAATGATGAATGTGTAAAAATTGTGAATCTTTTTATTGAAATAAGATTAAATAAATGATAGTCTATCGTTACACGACATAACGAATCAAGAGTACGCCGTGCATCCAAATCAGGGGTTATATTTGAAGATTGGGGAGCGGGGGCGTTCTTTTTTTGACTAGTTTTGTCAAAATTTTAAGGAGGAGAGTATAGGAATGAAAAAATTGGCTCGAAAAGGGCTTGCTTTAGGTCTGTCATTTTTGATGTTCGCAAGCACTGCATATTCTGATTTGTCCCTAATCGCGCATGCAGAAGAAGAACACCACGTATGGACCAAAGTATCTCTAAATGACATTTCTGAAAACGATTCTATTGCCATCACTATGACAACATCAGATGGCACTACCTATGTTTTACCAAATGCAAAAGCAACTAATGCAGTACCCAATGCTAAAATTGGCACTGTTGATGGCAACACACTTGTAATGAATGAAGGTGATGATGCTGGCTATGCTTGGAAGCTAACAAAATACACTGTTGAGGAAGCTGTTGTCGCTGATGCTGTTAATAATGCAGAAGCTGATGTAGTCGCAGAAGACAAAACAGAGTTAGTAGATTTAGAAGAAGAAACAGAAGAAGTTTCAAGCTTAAAAAGTACAGAAGAAAAGACTTTGGATACTGTAGATGTCAATGCTTCTGTCGAGGAAGAAAAAACTGTTGTTTCTGATGATGCAAAGAATACCGCAGAACCAGCAGTGGTTAAAAATACTAGAGTTTATTACACCATTACAAATCCAAATGGTGGAAGTGCCTTATTCTGTAACAAGGCAAACAAAAAGTATGATGTTGTTCGAATTAAAGAATTATCAAAGAATCCAGAAGGATATCAATGGGAGGTAAGTGGTAATTACTTAAAAACTATCGATGGTAATAGAAAAGACCGCTTCTTAGGGGTAGTTTCTAATGCTTGGTGCGCTTATTACAGCACTGATAGTAATATCAAAGGCCAGACACTTGCTTTCTACAAGCTTACAAACAAAGTTGCAGGCAGTGCAACAGAGGATACAGTTGCTGCTCCAGAAGCTTCTGTAGAATCAGGTGCTGTAGATTTTGGCACAAAGGTAGAGCTTAGATGTTCAACAGAAAATGCTCAGATTTACTACACCATCAATGGTAGAGATGACATTGCAAAGCTTTATGAAGCTCCAATTGAAATCACAGGGACTACTACCATTACAGCTTATGCAGAAAAGGATGGTAAGCAAAGCTTAGAAACACCTTTAACATACACTCTTGCAGAAGGTACAAAGATTACTGATTTTACAAAGCTTTCAGATGACCAGGAATTTGTACTAGTACACAAGGATGTGAATGCTCTTTCTACAGTTAAGACTGAAGGTAAGGACACTTTAAATCCATATACTGTAAGTCTTAAGGATAAGCACCTTACAGTTGATGATGAGTCAGCAGCACTTGCTAAGCTTAAGCTGGTTAAGGCAGATGCTGAAGGTAAGTATTACATTACATCAGAAGTACTTATTGATGATGTTGTTACTCCTGTTTATCTTTCAACAAAGCAAGGTGGAAGTGCACTTCTATTTGTAACAGCAAAAGACGAATTTAGTACCTGGGAAATTGAAACAGGTGATGATGGATTTAAATTAAAAAATACAAATGCTGTTTATACTGTTAAAGACAATGAAGGCAATGTAACAAGCACTAAGCCACAGTATGTGCAATATTACAATGCTTTTACAACATTTAGCTATAATGCAAAAAAGGCTGATGCTTATACTTTCAACGCTTACACCTTCCCTAAGGAAGTTAAGCCAGTAGAGGAGCCAAGTAAGCTTGAGTGTGGGGAGGACGTTCTTCCTATAGCTCAGTGGGGTGGAAATGCACCATATGATAAGGACCTAAAGGCTATCAATGGTGATTTATATGCTACCAATGATATGCTTGATACTAATGCTGTATTTAAAGCTGTTGTAGGTGGTGAGCCTAAACAACCATTCCTAACATCAAAAGGAAAAACTGCTTCCACAAACTATTACATGGGAGCTACAGGCCTCGGTTCGGGATCCAATGACTATGCGCAGTTCGAACTTTCAACTAAAGGATATGGTAACCTTTCCATGGCCTTTAGATTGAAGGGATCAGATTCAGGGGCTAGCAGCTATCAGTTGCAGTATTCCAAGGATGGAAAAAACTTCAAGAATTTTGCATCTGGTAATTATCACTATAAGTACTATAGTTATGCAGTAAAAAAGGATGTAGAGGGCAAAGGTACCATTACAGATGGTAAAGCACCAATTAAACAGACTGAAAACTATACTGAATATAGTTTTGATGTTCCAAATGGAGCAGCTAATGCTGAAAAGCTATACATAAGACTTGTTCCAAGTGACACAAGAGCTAAAATTACTAAGAATAAGGATGGTAAGGAACTAACTGAGATTGGCAAAACATCAACCTTTAGAATTGATAGTGTTTCGATAAAAGGAAATCCAATTGTTGGAAAGGATGTTGTTGCTTTTGTAAAAGCGGATCCTGTAGCAGGAGAAATTTTTGCTAATCAGAAGATTACATTGTCTACAGGGACTGAAGGTGCAACAATTCATTATTCTATCAATGGTGGTGGATACAAAGTATATGATGCTGAAAATAAGATTTCATTAAAAGAATTACCTTCAACAATTAGCGCATATGCTACTAAGGAAGGTCTTACAGATAGTATTACAGTAAGACATCAGTATACTCAGGCACAGGTTCTTTCTGTAAAGGCAACTCCAAACGGAGGTGCTATTGCTTCTACTCAGAAGGTTACTCTTAAGACAAAGACTGAGGGAGCAACAATACTTTATCGCTACAGAACTTTAGAGGAAATCCAAAAGGATGAGGCAAAGCAGAGTCAGTCTGAAAATAAGACAGAGTCTGAAGAATCATCAGACAGCGATGATGACCCTGAGCCGGCAGATAACGACTGGATTACATATGAAGGTGCTTTCGAGCTCAAAGAACTCCCTGCTCAGATTCAGGTAAAGGCTGTTAAGGAAGGATATCTTGACAGTGCAGTTAAAACTCTTAAGTTTACAAAGAGAGAGAATGATAAGTATGGTATTTACTTTGGACAGATTCATGCCCACACAAGTATTTCAGATGGTGCAGGTACACTTGAGGAAGCTTTACAGCATGCTTCTAAGGTAAATAACCTTGACTATATCGTAATTACGGATCACAGTAACTCAATCGATAATTACGATTCATCTAAAATTACTGAGAACGTAGATAAGTCTGAAAATGATGAGTGGACATATGCTCACAATCTTGTAAAGAAGTACACAACTGATAAGTTTACATGTGCATACGGCTATGAGATGACATGGTCTAATGGACTTGGCCATATGAACACCTTCAATACACCAGGTTTCCAGAGCCGTACACAGAGTGAATATAGCACTTATTCTACAGCTCTAAATAATTATTATGCAGCTCTTAGAACTGTTCCTGATTCAATCAGCCAGTTCAATCACCCAGGTACAACCTTCGGTGATTTCCAGGATTTTGCATACTATTCAGAAGAAAATGATAACCTCATTACTATGATTGAGGTTGGTAACGGTGAAGGTACTATCGGTTCTTCAGGTTACTTCCCATCATACGAGTACTACACTCGTGCCCTTGATAAGGGATGGCACGTAGCTCCTACAAACAACCAGGATAACCACAAGGGTAGATGGGGCGATGCTAACACAGCTCGTACAGTAATGCTTGCTGATGTTAACAATGAAGATGCTATCTATGATGCAATGCGTAACTATCGTATTTACGCAACAGAGGATAACGATCTTTCTATTTACTACACATTAAATGACAATATCATGGGTACAATCCTTGAAAAGGAAGATGTAGGTGATACTGTTGAACTTAAGGCTGAAATTAAGGACCCTACAGATTCTAAGATTGGCAAGGTTGAAGTAATCGTAAATGGTGGTATGTCAATTGCTTCTCAGAACGTTGATAAGAGTGAGGCTACTGTTACTTTTGAAGTTCCTTCATCATACTCTTACTATTATTTAAAGATTACAGAAGCTGACAAGGATATTGCTGTTACAGCTCCTGTATGGGTAGGTAAAGTAGAAGCTTGTGGTATTAACAAGACTTATACAAATACAGTTCTTCCTGTAAAGGGAGAGGCTCTTGATATTAATGTTGACTTTTTCAATAACGAGAAAGCAGATCTTGAAATCAATAACATTAATATTGTAGTAAAGGATGTAGATAAAAATGAGACAGAGGTTGTTAATCTCTCTGGTGAACAGGCTGGTGTCACAGTTGTAAAGTCACAGGGTACGGCAGCCTTCAAGACAGATTTCATATATAACGCTGCTGGTCAGGTTACATATGAGGTTGTTGTAAATGCAACGCTTAATGGAGTTCCTAAGATTTATAATGATAAACTTCAGGTAAACTATTCTGTTCCTGAAATGGTTGGAGATATTATTATCGACGGAACACACTATAATAACTATGTAGCTGGTAACTATGCAGGAAAGACAGCTGAATTTACAGCACTTTGTGCAAAGGAAAATATTAGAGCTACAGTTGTTACTGATAAAATCACACCAGAAATGCTTAAGAATGCAAAAGCTTTAGTGCTTTCTGCTCCTGCAACACAGAATGATAAAAATGGTAATTATAAGATAAGTCATTATGAGGATGATTTCGTTCAAATGGTTGCGGATTATGCTAAGAATGGCGGAACTGTTATTGTATGTGGTAATGCTGATTATAAGGACTCAACAGATTGTCAGACCGCAACAGAACAGAACAAGATTCTCGAAGCTATTGGTTCTACTATCAGAATGAATTCTGATGAAGCCTGGGATGACGTAAATCATGGTGGTGCAGCTACTGAGTGCTATAGACTTTATCCTAATGTCTTCAACAAAGACGCAGCATTAATGAAGGGCATTAAGGATGGCCAGACTTATAGTCAGTATTCAGGTTGTTCAGTTGATATTACTAATGCTGAAAAAACAGACTTTGTTGATAAAGCTGAATGGCTTGTTAAGGGTATGGAAACAACATACTCTGTAGACTGCAAAGGACCTAATGGTAAGAAATATGATGCTAATAAGCCATTAGACAACAAAGGAAATGTAGTATTTATTGCATCTCAGAATACTACCACCAAAGATGGTAGACATGGACAGATTATTGTAGCGGGCGGTGCATTTTTCTCTGACTTCGAAGTAAAAGCAGAGATGGATAACAACGATTCTTTACCATATGCTAACTACACAATTACAAAGAATATTATTGATTCTTGCAAAACAGAATTACCTGTAACAAAGATCGCTGATGTTAGAAAAGCGCAGATGAATGAAGTATTCGCTGTAGAAGGTTATGTAACTTCTGGTACAGATAACGAGAATACAACATTCTTCGACACTATCTATCTTCAGGATGAGACAGGTGGTATCGATATCTTCCCATATGCTACACCAGGTCTTGCAATTGGAACTAAGATGCGAATCGTTGGTTATGTAGCTCAGTATCAGGGAGACTTAGAATTAAAGGTTCTTTCAACAGAGATTCTAGATGCTGAACCATATGTATGGGAAGCAAAGAAGGTTTCTACAAAGGAGGCTATGAACTATGACGACCTTGGTGGTTCACTCCTCAATACCACAGGTAAGGTTACAAGAGTTCAGATGGCATCTGATGGAAAGACAGTTGAAGAGTTCTGGCTTCAGGATGGCACAGGAGTAGAGGCAGCTATTTTCATCGATGGCTACATCAACTCAGCTACTACAGGAAAGAACGAACTTGCTGATTTCGTAAAAGTAGGAGAAATTATTTCGGCAACAGGCGTCCTTTACAAGCATCCAGAAGGAACTTCAGAGGTTTCAGTTCCTGTATTTAGAGTAAGAAATTGTGATGATATCCAGCTTGGAAAAGAAGAGGATGTTATGCCAGGTGAGGAAGTTCCTACACCACAGCCTTCAGAGACTCCTTCTACACAGCCTACAGTTGTAGAGAAGATTGTACAGGGTATAACAAACTTTGTAAGCTCAGTTGTGAAGGCAATTCAGGAGTCACCTATTGTTAATGCACTTAAGAATTTATTTGGACTTGGTACAACTAACACAAATACCAACACAAACACAAATAACAATAGACCTACTCGTACAGCAGCTGCTAACGTAGTTCCTGAAGAGGCACCAGCTGAAGAAGAGACTCCAGCAGTAGAGGTTACTCCTGAGGCACCAGCTTCTGAAGAGGCTATCGCTGATGAGGAAACACCTCTTGCAGCAGTAGCTGAAAATAATACTACTGAAAAGTCATTCCCAGTAGTGCCAGTTACAGCAGGTTCTGTTATAATTCTTGCAGGTGCAGGGTTATTTATTAAAAAGAAAGGCCTTTTAGGCAAATAAGAAATGAAAAACGAACTGATAATTAAAATTGTGTCAGTCGTATTATTTGTAGCAGTCAGCGTTGGTGTGATTATTTACGCCAACACTGACAAGCCTACATACACTATTACAGAGGACTCTGGCGTGGAATATGAAACCGCTAGAGTTCTTTCTGTAATTAGCGATGATACGATAATTGACGAAGCAACAGAAAATGTTAAAAAAGGAAGCCAGGAGCTGGAGGTAGAGCTTTTGTCGGGGCGCTATAAGGGTGACCGCTGTAAGGTTACAAACTACTTCAGTGCTCTTTACAATGTGGACGTTGAAAAGGGAGATACTGTCAGTGTCAGAATCGATACCACAGACGTTGGTATCTACAGCGTCAGCATCTATAATTACAATAGGGTGCCGCTTGTGATAGGACTTGTTATCTTATTTGCGATAGTGTTGATTGCCCTGGGAGGACGACAGGGACTAAAGGCATTCCTTGGTTTGGTATATACGGTATTATGTATTATTTTTGTGCTGCTTCCTCTTACATTAAAGGGTGTATCACCAGTACCACTTACTATAGCCATTGTATTTATTACATCCGCAGTATGCTTTTTATTGATTGGCGGTGTGCAGAAGAAAACCATTGCAGCAGCTCTTGGTAGTTTGGCAGGTGTGGTAATAGCAGCACTCCTTGGTGAAATAGCAGCAAAAATTGGCGGTGTGACTACATTTCAGATGGATGAGGCAGAGGCGCTACTTTTGTTAAAATCAAACTTTGATATCAGATTACGTGGCCTTTTCATTAGTGGAATATTGATTGCAGCCATGGGAGCTGTAATGGATATTGCAATGTCTATTTCATCAGCTGTAGAGGAAATCCATCTGGCTAATGGAAAGCTTGGATTTAAGGATTTATTTACATCAGGAATGAAAATCGGACGTGATGCCATGGGAACAATGGCTAACACACTTGTGCTTGCATATGTAGGTGGCTCACTTAACATGATGGTGCTGATTTATTCCTACGGTGTGTCCTTTAATCAGCTTATGAATACTGATTTTGTAATAATAGAAATAATTAGAGCTATTGCAGGCTCGGTGGGAATCATTGGCACGGTGCCATGTGTTTCAGCTATTGCGGCAAGGCTATATTCTAAGAAATAAAAAGAACCAGCTTACACTAGTTGTAAGCTGGTTTATCTATTTCTGCTAGAAGCAGATTGCTTTCTAAATGCGGATGGTGTCATCCCTGTATGTTTTTTAAACTGACGAATATAATGTTCGGATGTATCATACCCAATAGCTTCTGCTATTGTTGCTACAGACATTGTGGAGTTTGCAAGTAAATCTTGTGAATGCTCAATACGCACTGTTCTAAGAATATCGGTATAATTCATGCCCGTTAATTCCTTTATCAAACGTGAAGTATATTCGTTTGAATAATGAAATTTCTTTGCCAAATCTGACAGAGTAATATCTTTATAATTTTCCTGAATATATTGAATCAAAGCATATCTTTGTACATCAACCCTACTATCGAATAATGGCATCTGAACAGATTCAGAGTAGTTTCTAATAATCATGTAAAAATCCAAAAGCAGAGTATTGGTTATTGCTTGATAATAATATTCCTGTTTGTTTGCGCTTTCCGCCAACATCCATATAAATGATGTATTTAATGATTCATCGCTTCCTGTTCTAAACATAATATAATCATTGGCCTTTTTAGCGTAGATGTTGTTTAAAAAGAATGATGAGAGTATATTTGGAGTATTTAAAAAGCCATAGAACATGGAGTGCAATGTATCTTTTCTAAGCATAATGTTAATGGCAATTGTGTCATCGAAAATAGAAATGGAATGTTTTATTCCAGGTGGAATAATACAAAAATCGCCGGTGCGCATATTGATTGTATTTCCTGATATTTCCTGAGTGCATTGGCCATCGTAAATATAGGTGATTTCAAAAAAGGTATGACTATGCTCGATGGCAGGACTAAATCTTTCATGTTTTTGCACAACAATACTGTCATTATTTGACAAATCAAAGAAAAAAGAGTCTTGGAACACTTCAGGTATAGTTTCTTCTATTTCCCAGATTAACAGGTGCTTTTTGAACACCTCATCCATATTTAGGTTTGCAAGAAACTTGTTAAGTGTTTTAGGGTTATTTCTTGCAATGTAATAATCTTTATAAAAATTTTCTGTTTCAGTCATATCGTAGATATGCTGTCTTAATGCTTTTGCGTCCATGAAAAAGATAATATCTCAAAAAATTCTTCATGTCAAAATAAATCATATTTATATCTATAAAGGTGTAATTAAATCAAAATACATCAATACAATTGAACAATATTATGAATTATGGAATGCCCAAAATGAATCTATAATCAACCTGCAAGTTAAGTAAGGAGAAAGGTGTTGATGATTATGAGTGAACCAATACTTGAAATGAAAAATATTTCAAAGAGATTTGGTAGCGTTGTCGCTCTTGATGATGTTTCACTAACTGTTTTTCCAGGTGAGATAAGAGGTCTTATTGGCGAAAATGGTTCAGGAAAATCTACTATATCGTCTATTGCAGCTGGAATGCAGAAGGCAAATAGCGGGCAGATGATTTTCAAAAACAAAGAGTGGAATCCGGAGAGCATGATAGATGCTTTGACTGGTGGCATAGGAATGGTTGTCCAAGAAAGCGGTACTATTTCTGGAATAACTGTAGCAGAAAACATATTCCTGGCAGAGTTAAAGCTATTTAAAAATAAGTTTGGCCTTGTTGACAAGAAAAAGCTTTATGAAGAAGCAAATAAGGTTTTAGAGGAAGTCGGGATTAAAAATGTAAAAGCAAGTGACCTAATGGGAAGTCTCGATTTTCAGGAAAGAAAGCTTGTTGAAATTGCTAAGGTAATGATGAAAAAGCCAGACATTTTAGTCATAGATGAGACCAGTACTGCCTTATCGCATGATGGAAGAACACTTATGTATGGGCTTATCAAAAGGCTTAAAAGAGAGAATAAATCAGTTATATTTATTTCCCACGACTTGGAAGAGATTACTACTGTTTGTGACACTTTAACAGTTCTTCGTGATGGCAAGCTGATTAGAACCTTTGAAAAAGAAGAATTCGATGATGATCAGATTCGAACCAGCATGATTGGACGTGAGCTTCAGGGGGATTATTACAGAACTGACTTTGAAGCTACTTCACAGACAGAGGTTGCCTTAGAGGGCAAGAATCTTAACTATTCCGGCAAATTAAAAAATGTAAATATCTCTCTTCACAAAGGAGAGATTGTTGGAGTAGGTGGGCTATCTACATGCGGTATGCACTATTTAGGAGAAGCTCTTTTTGGCGCATTAGAACTTGACGAAGGGCAGGTAATTGCTCAGTCAGGTAAAGAGATAAAAAGCTGTCATAATGCTGTATCACAAAAGATTGGATATGTTTCAAAGGACAGAGATACTAAGTCGCTTTGCTTGGAGGCTAGTATCAAAGACAACATAGCAATTGCAGGAATGAATATTTACAAGAATAAAGCGAGCATGATTCTTGAGAAGAATGAAAAGGCTTATGTTCAAAAACAGGTAAATGATCTTTCCATAAAGTGTAGCGATATGAATCAGCTGGTAAGCCAGTTATCTGGTGGTAACAAGCAGAAGGTTGTTTTTGGTAAGTGGATTGGCTGTGATAGTGAAGTACTGATTTTAGATTGCCCAACTCGAGGCGTTGATATCGGCGTAAAGCAGGCTATGTACCAGCTCATGATAAAACTTAAAAATCAAGGAAAAGCAATTCTTATGATAAGCGAAGAACTGCCAGAACTACTGGGAATGAGCGATAGAGTCCTGATTATGAAGGACGGAGAAATAACAAAAGAATTTAGTCGTAGCAAAGATTTGTCTGAAGCAGACGTTATTGGCTACATGATATAGGAGGTACGCTGTGAGTAAAAATCAGAAATTC
>JAEEGL016618244.1_pt1 | contig 10389 bp, 6 predicted proteins | sample 9134231 | NCBI WGS metagenome assembly JAEEGL01 (sample SAMN16246548, study PRJNA631951) | gut metagenome | biome: gut microbiome; feature: rumen; material: fiber-attached | host: Bos | place: Iran: Karaj | collected 2018-10
ATGCTACCGAAAGCATTCTTGTTGGTCACGCCTTGACGTACGATGAAGAGGTTGGCGTCGGAATGGCGCATGAGCAACAAGGCATCCGTAACCAAACCGATAGGAGGCGTATCAATGATGATATAATCATAACGTTTCTTCAATTCCTCAAACAACTCGTCACACTTTTTCGAAGCAATCAGTTCGGCAGGGTTCGGCGGAATCGGGCCACTGGTGATGATGTCGAGTGTCGGAATCTTACCGGAAGCTTGAATCACTTCATCAAGTGATTCCTTATTTCCCAAGTAACTGCTTAATCCAATATTGTTGTTCAAGCCAAACTCTTGGAACAACCTTGGTTTACGCATATCGAAGCCCAGCAACACGGTCTTCTTTCCGTAAAGGGCGTAAATTGATGCAAGATTGATGCTGATAAAAGTCTTTCCAAGGCTCTGCACATCGCCCGTGACGAGTACGCTGCATGGGGTCTTGCTTTGGGTGATAAAATCGACATTGGTACGAATGGCACGGAAGGCCTCCGACACTGGCGACTTGGGATTGTTGACCACCAACAGCGGGTCTTTGTTGGCAGTCTGGGCAACCTGACCAACGATGGGATAATGGGTCAGTTTTTCGACATCCTTGCGGTCGCTGACCGTGTTGTTGAAGAAGTTCTTCAAAAAGAGATACAAAGCCGGTATCAGCAAACCTATGATGATGGCAATGAGGTTGTTCATGGCAGTGCGAGGAGCGATTCTTATCGTCCTTTCCAAACGCGCTTCATCAAGAATCTCGTTGTCGGGCATATTGGAGGCGCGCAGAATTTGGGCTTCGGCACGACGCTGCATCAAATACTTATAAGTGTCGTCAGTGAAGTTGAAATTACGTTGATAGTTGATCAGCTCCTGTTGCTTGGCAGGCAATTGGCGCGACTCCACCTCCAACGAACCTATACGACGATCAATTTCATTGATGCTCAGCTGGGCATTGTCAACCAAGTTGTTGATGGTCTCAAGCAGAGCCCTCTTCGTGGTGATGATTTGCTCGTTGAGTTTCATGATCTCGGGGTGCTGCTCAGTTTGGGTAAGCAACTTAGTGGCTTTGGTCTGCGACAGCGTGACAAGGTCGCGTGCCAACTGATTGAGCAAGGGGTCGTTAATACCCATGGTGCTGGGCGACGCCAAGTTCTCAGGATCGTCGATTTGAACCCTGATATAGTCTTGCATTCGCTTGTAGATCTTGAGGTTGACAGCTTTTTCGGCCCGTTCTTTCTCCAAAGTGCGAAGATTGGTATACACTTGGTTGGCCTGCAGATCAAGATTCATAAGGTCATTCTTTGTGCGGAAGTCTTTCAATTCCGTCTCAGCCTGACTCAACGATTCCTGAATACCACTCAATTCATTGTCGATAAACTCGATTGTATTCTCTGAAACCATATTCTTCTTTTCCAAGCCGCGATTCACATACTCATTCATCAAAAGGTTGACGAAATCCACAATCTTATTCTTATTGGTACCACTCATTACGATAGATACCACCGATGACATCTTACTTATCGGACCCACGGAGAAACTCTTCATCTGTGAAACAAGAGAAGGATAACTATTGAGCCAGAACATCATCTTGCGGTTCTTGAGGAGTTTTGGATCACAATTCTCATTCAAAGTGACACGGATGCGGTTATACCCGTTATCAATCCATTCTCCCTGCTTGTAATCGCCAACAAAGTCGATTTTCTCTCCTGAACTGCCGCCTGCAGATTGGCAGAGGATGTAATCATATTTGGAATAGCCTTCACCCACGGCATGGAGGCTGAAATCACCATTTTCTTGGAAAGCAATTTCATAAACCAAACCCACCGCTTGAGGCACACTGCGTTCAAATTCGACCAAGAAGGGGGAAGTGTTGTACAATTCCGTGGAAGAAATACGCCCCTTTTCCGAATAAGTCACTTCGATGCCCATCTTCTTGACAACGCGTTCAGTAAGCGTATACGACTTCAAAACAGCAATTTCATTGTCGACATTCTGACTATTTCCGAAACTCCCCGAAGTCATGATGGAGGTGGCATCCAAGCCACGGCCTTCTTTGATGAGCACCGTACCCGAAGTTTGGAAAACCTTGGTCGAATAGCGATTGATGACAAAGCCGACGACCAAAGCCGCCACAACAAAGATAACAAATAGATACCAATATCGCAAAGCCGTAAAAATCAGCTGTTTGATATCAATACTCTGTTCTTCTTTAGCTTGCTGGGGAATGTATGTTTGTTTTTCGTTTGCCATAACGTTATCTTTCTTTTTAAAACAACTCTACCTTTTTAGTTTTAATTATTCCGGTTTAAGTCTGGTATAAAGCGTAATCAATGTGACGGCCAATGAAACAACAGAAATAACCGTCGAATAGGGGAAGGACGTGAAGCCCCATTGCTTGATCTTGAGCGGCTCGATATAAATGATATCATTGGGCTTCAAATAATAATAGGGCGACGAAAGGATGTCGGCTTGTCCCATGTCAACCGTGATGATTTCCGAGCCATTATTCGTCTGACGAACAATCTTCACGTTGTCTTTTTGCGCAAAATTGGTCATATTGCCGGCCAAGGCAATGGCCTCAAACAAGTTGATCTGGGACTGGTAGACCTTATACATACCTGGTTTTGACACCTCACCCAAAATGGTCAAGTTGAAATTCGACAACTTCACGATGAGCGTGGTTTGATTGACAAATTTGGAGACTTCCTCTTGAAGCTTTTCCTTAGCCTGGTCCACCGTCATGTTCTTCAAATTGATCTTTCCAGTCAAAGGCATTTCGATGTATCCGTCCTCATCCAAAGTATAGGACTGAAGGTAGATGCTGGCCTCTGACGACATATAATTCCTTGCACTATTCTCACCAGCAAGCGCAGCGGCGCTATTCTGGTCAATCGTGTTGAGGAAACGGATATAAAGGTTATCGCCAGGTTGCAACTTATAGTCGACGGTACGGTCGTTGACATACTCTTTAGAAATGTTTTCGGCCGCCATCTGGGCCTCCTTCAGATACAACATCTTTTTCTGAGGCACGCATGAAGCGAAGGCTACGGCAAAAAGCATCGCAACCAATCCAACTTTCAGTAATCTATTCATGTGTTTCATATTTATATTTCAATCAGTTATTCAAAAGCACAAGCTCCTTAACGCCCACCACAGGTGTGATGGGCATCTTTTGTTCGAGCCTGAATTGGTACTTGCCAGGGTCAGAAATCAGCAATTGTTTGTTGATAGGCAAAGTGAAAGTGTAGCATCCATCCACCTTTTCAACGCTCCAATGACCTTCTTCATCCTTAAGGTTGAATTTATAGCCTTTGGAACGATAAGGATTTCCTTTATCATCAAAAACAGTGAAAATCAATGAGATGTCATTGTATGGATAATCGTCGGTGAAACTGATACGCACGCTCAAATCGTAGGTCGTTGCCTTAGTGACGTCGACATCGGAGGTCACATAATCAAAACGCTCCCAGATGGTTTCATAAAAACTGCGTTGCAGCAACTCCCTATTGCTCGTCTGCTGTCCACACCCAAAAAGGCACAGGGAAAAAACTAAAGCCAAAAAGCGGTATCCTTTCATTTTAAGTGCATAAAAACCGTGCAAATATACGGAAAAAAAGTCATTCAAATTGTTTTTATCCATGCTTTTTGAATGAAAAGATTTTTTTTTGAAAAAAACCTCTTCTTCCCCTATCGAGCTTCAAGAAAAACTTATACTTTTGTAATTCACAAAATCATTATGAGAACGAGCAGCAACAATCTGTCAACCAGGAAGTTATTGGTAATGGGTGTCTTCATCGCCATAGGGGTGGTGTATCTCATCAGATTGTTTTCGCTCCAAGTGCTCGACAAACACTACAAGCAATTGGCCGACAACAACGCGCTCCGTTTTGTAACTCAATATCCCGCCCGAGGCAAGGTTTACGACCGCAACGGCAACCTTTTGGTGTTCAATGAAGCCGTTTATGACCTTATGGTCGTCCCAAAACAAGCCATGGAGAAAATGAAGGATACCGTGAATCCCTTCGACACGTTGTTGTTTTGCCACCTTCTCGAAATCGACAAGGAATCCTTCATCGAGCGGATGAACAAGGCCAAAAAAGAGTCTTATTTCAAGCCCTCGCCCTTCATGACGCAGGTCTCGAAAGAAAACTATGCCCACATCGCCGAGGTGCTATACCGTTATCCCGGTTTTTATTTCCAGACCCGTACCGTACGCCACTACCCCAACGCCATCGCTGCTCATACTTTAGGTGACATCGGTGAGATCAATGCCAACGAACTGGAAAAGGACAAAGAAGGGGAAAACTACTATCGGCAGGGTGACTACATCGGCAAGTCAGGCATAGAGAAATCGTATGAAAAGGAACTGCGCGGTGTGAAGGGCCTGAAAGTGATGATGGTAGATGTGCACAACCGCGAGATGGGCAGTTTCATGGATGGTGAACTCGATAAGGAACCCGTGGCCGGAAAAGACATTTATCTTGGTCTGGACGCTGAATTGCAGGCCTACGGCGAGAAGCTGATGGTGGGCAAAATCGGCTCCATCGTGGCAGTCGAGCCTTCCACGGGACAGATTCTGGCTTTCGTCACCAGCCCCACCTACGACCCCAACCTCTTGGTGGGTCGCGAACGCGGACAACATTATAAGGAGTTGCAAGCCGACCCGATGAAGCCCCTCATCAACCGTGCCATCAGCGGTACCTATCCTCCTGGCTCCACTTTCAAGACTGTGGTGGGACTCATCGCCATGCAGAGCGGCAGCATCACGCCTGCCACTTGCTTCCATTGCAGCGGCCAAGGCTCCATGCCCATCAAGTGCACCCACTCGCACGGCTCCAGCCCCGACTTTGCCAACGCCATCATGAACTCGTGCAACCCCTATTTCTATGAGTCGTTCAAGGCCACCATAAACAACCCGAAGTTCGGGGGAATCAAAGAAGGCTACCAATATTGGAAAGAAATGACTTACAAGTTGGGGTTAGGACATAAGTTCAACACCGACATCCCCTACGAGCGTTCGGGCAACATCCCCACCCGCGAATATTACGACAAGATGTATAACGGGCAATGGAACTCCGTGACTATCCGCTCCTTAGGCATCGGACAAGGCGAGGTTTTAGTAACGCCCTTGCAACTCTGCAACATCGCTGCCTTGATTGCCAACGAAGGCTATTTCTACCCGCCTCACCTCATCAAATGTTTCGGCGACAGCACTGCCATCCCCGAGGTGATGACCACCAAAGTAGACCCCGGCATCGATCCGAAATACGTCCGCACAATGAAAAATGGCTTACGCACGGTGTTCAGCGGTCCAGCAGGTACGGCGCGACGTTATGAATTGAAAGACATCCCCCAATGTGGCAAGACCGGCACCGCCCAAAACCCACATGGCAACTATCACTCCAACTTCATCGCCTTTGCCCCTGTCGACGACCCCAAGATTGCCCTCGCCGTCATCATTGAGAATGGCGGCTACGGCGCCACATGGGCGGCACCCATCGCCAGCCTGATGATTGAGAAATACATCCGTGGCTATACTGTGCGCGAAGACTTGGAAAGACGCATGATGGAAGGCAGAATCTCTTATAAGAACGAACGATGAACGAAAGGAACAGCATCATAGGAAAAATCGACTGGCTGACTGTGCTCATCTACTTGGCATTGGTGATTATCGGCTGGTTCAGCATCTTCTCGGCCAAATACGACGAGATGCACCCCAGCATATTCGACCTGTCGCAAGTCTACGGCAAGCAACTCATCTGGATTGGCGCTTCCCTGCTGATAGGTTTTGTCATCCTATTGATTGACGCTAAGTTTTTCAACGCTTTTTCGCTGTGGATCTATTTCTTCTTCCTAGCCAGTTTGTTTGTCGTGTTGGTCTATGGTAAGGCCACCAAAGGCGCCACCTCTTGGATTGACCTTGGGGCGGGCGTCAAGTTTCAGCCCTCCGAATTTGCCAAGATGGGCACAGCCTTGGCATTGGCAGGCTATCTCGGCCGATTGGATGTCGACCTGCAAAAACGTAAGAACCAAATCATTGCAGCACTCATTGTGCTCGCCCCCATGGCGCTCGTCTTGTTGCAAAACGACACGGGTTCGGCCATCGTCTTCGTTTCCTTTATCTTTGTGCTCTACCGCGAAGGTTTCCCTGGCACAGGTCTGGTGATGGTAGGAGGCATAGTGGCTATTCTCTTGTTTGTCCTCACCCTGGTATGGAGCCAAATGGTCATGTATATCATTTTGGGCAGCCTCCTTGCCCTCACTTTGACTTACTATTTGATTACCAAGAAGAAAGGCATTGTAAAGATGCTTGCCGTCTTCGCCATCATGTTCGCCTTCGTGTTCTCGGTTGACTATGCTTTCAACAAGGTGCTGCAGGAGCACCAGCGCAACCGTATCTTGGTGTTGCTTGGCCAACTCGACGACCCGCAAGGTGTGGGTTACAACGTACACCAGTCTAAAATTGCCATTGGATCGGGCGGATTCTTGGGCAAAGGCTTCCTGCAAGGCACACAGACCAAGTACGACTTCGTCCCAGAACAACATACCGACTTCATCTTTTGCACCGTGGGTGAGGAAGGTGGATTTTTGGGTACCGCCGTTGTGGTATTGCTTTATGTGGCGCTTTTGGTTAAGATTGTCTTAATGGCTGAGCGACAACGATCTACCTTCAGCCGTGTTTACGGCTATGCCATTGCAGGCATCCTTTTCGTCCACGTAGCCATCAATATCGGCATGACCATAGGCTTGGTGCCCGTCATCGGCATCCCCTTACCTTTCTTGAGTTACGGCGGATCAAGCATGCTGGCCTTCACCATGATGCTGGCCATCTTCGTGAAACAGGATGCCAATCGGTTGAATATACTGTAATTAAAGTTTCGCAAGTCGTGGTGCATCCCGATGGGATGCTGTTGTCACTAGGTTTCGTTTTTACCGAACGTGCATCCCGATGGGATGCCATAAAGTCCAACTAATCCCGAGGGATTAACTATCGGTAAAGCAAACAACATCAACCTTTTGCATCCCGTAGGGATGTGCGAAACTTGTATACTGTAATTGTGTTTTGTGGTTATCAACCCATAGATTCTCAAGGGAATGACATGGGTTGAGAGCCACAAAAATCTCATTCATAAATCGATGTGAAACTGAATGTGTTAACGTCAAACAATCCCCGGTCGCTGACTTTCAGTTCAGGGATGACGAGCAATGCCATAAAGGCCAAAGTCATGAAGGGCGCATAAAGTGTCGACCCCAAGCGTTTGGCCAAGGCGTCGGCATTCTGATAGGCGGCCGCCACCTCGTAGCCGTCCTCGTTGCTCATCAATCCCGCCACGGGCAGAGGCACCGCCAACATCTCTGTGCCACAATAGGCCGTCACGCCGCCAGTGTGCTCGATGAGCAGGTTGACAGCATGAAGGATGTCTCTGTCGGTGGCACCCACGGCCACAAGGTTGTGGCTGTCGTGGGCCACACTCGATGCCAAGGCGCCTCTCTTCAACCCGAAGTTCTTGATAAAGGCCACTGTGGGCGTGTAAGGCTGATAGCGGTTGACCACCACCATTTTCAGGATGTCGCGGTCCACGTCGCTGACGATGCCACCATTCTCCACTTTGGGTTCGGTCGTGAAACACTTGGTAATCAGCTGCCCGTCAAAACACTCTATCACCTTGATTCTCTTCCCTTGGTCAGGGACAAAGAGGTCTTGAGGATAAAGGTAGGGTCTCTCAAAGATATTGGGCGTGCCCGTCTCCACATACTTGATGCTTGACACCCCGTTTTCGGCCACCAACACACCTTTTATATAAGTCTGCTTGGCGATGGGATTGCGCAAGTCGTCGACCACGATGAAGTCGGCATCGTCGCCCTGCTGGAGCAAGCCCACGCTGAGCCTGTAGTGTTTCACGGCATTGAGCGATGCCGCCTTCAACACATCCATCACGTTGTAGCCCAAAGCGATAGCACGACGCACCAGCTCATCGATATGACCTTTCACCAACTCGTTGGGATGCTTGTCGTCGGAGCAACACATCAACTTGTCGGGATGGGTGGCCATCAACGGAATCAAGGCCTCGAAGTTCTTGGCTGCACTGCCTTCGCGGATGAGGATTTTCATGCCCAGGCTGATCTTCTCCAAGGCTTCGGCCAAGGTGTAGCACTCATGGTCGGTGGAGATACCCGCTCCAACATAGGTCTGCAAGTCGCGACCCGTCAAAGCAGGCGCATGGCCGTCAATAGGCTTGCCATAGCGCTTGGCCGCGGCAATCTTGGCCTTAACCTCGGGATCGTGGGAAAGCACTCCAGGATAGTTCATCATTTCGGAAAGATAATGGATGTCGGAGGAAGCCAACAACTCCTCTACATCAGCAGCATCCAACACACGGCCCGAAGTCTCAAAAGCCGTGGCTGGCACACAGCTCGGCGCGCCGAAGAAGAACTTGAACGGTACCTTTTTGCCATTGTCAATCATGTACTGAACACCCTTCTTACCCAACACATTGGCGATTTCGTGCGGGTCGCTGACCGTGGCCACCGTGCCGTGGCAAACTGCCAAACGGGCAAACTCCGACGGCACCAACATAGAGCTCTCAATATGCACATGGGCATCGACAAAGCCAGGCATGATATATTGTGTGTTGCCCACAGGCTGTTCCTCAATTTTGGTGATCTTGCCATCCTCGACGACAACCACACCCGAAAAAATCCTGGAGTTGACGAGATCGACAATCTGACCCCCTATAGTAAAAGAATTATTCATAGAGCTGATTTCAATTTTGGCGCAAAGTTAAGGAAACGGTTTCACATCGTAAAAAGAAAAAACATATCTTTGCAACAAAATCGAAATGCAATGGAACAAACTCCACTCTATCCCGTCGTAAGGCTCAACCCAGGCAAAGAGGAAGCCTTGCGCCGCTTCCATCCCTGGGTGTTCTCGGGCGCCATCCACGACGCTGCCAAAGGCCTGCAGGCGGGCGACACCGTCACCGTGACTGACTACGACGGCCACATCCTCGGTACCGGCTTCTGCGAGTCGGACAGCATCGCAGTGAAGATGCTCAGCTTCGAGAACCAGAAAATCGACGAATGGTTCTTCCTCGACCGCCTCAAACAGGCCTTTGAGGTGCGTAAGGCCATGGGGCTTACCGACAAACCCTGCACCAACTGCTTCCGACTCGTTCACTCCGAAGGCGACGGCCTGGCCGGTCTCATCGTCGACATCTACGGACACACCGCCGTGGTGCAGGCCCAAACCGAAGGCATGGCGCTCCACTTGAATGAGATTGTCCGAGCCCTCAAGCTAATGCCCGACCTCGGCATACAGGCCATCTACAATAAGAGTGCCGAGGCCATGCAACGCATGGGCAAGGAAGACGCCATCGTGGAAGACGGCTACCTCTTCGGCGACAGACTGGATGAAATGATTTTGGAAAACGATAGCCGCTTCTTGCCCAACTGGGAGGAAGGCCAAAAGACGGGCTTCTTCCTCGACCAACGCGAGAACCGCGAACTAGTACGGCGCTTTGCAGCAGGCAAGACCGTGCTCAACGCTTTCGGCTACACGGGCGGTTTCTCCGTCACGGCACTGAAGGGTGGTGCCCGCAGGGCCATCACCGTCGACGCTTCCAAAAAAGCCATCACCATGGCTGAGGCCAACCTTGAATTGAACGGCTATTCGAAAGAGGAGAACGCCTGCCACATGGCCGACATGAAAGAGTATGTGACTCAGATGCGCAATGGTGCCTTCGACCTCATCATTCTCGACCCTCCGGCGTTTGCCAAGCGGCACCAAGACCGGCATCGCGGCTTGGGCGGCTACAAATACATCAACGCCGAAGCCATCAAGCGCATCGCCAAGGGCGGATTGCTGTTCACCTTCAGCTGCTCGCAGGCCGTCGACAAGGCTACCTTCCAAAGCATCGTAACCGCTGCGGCCATCGAGGCCAAGCGTAATGTGAGGATTGTCGACCAGCTGTCGCAGCCTGCCGACCATCCTATCAACATTTTCCACCCCGAAGGGGCTTATCTGAAGGGGTTGATGCTTATTGTGGAATAAAAAAATGCCGTGCATGTCATTCCCTCGGGAATCTATGCACGGCATTTTTTTCAGCCTTTAATTCTTATCTTCCGCCAAGGAACGAACCCGGCTTATGCGGGTGATTCACAACTTGTCGGCTTCCCGATTTGGAAGCTGATTTACTGATGCGCTTCAGATAGGCTTTCTCCATATAATCCTTAAAATACTCGTTTTCATAGATGAATGAGTTATCCGTCATGTCGTAGATAGCCATTCTGAAGGTACGCATTTCTGTACCATAGTCTATGTTCATGTACAATGACTTGTCAGTATTATCATAGGAATAAGTGAATGAATACACCA
>JAEEGL017102564.1_pt1 | contig 10389 bp, 5 predicted proteins | sample 9134231 | NCBI WGS metagenome assembly JAEEGL01 (sample SAMN16246548, study PRJNA631951) | gut metagenome | biome: gut microbiome; feature: rumen; material: fiber-attached | host: Bos | place: Iran: Karaj | collected 2018-10
GTTTAAGGATCAAGTTAAAGAAATTAATAGCAACACAATTACTTACAACAAGTACTCTGCTATTATTGAAACTAAAGGAACTCAAAATGGTGTTCTAAATATTTTTCTTCCTAATCAATGGTTTTATATCGCTTCATATTTCACAGATTTTTACAATGAATTGATGCGTTATAAAAAAGAAGCTCTTAAGGTCGCCTCAAAAGAAAGACTTAAAATATTAAATGGCTTAGATTTAAATGATGCAGAAATAAATATACTAAATACTCTTTCCTTAAGTGATACGTCAAAAGACTACCTGAGAAAGTTTATAACAGATTATTCGTGGTGGAATGGCGCTAAAACTATAGATAGAGGGGATTTTTATGTTTCTCCTATACTTAGTAGTGCAAAATTAGTAAATGCTTCTCAGTCTTTTGTCGCGGATTTGTGCGCTTTTCTAGCGGATAAAACAGAACTTGTAAAAGCCATTATATCCGGAGAGGAAAGTTCAGAGGGCAACTTTGAATATAACACAAGTGTTCATGATTCACTGCAGCAAATCTTCTACGGAGCACCTGGTACTGGTAAATCTCACGAGATAAAGCGTTTGACCAAGGGCAAGGAGGTGATTCGTACTACTTTCCACCCCGATAGCGATTATTCAACATTTGTTGGTGCTTACAAACCCACTTCAATTGAAGTTCCTGTGCGCGATGTGACAGGTAAGATTATCATAGAGAACGGAAAACAGGTTACAGAGAATCGCATTGTTTATGAGTTTGTAGAACAGGCTTTCCTTCAAGCATATACTAAAGCGTGGAGAGCTTATGCCAACAAAGCTGATGGCGAGCAAGCAGTTGAACAATTCCTTGTAATTGAGGAAATCAATCGTGGTAACTGTGCACAGATTTTTGGTGATCTATTCCAATTGCTCGATAGGAACAATTATGGATTCTCGGAATATCCTATCACAGCTGACAAGGATATGCAGAAGCAACTTGCCAAAGCTTTCAAGGGTTTAGCAATTGCTGATGCAGAGCGCATCAACAGAATATATGAGGAAAACGAGACAGATATTGTTAGCAAGATATTAAATGGCGAAAAAATATTACTGCCCGATAATCTCTATATTTGGGCCACTATGAATACCAGCGACCAGAGTTTGTTCCCCATCGATTCTGCTTTCAAGCGCCGTTGGGACTGGAAGTATATGCCCATCTGTGAAGGTATGGAAAACGGCATCTCTTTGCGATGGAAAATCAAAGTGGGAGACAACCTCTATGACTGGTGGAATTTCCTTCAGATTATCAATAAGGAGATTCACGATCAGACCAAATCGGAGGACAAGAAACTTGGGTACTTCTTCTGTAAGACACAGAATGGTGTAATATCTGCTGAAACATTCGTTGGCAAAGTAATCTTCTTCCTCTGGAACGATGTATTTAAAGATAGAGCTTTTGCTGACAATGTATTCCTTGTTGAAGACGAAGAACTATCATTCGATAAGTTCTATGATGTGAATGCAGATGGAAAAGCAGTTGTCAAGGAGGATGTTGTAGATAAGTTCTTAAAGAATTTGGGAGTTGAATGCATAGTCGATGCAAATTCCAATCAAGGACAGGACGATGATTCTGACGATGATTTTAGCAAGAGGCACATAAAGGTGGTATATCCTGACGGTACTATTATGGAAAATAATAATTCCACCAAGACCTTAATTGACATTGTGGAAAAATACGGTCCTCAACAAATTGCAGATTTGAATATAGTCATTTCCGGATATCCAATAGTTTCGAAAGAAGTGATAAATGACACTAAGGGTTATGGCAAATCGCAACGATTGATCTCTGATGGATATTTGCTGATGACTAAGTATTCTACTGCAGCAAAGAAGAAAGTAATTGAAACAATATCAGAAAGATTGAAGCTTAATCTTACGGTCTCTATTGTTGAAAATCAAGCATAAATGCGAATACTCATTGAGGAATACAGATACAAGGCAGACGATGTAAGGCAAACAATTCACGGTATTGATGCCCTTGAAAACATCGAAGGCTACGTCTCGGTGAACTATGTAGGTTATTACTTCAATAGTCACCCCGACGTATATGACTGTGTCTTTATTCTTCCGAAGGTGCTGCTTGAAGTGAAGAATGGCGAGGAACTGGTGTTCGGCCAGTACCATCCAGAGGACATTATTTGCATCAATGAGGATTCACCTTTGACAGATGAGCAGAAGAACTTCATCTATGATTTTTCGGTATGGATTTACCGTGCCATAGTTGTGTTCTACAACGACAAGCGAAACGACACCTCGATAGTTTATCATAAGAAGGCAGCACAAATAAACAAGGGCCGCAAGCAGCGTAGCAATACGTTTCTTGACATTCTGCTTTCGCTGATTCAGTTCAACGAAGACAACGAGCAGTTCTTTATGTTTATCATCAAGAATATGCACGCTGGATTCAATAAGATAAACTGGACGCGAACAATAGCACGGACAAGTGCTGTGGTGCAAGACAACAGTGTCATCTACTTAAATCCTGTCAACAAGAAACGTCAGATTAACTTCGATGAGGAGCTGCTTATCATCTTCTTTTCCATCCTGAACTATATTCACGAACACTATGGTTTCCCAGTCAACATAAATTGCAACTATGAGCTGATAACAGGCAGGAAGTTCGAAAGTTATATGAAGGGATTTGGAAAAATTCGCTTGCAACAGATCAAGTACAAATACTTCTCGGATAAGGCACTTCAGCTTTGGGATCTTTGTTATGCTTTCTTCGACAAGGCAAATAGTGTTGTTATAGAAATTGGCCAAAGAGATTATTTGTTGGTCAAGAATTTCAATATCGTATTCGAAGCCATCATCGATGAACTGATAGGCGAGACGGGCAAGGTGCCCGCTGGCTTGAAGAAACAGGAAGACGGCAAACGGGTTGACCACATCTTTACCTATAAGGGATTGGCAACGCATGAAGAAAACAAGCCCATCTATTATATTGGTGACTCGAAATATTACAAGCGAAACAATCCGATAGGCAAGGAATCAGTAGCTAAGCAGTTCACGTATGCACGCAACGTCATACAGTGGAACCTGAATCTCTTTATGAAAGGCGACCCTGACGATGAAGACTGGAAGAAGGATTGGAGCCAGTTCCGTGAGGTGCCAAAGCTGCGTGATGATGTGACAGAAGGCTACAACATCATCCCAAATTTCTTCATAAGCGCTACTATAGACGAAGATCTAAGCTACAAGGATACAATCCGGCTGACTGAAAAGGAGAACAAATATTTCACATCGGATCAATTCAGCAATCGACTGTTCGACAGAGATACTCTATTGGTGTGTCACTATGATGTGAACTTCCTCTATGTGGTGTCGCTCTATGCTTTGAATAACAAGTCTAAGAAAGTCAGCTGGAAGAAGAAAGTAAGAGAAATTTTCCGTGATGAGATTCAACGATTGCTAACAGAACACTACCAGTTCTATGCAATGACAGCGCATCCCGACGAGGATGGGAAGCACTACATAAAGACCCACTTCCAGGACGTATTGGGCAAGATCTATACGCCATACGAAAATACTGACTATTATACGTTGGCATTGGATCTTTCTGATGTCGAAAACAATAAGAAATTGCTTGAAGAATTGCGCAAGCATTTCTATGTCGCTGAATGTGATTTGGGAGAAAACCCACAAGATGCCATCAAAAAGAAATTGGGTGAAACACCAGCTCTTATCCAGCAACGGCCAGCCCTTAAAAATATACTTACTGGATTGGTTCGCAGAACAGCTTTGGACTATACAAAGTTCATGGGGCACGAAGCCAAGTCGTATGTTATGGAGAAGATTCCAAACATCGACTTGCTGAGCATCCATTATTTTCTTCCGATGGTAGCTGGCTGTATCGATGGTTACTATGAAGTGGATCGAGTAGGTTTTACAACCTTCGGAGGCAATCCCGCCCTTCGTCTGCGTTTAGGAAGATTTATTCCTTTGGGAAATGATTTTGTTCAGATCTATCGAACCAAAATGCAACCAGGCGAATTAATATCTTATGAACAAACACTAAAAATGTATAAAGAAGATATATAATACTATGGACGATAAACTAAGACAAAGGTCGTTGAAGAACCTTCTTCGAGTTACATTTCCCGATGGAAAGGTAATTTGCCATAAAAGTGCAACAATGACTTTCGTAGACGCCTTGAAGGAAATTGGGTCGGAAAACTTTGAAAAGATTAAGATGGAGCATTGTCATCTGCCTTTACTTAGCGAGGTTATTTATCCCAAATTTGAACAAAGCATGAAACCTGTTTGTGATGGGTGGTATGTAAATGCACAAAGCGATACTGCACAAAAAGTATTGCAACTCACCTCCATCAAGAATCAGCTGGGTTTGGACATAAAAATCGAAATGGGGACGGATTTTATAACAAGTGAGGAAAAGGTTGTTCAGAAGCCGAAAAAGCGTGACAACAAATTGCTTGTTAAATTTCCCGATGGTGAATTTGTGGGAGAAGAAAATCCAATCGACACATTCCTCCAAACCATTTGGAAAATAGGCATCGATGATATTTTGAGGAAAGAAATTCAATATGCTGGAAAGCCACTTATCACGCTGTCCAAACGATTTAATGGGCAAGTGGAGGTCGGAAAGAACAGATGGCTGATGATTCCTCCACAAACCAAAGATAAGTATAAGATGCTTCTCGTTATCAGTTCGCTTATGCGGCTGAATCTGGAGGTGAGTATGATATGAATGCATTTATAGTGCTGTGAAGAACTGTGAGTCTGTGAGCATTTACGTGTAGTTGTACTGATTTTTGTGTATTAGAGTTTATTATCAAATAATATAATATTTCAATTATGAGTTATAGACCGAAACTTTACCATGCTGAGGTTCACCGAGAGAAAAGATTCTCGTCCAATTACGAGAAAGGCACTAAATATGATCATACATTGCCACTTGATAGCGCTTTTTTCGATGTTTCTCTTTTCCCTATATTCTGGGAAAGAGAAGACATTTGTGAAATCCCAAAGCATTATTTGTGCCATGAAAGATTTGCTGTAGTACGAGAAGATGAAGCGTATGTGTTTACAACAGTTACTAAAGGTTATAATTTGGTTCTTAACCAAGAAGCCTACGATCTTGGCAAAGAAGTGGCATGCTATGCATTTCATACGGAAGAAAATGTGTTAGTTGGCAAACTTAACGAGCTCACTGAGCATGGCGCGGCTTGTGAAATGTCAATTCAAAGAAAGGAAGAAATCAAGCAACCTCAAATACTGGATGGATGGCATGCAATTGTTAGAATAAGCAATAGCTATAATAAAACTAAAAGCTTGAAGTATACTATCGGTTTCGAATACGAAAGCGGTGCTAGCCTATTATTCCCGGAATATACCATAGAGATAAAGGATCCTCATAGTAAGCCACTTGAGGATATCAGAGAAGAAATAAGGGAAAAACTACACAAGACTAAAAGAGGTCAAATTATAGTTCAAATAGAAAATATATTTGTGCAGTTAATTACCTCATTAAAAGCTATTACTATGTCGAAGTATGATATGCTTAGACTATTTTGTATGGTATATAAAATCAAAATTTCCAATACCAATACATATTTAATAGAGTCCGCATATAATGAACTCGACCTAATCAATAAGATCATTAAATCCTATAAGGATAATAATTATCAAAGCAATGCATATTTGCTCCTCTTGGCTTTTGGCGACTATGTCTATAACTACCGTAGTTGGCGTTTTGGCCAAAGTCTTGGAAACAATCAATTAGCACTTGGCAAATGGGTTCAAGAGTTTATCAAGGAAACAGAGAAACCAGATTTCTCCCTTCATAATTATTTCGGAAGAGATATTTCTGATTTCGTTTCCAAATATTTAAGTGAAAGAGGAGAGTAATTTATTGAGGCTTTGAAGATATGAAACTCTACATCCTCTTCAGTTAGAGAAACGAGTATTACCAAAACATTAAATTATGAATAGTGAACTGTTGTGTCCCATTGAGAAAATATTTGGTTCTTATTTAGGTGACAAGAAATACATAATACCTGCTTATCAACGTGGTTATAAGTGGGAAGCAAAGGATGTGACTCGTCTTTTGGACGATATCGCAGTATTTGAGCCAAACGAGGAACTCGACTTGTTCTATTGTTTGCAAAACATTACTTTGGTAGAGGCAAAAGATAATGTTGATGGCAATCAGCCAATCAAAGGATATAATGTGGTTGATGGTCAACAGCGACTGACGACATTGATTGTTATTCTATCGTTTCTACAAGAATATCAAATCATCAAGGATAAAATAGAATACAATGTGAGACCTCAAACAGAGGACTTTATTTGTAACTATCTTTACAAAGAGAGTAATCTGGGAGAATTCTCTGACTGGAATTCCTTCCTGAAGTATTGCGACGAAAATGGCAAGGATTATGACTATCAGGATATTTTCTATTTGTTCCAATCTTACAAAACTGTATCCCAATGGTTCAAGGACCATCCAGACAGGGAAACGATGATGAAGGACAAGATTCTGGATAACGTCAAGATGATAGTCAATCTTACGAAAAATGTAGAAGAACAGGATCTCTTTGAAAACCTTAATGGAAAGAGGGTCCCACTGGATGGAGCTGACCTGATTCGAGCTATCATCATCACACGTGTTGCCAAACAAGAAGTCGTTGAATTTGAAGGCACCATCAAGGCCAACGTAATCCTGAATGAGAGAAGAATAAGAATCGGAATGGCCTTGGACGAAATGAATCGATGGTGGTCACAATCTGAGGTGTCCACTTATTTCAGGTATTTCGCAAAGGAAGCCAAGGTAGAGGCCGGAAGTACCGTTGCCTTCAATGATGATATTTACCCTATCAATCATCTTTTCAAACTATATGTACTGGCATTCGGTAATGGCAATCTATCTATGGATACCTTTGAAAAGGAATCGGTAGAAGATGGTTTCTTTGATAAACTGGTTGATTTTCATCGCACCCTCCAAGACTGGTACGGAGACCAGAAACTGTATCATTTGATCCTTTTTGCATACCTCAATGGAGCAATATCGGATAACGGGAAAAAGCAGTCCCTGTCTTTCAAGAAGATTTATGGGATATGGAAAGAGAAATCGAAGCTTAATTTCATCAATTGGCTTAAGGAAAGAATACAGGAGAATGCTGAGATCAAGGATCTTGTCTCTGAAAAAGATGAGACAAAGAATGAATCCAGAGCATTTGAGGAGAATTATTTCGATGCGAAGTATATATGCATCTATGTTTTGCTGGACATCATAGACATCCTGAAATCTCCCAAAAGAATCAACCGCCTGCCCGCTCGAAACTTCAAGGCTGCTGACGAGGACCTTGAACACATCTTTCCTCAAACACCCATTGGGGACAGAAAGAAGGAACTCGAGAAACAGAAAGAAATCCTTAAACAGTACGTTGAGACCATCAATAGATTTATTGAAGAAGGAGAGAGGATACAGATTTCCGAGATTGAAAACAAATGGAATAACGAGGACTGGAGAAAAACGACCAAGGAATTGATTAATGAGAAACTCAAGAAGGTTATTCCCATCAATTCCTTGGGAAACATCTGCCTGCTGCATAGGAACGTGAATCGAGGTTACGGAAACGACTTTTTCCTGGATAAACGAATTGATGTGATGCGAAAATCTCAAGACGGATTATATGTGCGTCCTCACGTCTATGATGCCTTCAACAAGGTCTTCCTTGAGAGGGAGCAGAAGTCGATTGGCGTCGATAAAATGACGGGATGGAACAAGTCGGATATCCTGGAACGTCGCAAGGATATCATCAAGAAAATCTTTGAATTCCTAAACAATGATTTGATATGAAAAGACATAATGCGATACTTAAGGATGAGAATCTCTTGACATTGTTTTCGCTCAACAACCTGATTGTTCCTGAGATACAGCGTGAATATGTGTGGGGCAACAATCCCGAAGTGCTCGAAAGGTTTCTAAATGACCTTAAAAACAAGGCTGAACTGTGCAATAAATGTCATCATGTCCACACCGACAAGAATGTTAATGTCGGATTCCTCTATTCATACAAGCCTCCGTATGTGAAATTCGAAAGCGATCGAATCCTGGACGAATATCTCATTGATGGTCAGCAAAGGATTACCACGCTCTTCCTGCTACTGCTATATCGGGCTGCCGTAGAAGGAAGAGTCAATGACTTTATGACCATTTTTAGGGTGGAGAAGGAGAGCTTCGAGATGGGATTCAATTACAAGGTGCGCGACTTGACGCAGCGCTTCATAATGCAACTGCTTGATCACGTCAAGAAGCTGGAGACGAAAGCCTTTGACTTTCTCGATGATTTAGATAATAATAGCCCGTCGTGGATATTGGGAGATTATCGAATTGACCCGACAGTCAAGTCGATGCTTTCGGCCTTGAAAAGCATCAGGAATGTGTTCGACAATACAGAGAACTTTTATTTCGACTATCTGCTGATCAATATACACTTCTGGCACTTCAAGACTGAAACGACTTCCCAGGGAGAGGAACTGTACATCACGATGAATTCCCGTGGTGAACAATTGTCGGACAATGAGATGAAGAAAGCTCGAGCCATTCCCAATGTAAAATTAATAGAATATGGTCAAAAATGGGAAAACTGGCAGACCATCTTCTGGAGAAAACGAGGTGATAACAGCAACGCCGACAAGGGGTTCAACAACTATCTTTCCTCGATTGAGGGCTTGGAACGGTTCATGGCTTCAGATCGCAGTGAACGGCCTTCCATAACCACGATAGAGACATATATGAAGGAATTGGAATATGTTACAGGTGATTATTTCGGAGGTGAGGTTAAAAGATTATATCCTGGAAAGTATACCGCGTGGTTTGATGCGTTTATAACTGAACTGTGGAAACAGATCAATAAGTACGATGGTGTCTGGAACATCATTGACCCAAGAGGCAAAGGACCGGAGGTATTCAAAGACTACAGGAATAAAACCCAGGCAAGAAACCTGAGTATGCTCTTTTGGCCCTGGATGTATTACTTCAAGACGCTAAAATCGGAAACGGAAATAGATGCCCAATTGCTCATCAGAATCATTCATTTCTATTTCGTCCGTTACAACTGCTTCAAACGAGCTACAACTTCCATTAAAGAAATTGTAGAGAAAATGAAGAATCCTGATGAAATCCAGAATATGGAACCGGATGATACAGGAGACGACGATGATGGCGACAATACAAACTCAAAGATATTTAGCAAGGAAGAAATACGCATCTCAGAAATCGTTTATGATCAACCTGAAGACTGTCAAAACAAGATGGAATCGCTGATCTGGGAGATTCAGGACCTTCCATATTTCAGAGATGGTAAGGATGTCGGTGGCAATACCATTATTGATTATCTGATTGATGGCATCGTTGGTAATTCCAATATGGAGTCGGGCTTAGAAACTCTTAAGAATGACATCACGGGGATTCTTAAAGATGGAGTCTTAGAAGAAGGAAATATACTGGTCAAAGAGATTCTACTATTCTACCTAGATGATCAAAAGGCGTTCTGGAAACAACAGAGCCCCTGGTACTACTACAATTATGAGACAAGCGAATGGAAGCGCATTGTCAGGACTCGCCATTTCCTGAACTTCTTTGTCGATTACCGAGAGGCTCGCAAAGATAATACTGCGACAGACCTCAGTTCCTTCCTCAAACTCAAGAGAGATGAGTTCTTTAAACATAACTCAATTCTAACCGCCCCATTGGATCATCGAACACTCTGCATCTTGTATGATTTCCTAACTGGCAACAAACTTTGGGATGATGATCATAAAAACATCACCTTCAAGAATGATCCTAATTCTACCAAAGAATTGTATTCGGGGCAGGATACTTTATGGAGAGGCAAGAGATATGTGGATTCAAATAGTCAAGTCCGGTTGCCTGATGGTTGGCAGAATAAATTGAAAGAGCGTAATGTCCAAATAAACGTGCCGACAGTTGCGTCATCTTCATCGCCAGCAGATGAAAAAATAGACCCACTGAGTCCTCCTGCATAGGGGGACTCTTTTTGTCTGCCGTTTTCGAATGTGCCACCTCTAGCGGAATGAAAAGTCCCACACCCAAGTGTGTCTATTTATTCAGGAAAACGTCTACATTTTAGGGGAAACCAGCTTAACGTGTCTACTGCTGGTAGGAAAAGACACACCACTCTTTTATCAAAAAATCAACTTTTTCAACTTTTTCAATTCTCAATTTTATCAATTCAGCAAACACCCAAAAAAGCAAGCCGACCTTCACAGGGGGGCTTGCAGTCCTTAATTATTACACCATAATTTGCATTATTGCAAACTATAAAAAGAGTTCGCAAAGGTAATCATATTCCTCGACATAA
>JAEEGL017219880.1_pt1 | contig 10389 bp, 10 predicted proteins | sample 9134231 | NCBI WGS metagenome assembly JAEEGL01 (sample SAMN16246548, study PRJNA631951) | gut metagenome | biome: gut microbiome; feature: rumen; material: fiber-attached | host: Bos | place: Iran: Karaj | collected 2018-10
CGGTAACAAGCATATTCAAAACCGTTATTTGCCTTGAAATTGCAATGGTTTCGGTTTTAAATCAGAATAGATAAAATGCAGAAACTTCCCTCCCAAGCCTGAGCCCTGGGCCCTGAGCCCTGAGCCCTACAAATTCCAATTCTTCTCAAAAAAAGGAACATCCATGAAACGCTTTTCCGTAAGATTCTTCTGTATTTTGCTCTGCTTATCGCTGCTCTGCGGCGGCGCCGCATCCGTCTGGATAACCTGAAGATCGACAAAGGGTATTCGTTCAGGAGAAATTAAATTTCAGCTTATCGGACTCTGAGCCACATAAACTGCAAAACGCCTTCCGGAAGGCGATCTTGATTATTCTGTCATAATATGGTATAATATCTAAAAAATACAATAAATGAGGATCAAAAGATGAAAGCAACGGGCATTGTAAGAAAATTTGATGAAAACGGCAGATTCGTGATCCCCATGGAGCTCAGAAAGCTTCTGGGGCTGGAGACCCGCGACGACGCGCTGGAGGTATTCGTGGAGGACGATAAGATCATCCTCAAAAAATACGAGCCGGCGTGTATTTTCTGCGGCGGCATGGACAACCTCTTTTCCTATAAGGATAAAAAGGTGTGCGGCAAGTGCGCCGCAAAGCTCGGCGCGATCGGGGAAGCACTGTTATAAGAACGAAAAAGGGGGATATTATGAATCAGATCATAACTTCGGGCACGCGGTTTGTTGACGACAAGGGCAGAGAACGCGTCTTCAGCGGCGTCAACTACGTGTATAAGGGTGTGGAGACCGATGAAAACGGCGTGATCCATTATAAAAACCCGCTCACGGACGCGCTGCTTGCCGCGCTGGCGAAAAAGGGCGTCAACGTGATCCGCCTGGGCTGCACCTGGGCGGGCATCGAGCCCGAAATGACGCAGTACAACATGACCTATCTCGCGGAATACAAGGCGGCGGCGCAGCGGTGCGCCAAATACGGCATTTACGTATTTCTGGACTGGCACCAGGATCTGTATTCGCCCTATTGTTTCAACGGGGCGGACGGCGCGCCCGCGTGGGCCTGCAAATACGCCAAACGGCTGCACAAGGCCCGCTTCATCTGGGCGGAGGGCTATTTCTTTGACCGCAACGTGCAGCGCTGTTTCGACGCGTTCTGGAACAACGAGGAGGTGCACGGCAGGGGCCTCAGGGACCGCTTCTGCGATATGCTGGCCTTTACGGTAAAATATTTTGCGGACTGCGATAATATATTGGGCTACGACGTGTTCAACGAGCCCTACCCGGGCACGGCGGGCGGAAAGATCTTTCGCAATATCGTGGCGAACGGCGCGGGCACGCTGCTGCTCAGCGGCAACGTGGACCGCAGAAAGCTGCTTGCCGATGCGAAGAAAAAAGACGTGATGTCGATGCTCTCCGTGGCGGACGATCCCGTGGTTTACCGCGGCGTGATCGGCAGCGCGGAAAAGACGCTTACGAAATTCGATACCGGCGCGTATTACGACTTCATCTGCGCGGCGGCCGCCGCCATCCGCAGCGTTACGGACAAGGGCGTGCTGTTTATGGAGAATTCCTATTATTCCAACACCGGCATTCCCTGCCGCACGCCCCACGCGGTGCTGCCGGACGGCGAAAAGGAGCCGTACCTCGCCTTCAGCCCCCACGGCTACGATATCACCGTGGATTCGCCCCTCACCAACGAAGCCAGCCCCCACCGGGTGGACTATATTTTTGCCGAGCATAAGCGCAAGCAGGAGCGCATGGGGATCCCGGTGCTGGTGGGCGAATGGGGCGGCATGGTGCCGGGCAGCGATAAATACCCCGCGCTGGAGCACCTGATCGACCTGTTTGATTCCAACCGCTGGAGCCAGACCTACTGGCATCTGCTGGAGGACATGCCGGAAACGAAGATCATGGAGGTCCTTTCCCGCCCCTATCCGCAGGCGGTGGCAGGCACCGTCACGCGCTACGCTTACGACCGCAAAAACGACGTGTTCGACTTAAGCTATACCGGCGACGCCGCCGTAAAGGCGCCAACGCTGATTTACCTGCCAAAGGAGCCGAAAAAGATCTTTTCCACCAAGGCCTATACGCTGAAAAAGGAAAACGGCGCGTATCTTCTGCAGGTGCACGCGGGCAAAGGCGCGTGCGCGGTAAAGGTGGAATTCTGATGCCCTGGAAATGGATCGTTTTGGGATACCTCGCGGCGATCTCGCTCGTCAGCGTGGCCGTTACCGTTTACGATAAGCTTGCCGCCAAGCGCAGACCGCGGCGCCGCGCACCCGAAAAAACGCTGATGCTGCTGGGGCTGTCCGGCGGGGCGGCGGCTATGTACGTCACCATGCTTCTCATCCGCCACAAAACGCAGCACAAAAAATTCATGATAGGCCTGCCGCTGTTCATCGTGCTGCACGTGCTGACCGCTGCAGTCCTTTTATACTTCTTTATATTTCGTACTTAACACTCAAAACTCAACACTCAAAACTGGCAAATAACGGGAGTATCTATGTTAGAAGTAAAAAATCTATGTTTCACGGTGCCGGACGAACAGCGCCGGGCCGATCTTTCCATCGTCAGCGACGTCTCCTTTACGCTGGAGGACGGTAAATTTTTAGTGCTCACGGGCCCCAACGGCGGCGGTAAATCCACGCTGGCGAAGCTCATTATGGGCATCGAGCAGCCCACGGCCGGGCAGATCTTGTTCAACGGCGAGGATATAACCAATCTGAGCCTTACCGAACGCGCCAAAAAAGGGATCGGCTACGCCTTTCAGCAGCCGCCGCGCTTCAAGGGGCTGACCGTGCGCAGGCTGCTGAGTCTCGCAAGCGGCCGGGACCTGCCCGAAAACGAGTGCTGCGCCTACCTTACCAAGGTGGGGCTGTGCAGCCGCGATTACCTGAACCGCGAGGTGGACGCGTCCCTTTCCGGCGGCGAGGTAAAACGCATCGAGATCGCCACCATCATGGCGCGCGATTTGAAGCTGGCCATCTACGACGAGCCGGAGGCGGGCATCGACCTGTGGAGCTTTTCCATGCTGGTGCAGAGCTTCCGCGGCATTGCGAGCCAGAAAAACGAGAGCGTGATCATCATCTCGCATCAGGAGCGTATCATGAAGCTGGCGGACGAGATCATCGTGATCGCGAACGGCAAAATCAAAACGCGGGGCGCGCGGGACGAAGTGCTGCCCGCGCTCTCGGGCGAATTTGACGCCGCCTGCGAAATGCGCGGCGAAACCACGGAGGCGGAAACATGAACATCACGGATAAAAACCTGCTGGACGCGATCTCGGATTTCAGCGCCATGCCCGCGGGCGCGGCCTTCAACGTGCGCAAAAACGGGCAGAAGCTGGACCGCCGCTCCACCGAGCACGTGCTGATCTACACCAAAGAGGATAAACCCGGTATCGATATCAAAATCCTGCCCGGCACGAAAAAAGAGGCCGTGTATATTCCGGTGATCATCACCGAAACCGGCGTGGCGGATAAAGTATATAATGATTTTTACGTGGGCGAGGATGCGGACGTGACCATCATCGCGGGCTGCGGCATCCACAATTCCGGCTGCGAGGAGGCGCGGCACGACGGCGTGCACCGCTTCTTCATCGGCAGAAACGCGCGCGTGAAATATATTGAAAAGCATTACGGCGAGGGCACGGGCGAAGGCAAAAACGTGATGAACCCCGTCACCGAGGTTTTTCTCAGCGAGGGCGCCGTGTGCGAAATGGAGACTGTGCAGATCCGCGGCGTGGATTCCACAAAACGCGTAACGAACGCCTTTCTGGAGGCGGACGCGAAATTCAACGTCACCGAGCGCCTGATGACCCACGGGCAGCAGCACGCGGATTCGGATATGACGGTGGAGCTGAACGGCGCGGGCGCCGCGGCGCAGATCGTATCCCGCTCCGTGGCGAAAGACGGCTCCGTGCAGGTGTTCCATCCCGTGGCCGTGGGCAATGCCGCCGGAAAAGCGCATATCCAGTGCGACGCCATCATCATGGATACCGCCAGAGTCCGCTCCATCCCCGAGATCGCCGCCAACGACGCGGACGCCCAGATCGTGCACGAGGCCGCCATCGGCCGCATCAACAGCGACCAGCTCTTAAAGCTGATGACCTTCGGCATGCGCGAGGAAGAGGCGGAAGCGGTCATTATTGAAGGTTTTTTAAAATAAAAAGCAATTTCAAATGAGGAATGAGAAATGAGGAATGAGGAATGCAGCCGCCGCCGACATTCCTAATTCCTGATTTACTGAGGTTGCCATGCAATATATCGACTTTCACTCCCACGTCTATCCCCCCGCTATTGCCCGCAAGGCGACGGTGGCCACGCTGGATTTTTACGATCTGGTAAGCCCTTACGAGGGCACGCCGGAGGAAAAGCACGCGCTGGACGAGAGCGCCGGGATCACGCACAGCGTGATCCTGCCCGTGGCTGTGCTGCCGCGGCTGGTGCATAACTGCAATCTGTACGCCGCCGAGACCGCGAAAAACGACCCGCACTTTATCGCCTTCGGCACCGCGCACGCCGGGGACGAGCATATGCTGGAGGAGGTTGAGACCTTTGCCTCCCTCGGGCTTTGCGGCGTCAAGCTGCACCCCGATATGCAGCGCTTCAACGCGGACGACGAGCGGCTCTATCCGCTGTACGATATGATCCAGGGCAAGCTGCCGGTGATGTTCCATTCCGGCGATTTCCGCACCCAGTATTCCCGCCCCGCCCGTATCCGGAAGGTGATGGACGATTTCCCCAAGCTTGTGGTGATCGCGGCGCATCTGGGCGCGTGGAGCCTGCAGGAGGAAGCCCTGCCGCTGCTGCGCGATCAGGAGAACTGCTTTGTGGATACCTGCTCCAGCATGAGCCATATGGAGCCCGCGCGCGCCATGAAATACATCCGCGCGTACGGCGCGGACCGCGTCTTTTTCGGCACCGATTACCCGGTGGAGGACCCGGTGCACCAGATCAAAACGCTGGAAAGCCTGCCCCTGACCGACGGGGAAAAAGAAAAAATCGCGCACGGAAACGCGCAACGGTTTTTGAAAGAGATCTGCGGCGCTGATTTGTAACAGCTTTCAAATTGGAATTTATCGGTGAAATGAAGAATTAAAAATTAAAAATTGTGGAAGGGCTCCGCCCTTACCCGATTTTAAGAAGTGAAACCACCGGTATCATCGTTAATATGCGGCGATAGCCGCCACCTTAATTTTTAATTTTACATTTTTAATTTTTAATTCTGAACATCCCGATAATCTGAAAAAATTTTTTCCTCTTTTCCGTAACGTTTTTCCTTTTTCGCGCACTAACGGACGAAACCGCAAAAAAGAGGTGACACGATGCAGCCCTTAGACGAGATCTACCGGGAGTACGCCGGGTACGTGTACCATTACCTGTGCGCACTCACGGGCAGCGAGGAGCTGGCCGAGGAACTAACGCAGGATACCTTTGTGGAGGCCGTAAAAAACGCGCACAAATTTGAAGGCCGCGCCTCCGTTTCCACGTGGCTGTGCGGCATCGCCAAAAACCGGCTTCGGGTATGGCAGCGCAAGCACCCGCCCACGGCGGAGCTCACCGAGGAAATTCTGACAGATACCGCCCCCTCGGCGGAGAGCGAGGCAATCTCGGCCGAAGCGCGCGGAGCGCTGTACAAACGCCTGCACGCACTCCCGGAGCCGTATCGCGAGGTGCTGTATCTGCGGCTGTTCGCGGGGCTGAGCTACAAAGAGATCGCCGACGTGTTCGGCAAAACGGAAAACTGGGCGCGCGTCACCTTTTACCGCGGCAAAGAACAGTTAAAGGAGAACGAGACCGATGAAAAATGATCTTACCTGCGGTATCGTAAAAGACCTGCTTCCCTCCTACGCGGACGGGTTGACCGGCGGAGAAACCAACGAGGCCGTGGAGCGCCATCTGGCCGGGTGTGCCGCCTGCAAAGCCGCGTACGACAGTATGCGGGCGCCCGCCCCCGTGCCGGAAACGGAAAAAGACAAAACGGAAATCAGCTATTTAAAAAAGGTAAAAAAGAAACACCTGATCAGCGCCGTGTGTGTTGCTTTGGCCGTGCTGCTGCTGGCGGGCGGCGTGTTCGGCGGGCTCTACGCCAAACGCGTTTACGCAAAATCGCCCGTTACCCGCAGTAACCTTATGGACCTTGTATTGGAAGTATCGGAGGATGGCAAAGAGGCGATCCTGCGCGGGCAGCTCGCGGAGGGCCTTACCCTTGCCGCCGGAAGCGATACGGCGTTTGATCCCGCCGCGGGCAAACTGACCTTTACGCTGTACAGCCGCCGCGCGCGCACGAACGATTCAAACGTGGTACACGAGGTATTCCGCACCTCGGACGCAGTAAAAAGCGTATATCTGGACGACGTGCCCCTGTGGGATAACGGTACCGCGATCAGCGAGCGCATCGGCCGCGTATTTGCCGCCGCGCACCCGTATATGGGCGCGATGCCCGAAAACGCCGTGAGCGCCGAGGCGCTGGAGATCGGCAAAACCTTCGGCGCGTTCACAAACGAGCTCACCACCTCCACGCAGCCTTACGTCTGGGTCATGCACTTTGAAAACCCCGTGACCGAGATGAACGAAGCCGAGATCCAGTCGGAGCTGACGCTGGACGCGGTGCTGCTGCTTGCCACGATCGGCAATCTTGACCGCGTGGATTTCTATTATACCGTTCCCGTGGAGGATCGCGGCCGGGTCGGCGTGCTGCGCATTACGACGGACGACGCGGACGCGCTGCTGGGCACAAGCGTAAAAGCGGCCGGGCAAACGCCCGCCGGGCTGCAGGAACTGCAGGAACGCTTCGTGCGGCGCATGAACGAAGCGATCACAATAGAAGGCTTTCTCTTCACGACCGAAGACGGCTCGCGGGTGATCGGGTTCCGTTCGGAAATACCGTAAATTGAAATTTTAATTGACTCTCCCCCTCCTCCCGTAGTATACTTACAGTATCACCGCGGGAGGTATTATTATGAAAAAGAGATACATCGCCCTTGCCGTACTGGGCGTGGCCGCCGCGGCGGCGCTGATCACGGCCGCGAGCCGGAACGTTTCGGAAAAACAGCAGCTGAACCGCGAGATCCCCTACGACATACTGGCGGCGGACGACTTTACGCCCGTGCTGCGCTTTGCCGTGGCTTCCGACGTTCATATCAGCGTGGGGGACGACGCGCGCAACCCGCGCCTGGGGCAGCTCTTCGATACCGCCTACGCCTATGCCGACGCGAGCAGCACCTATAAGGGGCTGGACGCCGTGGTGCTGGTGGGCGACATTACGGACAGCGGCAGGCAGGAAGAATACGATATTCTGAATGAGATCATAAATTCCCATATCCGCGAGGGCACGAGGCTGATCCCGGTGATGGGCAACCACGACCTCGGCAACACGGGCACGGAGGGCTACCTTGCAAACCTCGGCGACACGCTGGATCTGCACGAGGTGATCAATGGCTTCCATTTTATCGGCCTCTCCCCGCAGCCGACGGATACCTGGCACACGCCGAGCCAGATCCTGTGGATGGCCAAGGAGCTGCGCAAGGCCGAAAAGGACGATCCGAATAAACCCATATTCACCTTCCAGCACGGGCACATCTGGAAAACGGTATACGTGAGCCGCAGCTGGTACACGCAGATGAGCGCACCGCTGCACGCCGTATATTCCCTGTATCCGCAGGTCGTCAATTTCAGCGGCCACTCCCACGGGCCGGTCAATAACCCCTTGGAGGTGTGGCAGAGCCGCTATACGCTGTTCGGCACAGGCACGCTGAAGTATTTTGAGATGGAGCGCGATATCTCCGACAACACGGTGCCCGCCGGCAGCGAAAACGCCGCGCAGTACCTGATCGTGGAGGTGGACGCGAACAACTACGTGCGCGTAATGCCCTATAACCTGCTCACGAACGATTTCTTCAAAACGCCCACCCGCATGGACAATTCGGAAACCCGGCTGATTTTCGGCGTGAATATCCCCCGCGGCCGCAAGGACTTCGCCTACACCGCGGCCCGCAAAAAGACCGCCAAAGAGCCTTGGTTCCCCGCAGACGCCGCCATCCGGCTGAAGGAACAGACTGCGGATACCGTAACGCTGGAATTCGACCAGGCGGACGATTACGAATGCGTTTACGGCTACCGCATCGAGGTGGCCGACGTGAACAGCCCGCGCAAGGCGGTGCTCACCAAAGAGATCTACTCGGAATACTACTTTGAGCCGATGTCCGATACCCTCACCGTGACGCTGGAGGGCCTTGCCCCCGGCAATTACACGGTCCGCGTTATCCCGCTGAACGTGTGGCTGATGGAAGGGGAACCGATCTCGGTGCCGTTGAGCCTCACATAAATTGCAGTTTATTGAGTCGTTTTGAGTATTGAGTGTTGCGTGTTGAGAAAAACTGTGATTGTAAGTTGTTTGCTGCTGCACAGGATTCTCAAAACTCAAAACGTAAAACTCAACACTTTGAAAGGATGAAACCATGAACATACAGGGCTTCCAAAAGCTGACGATGCTGGATTTTCCCGGCAAAACGGCCTGCACGGTATTTACGGGCGGGTGCAACCTGCGCTGCCCTTTCTGCCATAACGTGGCGCTGGTGCTGGACCCGGAAGGCGAGCCCTTCCCGGAGGAGGAGATCTTCGCCTACCTCGCAAAACGCCGCGGGATACTGGACGGCGTGGCCGTGACCGGCGGCGAACCGCTGCTGCAGCCCGATATCGCGGATTTTCTGCGCCGCGTAAAGGACATGGGCTTTCTGACCAAGCTGGATACCAACGGCTTTTTCCCCGAAGCGCTGGAGGCGCTGCTCGGCGAAGGGCTGGTGGATTACGCGGCCATGGACGTAAAAAACAGCCCCGAAAAATACGCGTTTACCTGCGGGCGGGAGACCGTGGACCTAACGAAGCCCGAGCGCAGCATGGCGCTGTTAAAAACCAGCGGGATCGATTACGAGCTGCGCACCACCGTGATCGGGGGCTTTCATACCCTTGCCGATATCGAGGCGATCTGCAAATGGATCGAAGGCGCGCCGCGCTATTATTTACAGGCCTTTAAGGACTCCGGCATACTGAAAGAGGGCTCCGGCACAACGCTGCCCGAGGCGGAAATGCTCGCCATGCGGGATCTGGCAAGGCGGTACGTGCCGGTTTGTGAATTGCGTGGGATTTAAACAAAAAAACAACAATATATTGTGCATTTAATCAAAATATAAAAAATTCAACACAGAATATTGATTTTTAAAGAGCCGTGTGGTATGATATTTCCCGCACGGCTTAACTACTGTTCAGATACAGTGAAGAAACAAGAAGAAAAGGAAGGAGAAAGAAGAAAAACATGTATCAGGTATTGAAGAGAGACGGCCAGATCGCGGAATTCGACATCAACAAGATCGCCGCCGCCATTGCAAAGGCGTTCGAAGCGGAAGGGAAGCAGTACAACCAGAGCGTGATCGATTTTATCGCCCTGCGCGTGACCGCGGATTTCGAGCCCAAAATCAGGGAGGGTCTCATCAGCGTGGAGGATATTCAGGACAGCGTAGAGCACGTTCTCGGCGAGGCGGGTTACGCGGACGTGGCCAAGGCCTACATCCTGTACCGCAAAAACCGCGAAAAGATCCGCAATATGCGCTCCACCATTCTGGATTATAAGGAGATCGTAAACAATTACGTACACGTAAACGACTGGCGCGTAAAAGAGAATTCCACCGTCACCTATTCCGTGGGCGGTCTCATCCTCTCCAACTCCGGCGCCATCACCGCCAACTACTGGCTGAGCGAGATCTACGACGAAGAGATCGCCAAGGCGCACAAAAACGCCGATATCCACCTGCACGACCTCTCGATGCTCACCGGCTACTGCGCGGGCTGGAGCCTGCGGCAGCTGATCGAGGAGGGCCTGGGCGGCGTGCCCGGCAAGATCACCTCCGCCCCGGCGAAGCACCTGGCTTCCCTTTGCAACCAGATGGTCAATTTCCTGGGCATCATGCAGAACGAATGGGCAGGCGCGCAGGCGTTTTCGAGCTTCGATACCTATCTCGCCCCCTTCGTGAAGATCGACAACCTCTCTTACCGCGACGTAAAGAAGGCCATCCAGAGCTTTATTTTCGGCGTGAACACCCCCAGCCGCTGGGGCACCCAGGCGCCCTTCTCCCACGTGCCCCTGGACTGGACCGTCCCCAACGACCTGGCCGAGCTCCCCGCCATCGTCGGCGGCAAGGAGATGCCCTTCAAGTACAAGGACTGCAAGAAGGAAATGGACATGGTCAACAAGGCCTTCATCGAGGTCATGATCGAGGGCGACGCCAACGGGCGCGGCTTCCAATACCCGATCCCCACCTACTCCATCACCCGCGATTTCGATTGGAGCGAGACCGAGAACAACCGCCTGCTGTTCGAGATGACCTCGAAATACGGC
>JAEEGL010508765.1_pt1 | contig 10388 bp, 9 predicted proteins | sample 9134231 | NCBI WGS metagenome assembly JAEEGL01 (sample SAMN16246548, study PRJNA631951) | gut metagenome | biome: gut microbiome; feature: rumen; material: fiber-attached | host: Bos | place: Iran: Karaj | collected 2018-10
AAATCCATTCCCTCTCTGGGCTCCTTGGAAGCACATACGGTAACGCTTACTACTGTGTCACCATACTGTACCCAAACCTGTCCGTTGGCCTGCTCGCAGACCTTGCCGATCTCCAGCTGAAGAAGTCTTCCTCCAAGCGGATATCTGAATGTTCTGTAATCTGTAAATCTTGGCATTGCAACTACCTCCTGTAATGCGTGTAACTAACAAAAAATAAAGGCGGGTACATGCCCCGCCCATACTATCAAATTTTACTTTCTCAGTCCTAAGCGAGCGATGAGATTTCTGTATCTCTCAAGATCGTTCTCCTTAAGATAAGCAAGCATGTTTCTTCTCTGACCTACCATCTTGAGCAGTCCTCTTCTGGAGTGGTGGTCCTTCTTGTGAACCTTAAGGTGCTCGTTGAGGTCATTGATTCTGTAGGTAAGGATAGCAACCTGAACTTCGGGGGAACCTGTGTCTCCCTCTTTAAGCTGATAATCCTTGATGATCTGCTGTTTCTGTTCTTTAGTAATCATTTGTTTTCTCCTTTTCTTTAATGCGCCGGCTGCTGAGCTGTACGTTGGAGTGTCGATACCCTAAGCATCCGGTAAATTTACGAACGATTTATAATAGCACGCAGAAAGCTTGAATGTCAATAGTTTTTTAGGCTTTACAGAACTTTTTTAATTGACAAAAAGCGCCCGCGGATCAATATCCGCGGGCATATGACTTTAAGGAAAGGATTTTTATCAAAGGTCGTTCCTTATCAGGTCCTCAAGTGTTTCTCCCTTAACTGCTACGTAGCTCTCATTTCCGTTTCTCAGCATTACAGTTGCGGGGATCGGAAGCTTATTGTAGCGGGAAGCCATGGAGTAGTGATAGGCTCCGGCGGTGCATAAAGCGATGATGTCATATCTTCCTACGCTTTCAGGAAGCATGACTCCCTCCTGGAGAATATCTCCGGACTCGCAGCAGCGGCCGACTACCGATGCTTTGAAGGTGCAGGGCTCGTTCATCTTGTTTGCCGCAAACAGCGTATATGATGCCTTGTACAGCGCGTATCTCGGGCTGTCAGGCATACCGCCGTCTACTGATACGTAATTCTTATATCCGGGTATCTTCTTTACAGTTCCTGCAGTGTAGAGCACCATTCCGGCATCTGCTACGATGGACCTTCCGGGTTCCATGTGGATCTCCGGAAGATCAAGACCCAGTCTCTCACAGGCACCTTTAACAGCAACAGATACTTCCTTCACCTTGCTGTCAATGTCGAGATAGGGATCTGTATCCACATAGCGCACGCCATAGCCTCCGCCGAGATCCAGCTCATCAGCAGTAAAGCCCAGCTTGTCTCTGCATTCCGCTATGAACTCCAGCATGATGACCGCTGCCCTCTCGAAGACGTCCTCGGTGAACACCTGAGAACCCACGTGGCAATGGAAACCTTTTAGTTCGATATGCGGCTGTTTCAGAGTGTATTCAGTGATCTCCAGAGCCTGTCCGGTCTCAATGGCCGTTCCGAACTTGGAATCGACCTTGCCTGTAGCTACCTCCTCAAAAGTATGAGGGTCGATTCCCGGAGAAAGTCTGAGAAGCATTTTCTGTTTGATGCCGCGTCGTGCAGCTTCCGCCTCTACAGCCTTTACTTCTTCAACATTGTCAGCTACAAAATATCCGATGCCATGATCCATGGCAAATGCTATATCCCAATCGGTCTTATTATTTGAGTGGAAGTAAGCTTTGGACAGATCGAAACCCGCGTTAAGAGCAGTGTATATCTCCCCGGACGAAACCACGTCTATACCCATGCCCTCTTCAGTCATGATCTCATAGATCCTCTTGAAGCTGTTAGCCTTGGACGCATAAAGAGGGATGGCTCTGTCATCGAAATATTTCATGAAAGCGTTCTTATACGCTCTGCACTTCTCCCTTATCTTATCCTCATCCATCAGATATACCGGAGTGCCGTATTTCTTTGCAAGTTCAACTGTGTCCTGTCCCGCGAATAAGAGATGGCCTTCTTTTGAAACAGATAAATTATCACAGATCATATAATCACCTACTTTTCTATGATTCTGACTTATTATACATATATTTTAATAGTTTTATGCATTCTGTGCAATCTTCTTTTGGAGCCAGTCCTTACCGTCAACAAAACGTGATACGATAAATGATGTCACATAGTCGCCTGAAGAGTTTATCATGGTTGCAGGAGGATCCACCAGATTGCCGATAGCTACTAAAATAGGGAAGGCCAGTTCGATCTGTGTAGGGAAGAATATTGAACAAATAATGTATTCTCCGATATATCCGCCACCGGGAACTCCGGACATTCCAACTGATGAAAGAACTGCTACGAGCACGATGGGAATCAGCTGTCCCCATGTAAGAGGCTGACCGAATACTCCGAGTACAAAAGCGATCTTAAGTACGCAGGAGAAGCAAGATCCGTCCATATGCATGGTTGCGCCTAAAGGAAGCACCATCTCTGATACGTCCTTTGAAATACCTGTCTCTTCAGCAACCTCCATATTAGTAGGGATGGTAGCTACAGATGAACAAGTACCGAGTGATACTACCGCAGGTCTTGCAATATGTGAGAACATCTCTTTTACAGCCCCCTTGCCGCCTCCGAAATATGCGAACAGAGGAAATGCCGTAAAGATATATACAAAGCAAAGCGGATAGTAAACAAGCATTGCACGTCCATAAGATTCTGTGATCATTGAGCCGTAGTCTGCAACCAGTCCGGCGAAAATAGCAAAGAATGCTATAGGCGCATAGTATGTAACGATCTTTACAAATCTCAGCATGACTTCTGTAAGTCCATGCAGGAAATTAGTGACTACTCCTTCTCCATTTTCAGCCAGATTAGTGGCAAAGCCGAACAGCAGAGAGAATACGATCAGCGGAAGCATAGCTCTTCTGGAAAGCAGTCCAACGAAATCATTTGCAGTGAAGAAGTTTACGATCATGTCGCTTGTGCTGGCATACTCGCCCATCTCTTCAGCTTCAATGTTTTCCCAGGGTGTAAGTACCGGCGGGAATATCTTCATGAGTACGAACATGATAACTGCTGCAATAGCTCCGGTAACCACGAAAGTTACAACTGTGGTTCCCAGTATCTTACCGGCTCTCTTTTTTGACTTCATGCCGGCAATGGATCCCGCAATGGATGCAAATACCAAAGGAACTACTATACAAAACATCATGTTAATAAAGACTTTTCCAAGAGGGCTGATGGCAGCCGCAAATCCCGGCGCTACCCATCCTGCAACACAACCAAGGATCATTGCTCCGATCAGTATTGCAAGGAAGCGGTAGTTCTTCATTACTTCATTCTTTTGCATTACAATTCACCTCCAATTATAATTCCAGTTCTTCATCAAGGACATCACCTTTAGCTACTATGTTGGTTGGTCCTTTCAGATAAATATTATTTATATGACCAGGGTCTTTTTTGTCCCTGTCGATATCAACGTTCAGCCGTCCGCCTCTCACGTCTACTTTGACGTCCTTTCCCGACACCAGGCCTTTAAGCGTGAGCGCTGCGACAACGGACCCCGTCCCGGTGCCGCAAGCGTAGGTAAAGTCTTCCACGCCTCTTTCATATGTTTTCTCGATAATATGGTCGTCTCCTATCAACTCATAGAAATTGACGTTTGCTCCTTTGGGGTATCCTTCATAAAACCTGATGGATCTTCCAAGCTCAAAGAGCTTATCCAAAGGATACTTTTCCAAGTCCTTTATCTCTACAACACTGTGGGGTATGCCGGGATCACCGAGTTCCACATAAGATGCGCGGACACTCTTGTTCCCCACTTTTATCTCCTCGTCAAGTTTGATTACGCTTGGATCGTTCAGCCTTATTTTGTAGGTGCGTTCAGAGATCCTTTTGCCGGTCACAAGGCCCGCAGTGGTTTCTATCCTCTGGGTCTCACCGGACAGCCCGGTCTCGTAACCGTATCGGCATATGCAGCGAGCGCCGTTTCCGCACATTTCTCCCAAACTTCCATCCGAATTAAAAAACAACATCTTAAAATCTGCTTTATCTTTATATTCTTCAGAAGGTTGAGCTACTACCATAAATCCATCTGCGCCGATGGACAAATGTCTTTCACACAAGGTCTCCGCTATATACGGAAACTTTTCGGCCGGAATATTCCCCTTAAAATTATTTATGATAATGAAGTCATTTCCTGCGCCGTTCATTTTCCAGAATTCCATAATTATCTCCTATCTTATGCCCTCATATTCATCTTTAAGCATGGAGTAATACATTCTTCCGACATACTCCCCATTGTAGTAAAAATAATCCCTTAGAGTCCCTTCGTATGTGAAGCCGCACTTTTCGATCACCTTTTTTGATGGTAAATTGATGGTCTTTGTGCATATTTGTATTTTATGAAGACCTATCTTCTCAAAGCCATATCCTATAAGTGCTTCGGTAGCTTCCGTAGCATAGCCCTTGCACTGGAATTCAGATCCTATGCAATATTCTATCTCAGCAAAATTATTATTCGAGTCTACAAGGAAAAAGGCGATCTGGCCTATACACCCGTGTCCATCCTTGTCCGTTATGGCCCATCTGTAATAGTCGCTTTTCTCATATGAACTGATATACTTATTCAGTAAGCCATTTACCTCATCAAGTGTTTTATAGACCGGTTCTGCATACATGAACTGGATCTTCTCGTCAGCTACCCAATATCTGAGCATAGCCTCTGCATCCGAGTATTCAAAAGGCCTGAGTATAAGGTTTTCCGTTTCGATCGGCAGCGTTCCACAGTGTTTCAACATTTCGATCACCTGCCCGTCTATCATTTTCAAACCCCTTTATCTCATTAAAAAGCAAAAACGATGCCAAGTCACAAAACCCTTGAAAACCGGGGGTTTTGTGTTTGCATCGTTTATTATTTGGCAATATATTCCCGATTTCAGGAAAGCTTATTCCTTAATTCGGGAAACTATAGATTGTATTTTTTTATTTTTTCATAAAATGCAGTTTTGCTGATCCCAAGCATTTTTATGGCTTCCGCATTCTTTCCGCCATTGCTTTCAATAGCACGTAAAAGCAATTTTTTCTCTGTTTCCTCCAATGTATGCTTCAGATCGCCGTCCGGCATGGCAGCCGGTTCATCCGGCTCATCATTTAAAGACGGTTCAAAATCATCCAGTGCCAGATAATCTTCATAGATCATCGGAGCCTCGCACATCGCAACCGCTCTCATAATGACGTTTTCAAGTTCTCTGACATTTCCCGGCCATGAGTATTCCATGATTTTTCTGTAGGCACTTTCGGAAAGCGTTTTAAGCTCTACTCCGTTTTCCCTGCATGCAGCCTCAAGGAACAGATCCGTCAATTCTCTGAGATCTCCCTTACGCGCTCTTAATGGCGGAATATAAATAGGGAACACATTGAGCCTGTAGTACAGATCTTTACGGAACCTGCCCTCATTTACAGCCTTCTTTATATCCATATTGGTCGCAGCAATTACCCGCACGTTTACGTCGATGGGCTTAGCAGATCCTACACGATATATCTTTTTGCTTTGTAACACCTGAAGAAGTTTCACCTGTGAAGTTAAAGGTATTTCTCCGATCTCATCCAAAAAGATCGTTCCGCCATTAGCTTCTTCAAAATATCCTGCTTTGCCCTTTGCCAGCGCGCCCGTGAAAGAGCCTCCAACATATCCGAATAACTCGCTTTCAAATAAGTTAGGCGGAATAGCGCTGCAGTTTACTTCCACAAACGGTCTGGAGCTTCCGCTAAGATCATGGATCTCTCTGGCTAACCTTGTTTTACCTGTACCGCTTTCACCGGTGATAAGCACACCGAATCTGCCTTTGGACGCCCTGAATGCCATCTGCCTGACCTCAAGGATCTCAGGAGTACTTCCGCTGAGTCCCTCTGAATCCTCGAAGATGCTTTCTCTTATATGTGGCAGCCTCTTGGTCCTCTGGTATTCTTCAAGCTGCTCTATTAGCTTATTACGGCCTTCAGCCAGATAAGCCAGAGATGATGCATCCATGATGGTGATGTACACTCCGTCATATCTGCACCACTGCTTACTTCTGATGATATTACAGTAAAATCCCCTCTTATATATCTCAAAAATACCATCATAGAACTCATCTTTTTTGCTCTTTAGCATTTTATCAATGAGTTCTACGAATTCTTCCCCGAAAATGCTGTCCTTATATGGTGTGCCGATAATGCGATCCTTCTCAGTTCCTCCCTCTGTGAGTTTTGCCAGGAAGGCTTTACCCCTCAGGAGTTTTCCTATCTCTTCCCTGCGATATCCGTAGCCCCTGGCCTGGAAAAACTTCACGGATCCTGTCTTACCGTCCAGCACCACCATATGACCAACAGCTTCAAAGTATGACATATAGTAGGCTTCATCGTTAACTCTGATCTTTATCGTCTGTCTGCCGAAATCTATCAGACTTTCTATATCCTGTCCGTTTCTGACAGTCTTGAGGACCAGCTCTCCGTTAGGGTTGTAGTTGGACGCGTACTTATATTCCGGTCCGTTTTTTCTTCCGGTATTGATGCTGCTCAGACCGGATGAAGAATAAACTCCTACCGCAAGGATCGCATCGCCTTCTTTGATATCCTTATCCTTTATGCCTATGTATTCCAGGTCCTCAAGCTTAAGGTCATCGTCGTTTCCGATGTCATTATCCGCTATGATAACGATATCGCCGTCAGAAATAATGCCTCCCTCGTGTACGTTGTCACTCTCAAGGATTATTCCCGTGACCTTTCTGGCCAATCTGGAATATGCACGGATCACACCCTTTTCATCTATATAGATCAATCCGCGTCCGCTGTTCTCTATAATGTTTTCAATGGTGCTGATATAATCATCCATTCCATAACCCCTTAAACATATGATTTCATCATATCCCGTGATATCTTTTAGCCTCTTCACAGTCTCTGGTTATCTGCTCCCAAAGTTCGCCGATACTTGCGAACTTGGCTTCGGGTCTCGTCATCCTGATGAATTCCACCCTGATCTGCTTTCCGTAGAGTTCTTTATCGAAGTTGAAGATGTGGGTCTCCATGTTCTTTGCGAACTGGCCGATGGTGGGCTTGACTCCCACGTTTGTTACCGAAGGATATTTGACCCCGTTATATATGCAGTTGGTGATGTAGACTCCATTAGGAGGGGTGACCATGGTCTCGTCGATCATGATGTTGGACGTAGGGAAGCCGATGGATTTGCCCAGGCGGTTTCCTACCACCACTTCGCCTCCGATGGAGTAGTTTCTGCCCAGATATCTGTCGCACTCGTCCATGTCGCCTGCCTTGATGAGCTGGCGGATAAGGGTGCTGGACACCACTTCGCCGTCCACCATGACAGGAGGGATCTGGTTAAGAGTGAAACCGTACTTCTCGCCAAGGCTTCTCATAAGTTCGCCGTCTCCGGCAGCCTTGTATCCGTATCTGTAGTTGAACCCGCAGAACACGTCCTTTGCGTTGAATCTGTCCACCAGAAGTTCCTTCACGTAGCGTTCCGGATCCATGGTCATGATCTCCGGGGTAAACTCGATGTCGAAGTAATAGTCCACTCCCAAAGACTCTATGAGAGCCTCTTTGTCTTCGCGGTAGATGATGTTCTTTACTTCCTTTGCGCCGGGGATCAGGCTCTTCGGATGGTTGGAGAAGGTGAACACCGCCGACTTCTCGGGGCTTCCCTGGGAAGTCTTTTTTCTGGCGTTTGCCACCGCCTGCCTGATGAGCTCCTGATGTCCCAGATGCACTCCGTCGAAGTTTCCAAGAGCGATGGAAGTCCTGGGTATATCTTTTATGTTTTCAAGTTTGTCAAAAACGATCATATCGATCATGCCTCTTTATATTCTCAAAAATACTTTGTCAGGCACCAGCTTGTGATATCTGTCGCTGTGTCTGGCTATACCGACGAAGGTCTTCATTCCTCCGCCGTCGTTCCGGTATATCTTATAGGATGAAAGATACTCCGGATGAAGCTTCAGCCCCGCGTGAGAGCCGCTGTTGATCTCGGTCTCCTTTGCGTTATATGCCTCTGCTTCCCTGCCCAGATCCATGATCCATGGATCCTGTTCGGGCTCCTTTATTATGCTGACCTCTCTGTATCCCAGATGCCATCCGTCCAGAAACCTTCTGGCGTTTTCAGGGCTTACCATAGCCTCTCCGAAATGCACCAGCGGAAAATCCACTCCCAGCACGAATCTCTCCATGTCTTCGGGTATATCTTCTCCAAAGGGCACTGTCCTTCTGAGTTTCATGGTCTCAGGGTCTTCCACTTCCACCCTGCCGGCTTCCATGGCCGCCTTTACCAGTGCCTCAAGAGATACTGCGTTCTCCTCCGTAAAAGCTCCCGAAGCCGATCTCTTAAGCTCCGTCAGGACCGCTCCGCAACCCAGTATCTCTCCGATATCCCTCGATATAGATCTGATGTAGGTACCTTTGGAGCAGGTCACGCTGAATCTGATCTCCGGAAGGCTTATGTCCTCGATCCTGAGGTTTTCGATCCAGACCCTCCTGGGTCTTATCCTTTCTCTGATCTCCTCCGGGATCTCGTCCCCCTGATGCACGTACTCGTAGAGCCTTCTGCCCTCTATTCTCACCGCAGAGGTCATGGGCGGTATCTGGTCCAGTATGCCGGAAAAACCTGTCTCCGCATCATCGGCTTCGCCGTCCATGAGTTTTGCAAAGGCTCCGATGACATCTGTTTCAGTTATGCCGGAAGGGTCTGCCGTTTCTTCCACGTTTCCCGTTATATCCAGGCTGTCAGTCCTGACTCCCAGCCTTACGGCCGCCTTATATGTCTTCAGGTCCCAGTCCAGATATTCGGCTATCCTGGTGCCGCGGTTTATGAGAATAGGAAGCACCCCCTCCGCCATTGGATCCAGGGTGCCCGTATGTCCCAGTTTTTTTATGCCAAGAGCTGCCCTCACTTTGTAGATAACGTCGTTCGAGGTAATGCCCGATGGCTTGTATACGTTGATTATTCCGTCCTTCATTTTACGCTCTCATCCAGATATTCCCCGATCTCGCGGGTCACCAGTTCCACAGCCTCATGAACAGGCATGTAGAGTGTGCAGCCTGCGGCTTTTCTGTGGCCGCCGCCGTTGTGGCTTACCGCCAGCTTCGATACGTCCGCAAATGACTTGGCGCGGTAAGATACGCGGATCACGTTGCGGTCCTTTTCCTTCAGGAAAGCTACCACTTCAACGCCTCTGATGGCTCTCATTGCCACCACTACCGAGTCAGTCTCACCGGCCTTGACGCCGACCTCTTCCAGGTCTTCCTTTGTGACGTAGGAAACTGCGCCTTTGCCGCCTGATATCATGATCATGTTGTCCATGGCGCGGCTTTTGATCTTCACTTCTTCAAGGCGCACGTTTTCATAGATCTCCACCGATACCTTGTTTGTATCCACGCCCCAGTCGCTGATCTCAGCCATGACCTCATAGCACTTCCTGTTGGTGTTGGAATACTGGAAGTTTCCGGTATCCGTGGTGATTGCTGCAAAAAGCGCCTCGCCGATCTCTTTGTCCGGGATGAGCTTCGCATCTGTCATGGACTGCATCTCCCTGAGGAGATCGAATACCAGAATGCCTGTAGCAGCCGCCTGGGGGTCGATCACCGAATAATCAGCGATACCGTGGGTGCTGCCATCCTCTTCAGTGACTATTGAAGTGCCGTGATGATCCACACAAAGAGTAGTCTTTGCCGCTCTGAACTTATCCTGATAGGGTTTGAAGCGGTCCCAGCCCCCACAGTCCACAGCCATTGAGATATCCAGATCTTCGTCACTGATGATTTCCGGATTGCTCGTGAAATATGACTTGCCTTCCGGGTCATTCAGCATAAAGCTGAGATTGCCCGGCACTTCCTCTTCGTAAAGGGCATACGCAGTCTTTCCCATAACTCTCAAAGCCTTGGCGATGGCCACGCATGAACCCACAGCATCTCCGTCAGTACCCACGTGAGGATAGAGCAGGATGTTGTTTGCGTTATATAATTTTTCTGCGATGTCTCTAAGCGTATTCATTAAAGTTCCTCGTCATCCTCAACTTCGTTGGGATCAACTGCATGGTATTCGTCAAAGGGCAGCGTGGACAGTATCTCATCGATATGTCTGCCGTATTCCTCCGCCTTGTCCAGTCTGAAGATCAGTTCGGGTATCCTGCGGACCTTCAGGGCTTTGGCGATGTCCTTCTTGAACATTCCCTTTGCGGAATTCATGCCTGCAAGAACGTCTTCTTCCTGAGCGGCCTTTGCTTCAGGATCATTCGTAAAGCTCAGAGCTGTCAGGTATACATAGGCAAAAGATCCGTCGCTGGTAACTTCCACGTCTGTCACGTTAACAAAATTATCAGTGATCCTGGGATCTTTCACACCGTTAACGAGAAGC
>JAEEGL011144763.1_pt1 | contig 10388 bp, 6 predicted proteins | sample 9134231 | NCBI WGS metagenome assembly JAEEGL01 (sample SAMN16246548, study PRJNA631951) | gut metagenome | biome: gut microbiome; feature: rumen; material: fiber-attached | host: Bos | place: Iran: Karaj | collected 2018-10
ACACCAATGACTATATGTTAGGTAAAACCCATGATTTGGAGACCATAGACATCTTCAATGCCGACGGAACCATCTCGGAGCAGAGTCCTATCTATGTGGGAATGGACCGCATGGACTGCCGCAAGCAAATCACGAAGGATTTGCAGGAAGCCGGACTGATGGAACGAGTGGAAGACTACACCAATAAAGTGGGTTATTCCGAGCGCAACCCCGACACAGCCATCGAGCCACGATTGTCCTTGCAGTGGTTCTTAAAGATGAAGCACTTTGCCGAGATTGCCTTGGAGCCGGTGATGAGCGGCGAGATGAAGTTCTATCCGCAGAAATATGTCAACACCTACAAAAACTGGTTGGAGAACATCCAAGACTGGTGCATCTCGCGTCAACTGTGGTGGGGACACCGCATCCCTGCATTCTACTACAACGAGCAGGATGATTATGTGGTGGCCGAGAGCCGTGAGGAGGCATTGGCACTCGCCCAACAAAAAGACCCGAGTGTGACCGACGCCGACCTTCGCCAGGATGAAGATGCGCTTGACACTTGGTTCTCGTCATGGTTGTGGCCTATCTCGCTGTTCAACGGCATTAACGACCCCGGCAACGAAGAGATCAGCTACTACTACCCCACCAGCGACTTGGTGACCGCCCCCGACATCATCTTCTTCTGGGTGGCCCGCATGATTATGGCCGGCGAGGAGTATATGGGTAAATATCCGTTTAAGAATGTGTATTTCACGGGTATTGTACGCGACAAACTTGGCCGTAAGATGTCGAAGAGCTTAGGCAACAGTCCCGACCCCATCCAACTGATAGACCAATACGGTGCCGACGGCGTGCGCATGGGTATGATGCTGAGTGCCCCTGCAGGCAATGACATTTTGTTTGATGAGAGTCTGTGCGAGCAAGGACGCAACTTCAACAACAAGATATGGAACGCATTCCGTTTGGTGAAGGGTTGGAGTGTGACCGACACTGAGGCATCGAACGTGAATAAGACCGCAACCGCATGGTTTGCCGCCAAACTGCGCCAGACGAACGCCGAGATAGACGATATGTTTAAGAAATACCGTATCTCAGAAGCCTTGATGGCCGTCTATCAATTGTTCTGGGATGAGTTCTCGAGTTGGTATTTGGAGATGGTGAAACCCGCCTACGGCTCACCCATTGACCGTGAGACCTACGAAGCCACCTTAGGATTCTTCGAGACCTTGCTCAAGATGCTTCATCCGTTCATGCCGTTCATCTCCGAGGAGTTGTGGCAGCATATCTACGACCGCAATGAGGGCGACAGTATCATGCGCGAGTGTCTGACCATCGGCGCGCCGGAGACTGGCGACCAAGAATTGCTGAGCAGCATCGAGAGTGTGAAGCAGATTGTGTCGGGTGTGCGCACCATCCGTTCGATGAAGAGCATCGCCCCGAAAGAACAGTTGGAACTGCTCATCGTCAAGGAAGAGCACTATGGTGAATACCGCGACATGATCAGCAAGATGGCCAACCTGAAAGCCATCAACGTGGTTGAAGAGAAACCTGCCGATGCGACCCAATTCATGGTGGGCACCGACGAATATGCCGTGCCTCTTGGCGACATGATAGACGTAGCCGCAGAAATCGCAAAACAAGAAGCCCAGTTGAAACACTTAGAGGGATTCCTTGCCGGAGTGGAGAAGAAACTGGCCAATGAGAAATTTGTGGCTCACGCTCCTGAGGCCGTGGTTGCTTTGGAGCGTAAGAAACAGAGCGACTCGATTGAAAAGATAGCTGCGTTGAAAGCATCCATTGAAGAGCTGAAGAAAAGATAGGGGTGAAAAAGAAGGCTAAAAAAACGATTAAAGCCTTGTGCATCATACTACTCCTGACGGTCGTTGCGACCGTCGGGGGTAGTTTCTATATGCTCGATTACTCCCTTGGCAACCTAAGTGGCAAGGATATCGCCATGAGTGACAGCACACTGCAAGCCATCTATCCGCACGTCAAGGTTTGGGCGGACAGCATGTACAGCCATCACCATTTGCGCGACACATTCATGGTAACACCCGACCATCGCCGTCTTCACGCGTTATACGCTTATGCTCCACAGCCCACCCCCAGAACGGCAGTCATCCTACACGGCTACACGGGCAATGCCCACTATTTCATGTATATGGGCTATCTGTTTCACCACACGTTAGGTTATAACATCTTCTTACCCGACCTTCACGCCCACGGACAGAGCGACGGTGAGTCCATCCGTATGGGATGGAAAGATGCCGACGACGTCATGGGTTGGCTCCCGATGGTCAACCGTCTGTTCTCTGACAGTGTGGAATGCCGCATGGTGATTCATGGCACCTCGATGGGAGCCGCCACGGCCATGAATATCTCAGGGCGAGAACATTTTGATGATGTGGTTGGGTATATCGAAGACAGTGGTTATACGAGTGTATGGGACGAGTTTGCCTATCAGTTGAAGGCCCAGTTCGGCCTGCCCTCATTCCCACTGATGAACGTTGCGAGTCTGCTGTGCCAATGGCGCGATGGATGGACATTCCGTGAGGCATCGTCACTGGAAGAAGTGAAAAAATGCGAAAAGCCCATGTTGTTCATCCACAGCGACAACGATGATTTTGTGCCGTCGTGGATGGTGCATCCGCTCTACGAGGCAAAGGGGGGCAGCAAGTGTCTTTGGATTGTTCCGAAGAGCCCACATGCCATGGCTTACCATGACTATCCCGAAGAATATGCTGCACGGGTGAAAGAATTCCTGGATAGCATTATGTAGGAATCGCAACTGAAATCGGTTGCTCAATAATAGAAATAGCGGCCGAAATCGGTTGCTCAATTATAGATCATTATATTATTAGTCCAACTAACTGTTATGATTACTATGTCATTCAACGCCTTAAGAAACTGTTTGTTTCTCCTTACAGTGCTGTCCTCCCTCTCTTTGTACGGACAAGAACCTGTGCAAGTGACCTTCGGTCAGGGGCAGTTGTCCGTGCAACCGCTCAATGACAATGCCGTACGTATCCGTTATGAAGAGCAGCGTTGCCGTCAGTTGCCAGAATACATCTACGTGAATGCCGCATCAAACGTCCGTTACGATGTGAACCAGACTGCGAGCGGGTGTGACATCACCACTGCGAAGATGCGGGTCATCATTGACCAAAAGAACCAAAAAGTACGTATCAGCGACGCATCAGGTCATGAGGTGTTCCTTGCCAACAAACACGACTTGCGCCCCATCTCTTTCGACGGCGAACAAGCCTATGCCGCCACACTCGCCATCGCATCACCATCCGACGAGCATCTGTACGGTTTAGGACAGTTTCAAGACGGTTATACCAATGTGCGTGGTCTTTCGCGTCGTTTGACACAAGTGAACACACAAATATCCATCCCCATGCTGTTGTCGAGCCGCGGTTATGGTTTGTTGTGGAACCAATACAGCATGACCGAGTTTAATCCCGGCACCGATAGTCTGCGTTTGGAGAAAAGGACGACCGAGAGTCTGCATCAGGAAGTGGTGGACGCCACCTCCACCACCGGCAACCAGCGTGAGGTGCGCGAGCGTCATCTGTTTGAGGGCGACCTTGACATTGCAGAAGAAGGCGACTACAGTCTTTTGTTGGATGTGGGTCAGAAGATGGCCCGCCGCCATGACCTCAGCATCGACAGTCAACAGGTCATCCAGTTGCAGAACATCTGGTTGCCCCCCACCGCCTCGACCATTGTCCACCTGACCGCCGGCCGCCACCATCTCAGCGCCGAGTTGGAAAAAAACGACCGCCCCGCAGTGTACTACTCCAAGGTCACCGACGAGACCGTTTTTCGCAGTCCCCTGTCCACAGCCGTGGATTACACCGTATTTGTCGGTAGTGGCGATGAGGTCATCTCCAGTTTCCGTTCGCTGACAGGAACCGCCCCCCTCATGCCGAAATGGGCTTTAGGATATATCCACTGCCGCGAGCGATTCCACTCACAAGAAGAGATACTCAACACCGCCCAGCGGTTCCGCAGTGAGCGGCTTCCCGTCGATGTGCTGGTACAAGACTGGCAGTACTGGGGCAAATACGGTTGGAACGCCATGCGCTTCGATGAAGAGCACTACCCTGACCCGGCCCGACTGACCGACAGTCTGCATGGCATGAACATCCGTCTGATGTTGTCGGTATGGTCAAAGATTGACCCCAACTCCACATTGGGCAAGGAGATGAAGGCTGCCGGTCATTATATCCCCGGAACCGACTGGATAGACTTCTTCAGTGAAGATGCCTCACAAGCCTATTGGAAAGCCTTCCGCGAGCGTCTGTTGCTTCCTTATCATATCGACGCGTGGTGGCAAGATGCCACCGAGCCTGAGAATGACGACCTGACCGGTCACCGTATCATGAAAGGCACATTGGCAGGCGAATGGCTCCGTAATGTCTATCCGCTCATGGTGAACAAGACCGTGTATGAGGGTTGCCGCCGCGATGACCCTGAGCGTCGAACCATGATACTGACGCGTTGCGGTTATCCCGGTATCCAGCGCTACGGTGCCGCCATGTGGTCGGGCGACGTGGGCAATGACTGGGAGACCTTCCGTCGTCAGCTCAGTGCCGGTCAGGGTATGATGGCCGCCGGCATGCCTTGGTGGACCTACGATGCCGGTGGTTTCTTCCGTCCTTACGACCAGTATCAGAACAAGGACTATATCGAGCGGATGCTGCGATGGATAGAAACCTCGGTATATCTGCCCCTGATGCGCGTACACGGTTATCAAAGCGACACAGAACCTTGGCGCTATGGCGACGAGGCCAAAAATGTGATAGCACAATGTCTGCGCGAACGCTATCGTCTGTTGCCCTATATCTATTCTAACGCAGCCGAAGTCACTTTCAACGGCGGTACGCTGATGCGCCCATTAGTGTTCGACTTCGCACACGACGCGAAAGCCTTGGACGAATCAGGCACCTACCTTTTCGGGCGTGCCTTGTTGGTCCACCCCGTGACGGAAGCCCAAGTGAGCACTTGGCGCACCTATCTGCCTCAAAATAAAGGAGGTTGGTACGATTTCCGCACCAACCAGCACTATGAGGGAGGACAATTCATCGACAGCCATGTGACGCTATCCACTATCCCCGTCTATGCCCGTGGCGGCAGCATCGTGGTATTAGGCAGTGACCGCCAATACACGGCCGAAGCCATCGAAGACACCCTTGAGATTCGCGTCTATCCCGGAGGTGATGCCGACTTCACTTTGTATGACGACGACGGCGTGAGTTATGCTTATGAACAAGGAGCAAAGACCCTCGTCCGTCTGCATTGGAATGACCTTCGTCATGAGTTGACCATCGGTCCGCGCGAAGGAAACTATACCGGTAAGAAGGCCCTCCAATGCATCCGTGTCGTGCTGCCCGACGGTCGTAAGAAAGAGGTGAAGTATCGGGGGAAGAAAACGGATGTGAGGTTTTAAGGTTTGGCAACACGTCACTTGTCAAGGCAGCGGTCGAGTTCACGCTCGATGGCCTCATGGTCGAGATGTTGTCCGATGAACACCAGTTTCTGCATCCGGTCGCCATACTGAGCGTCCCAGTCGCGCAGGATGGCAGGGTCGCGCAACATCAGTTCGTTGAGTTCATCTTTGGGCATGGTAGCATACCACTGTCCGGCATTACGCAGTGACACCTGACGACCCGCTTGCTCAAAGACATAGCACGTCTGCGGTTCATCGCGGAACCAACAGATGCCTTTGCAGCGGATGACCCCTTTGGGCCATTTGCGTGCCACGAACTCATCAAACCAGCCGAGGTCGAACGCCTGTCGGCGGTAATAGACAAAGGTACCGATACCGTATTCCTCCACCTCACCACCTTCATGGTGATGGTGGTGGTGATGGTGATGACCATGATGGTCGTGTTCGTGGTCATCATCATCGTCGTCATCATCGTCATGATCATGGTGGTGATGATGCTCATGCTCATCGTCATCGTCTTCATCTTCACCGTCATCGTCATCGTGGTGTTCATTCTCTTCATGATGCGCTTCCACTTCTTGAATCCATGCAGCCGAGGTAGCCACCTCGTTGAAGTCGAACGCCCCTGTGCCGAGAATACGGTCGAGGTCCACATCGCCATAGTCGCAATTGATGATTTCTGCCTTGGACTGGATGGCTCGTATGATTTGCCGCAGTCGTTCCAGTTCCTCCTTGCTCACCTCAGAAGCTTTGTTGAGCAGAATGATATTACAGAACTCTATCTGCTGAATGACGAGGTTTTCGATGTCATCCTCCTCGATGTTGGGTTTGAGCAAGTCGCCGCCATTACCAAATTCATCCCTCATACGGAGAGCATCCACCACCGTGACAATGCAGTCGAGTCGGGGCACGCCGTCGCGGATATATTCCGGACCCATGGTAGGGATGGAGCAGATGGTCTGCGCGATAGGTGCAGGTTCGCAAATGCCGCTTGCCTCAATGACGATATAGTCAAAGCGGTGCATCCTTGTGATGTCGCGCAGCTGTTCCACGAGATCCATCTTCAATGTGCAACAGATACATCCGTTTTGCAGTGCGACGAGACTCTCGTCTTTTTTTCCGACCACCCCACCCTGTTCTATCAGGTCGGCGTCGATATTCACCTCACCGATGTCATTGACGATAACGGCGAACTTGATGCCGCGTTCGTTGGTGAGGATACGGTTGACTAACGTTGTTTTTCCGCTGCCCAAATAACCCGTGAGCAGCAATACGGGAACTTCTTTCATAACGATACGAATTGATGCCGTCTTTACAGAAAAGCGGCTGTTGATACTTATTTCTATGTTCATCTATGTGCCGCCTCAAGTATCAGCTACGAGACGACATCTCAATTAAGCCGCTAAAGTACAACATTTTCTTGAAATACAAGCATTTTTTAATCTTTTTTGATACATGGATGAACACGGAAAGTTAAGACCTTCACTCCCTCGGCATCCGTTTTTCGGCTTTTCGTGGATTTCTTCGTATAATATATAAACTCAAGAAGTTAAGGAAGTTAAAGAAGTTAAAGAACATTAGTGAAAGTATTGCTGCTCCTTGATGTATACAATAAGGGGGATAGTCATGTCCTTTAACTTCCTAAGCGAAGCGATAGCTTCTTAAATTCCAAGAATTTGAGAACAAGCGAAACATGAGTATATGTATTTTTATAAAGCAAATCGTTTAAAAGACGAAATGATTATGAACAAGCAAACCATCATCATCATCATCACCATCCTCCTCGCCCTTGCCACATTGGCAGGGCAGGCACAGACAAAGACAGCAACCATCACGGGTTATTCACCGGCACTGAAAGACGGCACGGTGGCAGAGTCAACTATTGACAATGTACGCATTGCCAATGACACCGTGAAGGATGGACGTTTCACCTTGACAGTTCCCGTGGAGGGACTCACAAAGAGTTATTTATTCCTTGAAGGAGAAGGATGCCCCAATCACCTAATGACCATTTGGCTGAAACCTGGTGTGGAGGTGAAAGTGACAGGCACAGACTGTCTCTACCCATTATGGGAGGTGGAAAGTCCGCTACCTGAACAGCAGACACTCAGCCGTATTACAGAACATGGTCATGACACGTTAGAAGAAATGTTGCGACTCGGTCTTGCCAATGCTCCGTGGGAAGAAGAAAGGGTTGTCTATATGAAATACCTGAAACAGACAATGGACATTCTTCCCTCTTTGCCGGTAGATGCCGCATCACTCGATGAGTTAGAAGGAGTGGCTATGATGGCAAGAAACTATACGAAAGACTTCAATTATATGGAGCAGTTGAAGGAATTGGAGGCATCCACAGCAGCCCGTGCACCGAAAGGCTTTGAAGAGCAACTGGCCCTGATACACACTCAGGTTTATCCGCCGCATATCTTACAAGTAGGTGAAGAGTCGATCGATGCCGAACTCATTGATATGCAGGGGGAGAAGCACCATCTCTCCGATGTGTTGGGACAGTCCGACCAATATGTGCTACTTGACTTCTGGAGTCTGGGATGCTACCCCTGCCGCATGGCTGAGCCAGAGATGAGAATGGCCTACGAGCAATCACGAGGGAAATTGGAAATCATCGGCATCAATCAGGATAAACCCTCTGCTTGGCAAGAGGACGATTTCAGCAAGAGCATTGTCTGGAAGAACTGGAACGACGGGAAGATGGGCAAAGCCGACATCGAAAGCCACTATTGCGATATGAAAGCCATACCTTATTATGTGTTGATTTCACCTGACAAGCACATTCTTTGGAAAGGCGCCGGGTATGGTGTCGGGTGGTTCATGGTTATGATTTGTGCCATCAACGGTCCCAAGCAGGACAATACCGCCAACCTTCAATTCGCCATTCAGCAAGTCGATGTTGATGCCCGTGCCACCACCATCAGTTTCCGTTATTATGGTCAGGAAGGCTATTGGTTCCGCATCGTCAAAGATTCCTACCTTGAGGCCAATGGCAAGAAATACAAGCTGACAGCAGCCGACGGCATCACGCTCGATGAGAACAATTATCCCAAGCTGAAAGCGGCAGCAACCACAGAAGGTATTTTGGGCAAACTATACTTCACAGACTTCACCCTCACCTTCGAACCCTTCGATGACATTCCTTCCGTCTTCGACTTCAAGGAGGGCGACGGCGAGGGAGCGTTCGTCATCCGCAATATTACAATTGAAAAATAGGCAATAAAAAGGGAAACCTCAATTAAGGAAAATTAACAGCCAAACTCGCCATATTTCCGTCATAACTGTGTTCTATTGATAAAACCAGACATCAAAATGAAACAGATAAGAATAGCAATGGCGATTCTCGCTGCCCTCACACTCACCTCTTGCAGCAGTGACAATGAAACAACCGAGTTGATTATTGACCCCGTAATAGAGTTGGAAAAACCAACCGCGAACACGCCGCTCACCATCACGAATGCACCCGTCATCGATGGTTCAGACTCCACTGAACCGCTTAGAAATCTATTGGTCTATCGGTTGCTCGGTATCGACTGTCAGTGGACACAGAATCTGCATACAGACGCTACTTGGACGATAAAACCGGTGTGGGACAAAATGGATGACAACACACGGAAAGGCTTACAACGTATCATGAAGAACAGCAACACTCATGGCTCGTTTGTCAGCCTGTTAGACGGAGAGGATGACCTGATTATCACAGCAAGAGAAATCAGTCGTGACGAACAAAAATATGCCGATGAGAAAGGTGTCGCCGTCATCTCAACTCCTATCGCAAAAGATGCCTTCGTGTTTATTGTCAATCCGAAGAACCCCGTCCGCAACCTCACCATTGAGCAGATACAGAAGATTTACACAGGTGAGATACGCAACTGGAAGGAAATAGGCGGTAACGATGCGACCATCAACCCATACGTCCGCAATCCGAATTCCGGCAGTCAGGAGAAAATGGAAACGATTGTCATGGAAGGATTGAACATGATAGACTGGCCTGAAATGGTGGGATATGTGATGCTTGCTCCATATTTTCAATTGGAGCAGGATGAAAACGGGATTGCCTACACCCCATTCTACTATTACGACACCATTGTGAACGATGACCGAACAAAGGTAATCGGCGTGAATGGCGTAATGCCTGGCAAAAAAAACATCGAGAACGGCATCTATCCCTATGTGACATTAGTTATGGCCAGTGTCCGTGCCGACATAGACAAGGCATGCACCGCCTACCAATTGCTCTATCGATTGGCGACAGGTCAGCACAACAACATCATCAAAGAAAGCGGATATATCGCTATGTAGAAAGGGGGGAGGCGTGCCGACCAAAAGAGAGAGAGTTTGGATTGATTGGCGGACGCGGCACGCCACGTCCCTACTTGCATGGCGAGATTATCGCCATGTTCGATGTTCAACGCACCACCACCTTTCGTGTGGTGCCGTCGCTCATCCGGATGATGTTGATGCCATGCTGCGGGGTAGTGAGCTGTTTGCCGGAGACAGAGTAGCGAGAGGTCACAGACGACTCCTGCGGGGTATCCTGATTGACAGCCTCGATGCCAGACAATTGAGAGGGATCTTTCTCTTCGATGAACACGAAGTTTTTCCATCCGCCTGTTGCCATGTATATATTTTTTGTTCCAGTGGGTACATTAAGATCGGCAATCGTATATGTTTTCTGACTAAAAGTAGATGCAGCAATATTAAAAGGAGACGCAATTAGCGAATTAACGGTCAATATGTTTTCACAACCATAGAACGCACAATCACCAATGCTCATTACGCTCTCGGGGATGGACACGTTCGTTAAGCCGGAACAGTCCGCGAACGCAAAGCTGTGAATGCTCACCACCCTCTTGGGGATGGACACGCTCGTCAAGCCGGAGCAGCCAGAGAACGCGCGAGAGCCGATGCTCGTCACGCTCGAGGGGATAGTCACGCTCGT
>JAEEGL013548541.1_pt1 | contig 10388 bp, 7 predicted proteins | sample 9134231 | NCBI WGS metagenome assembly JAEEGL01 (sample SAMN16246548, study PRJNA631951) | gut metagenome | biome: gut microbiome; feature: rumen; material: fiber-attached | host: Bos | place: Iran: Karaj | collected 2018-10
GAGTGCAGAATCTCAGATCCGTGACGTAGACATGGCTGAAGAGATGGTTGGCTTCTCGAAGTACAACATCATTCAGCAGGCTGCACAGTCTATGCTGGCTCAGGCTAACCAGTCCAACCAGGGCGTTCTTTCCCTGTTGCGTTAATCGCAAACTAATCCGATTTATTTGGATGGTATCTGACGAACTAGGCAAATCGGATACAACTACACAGAGCCATACAAAAGGAGATGTCGAAAGGCATCTCCTTTTGGTTTTTAAAGATTTTTTTCGCGAAATTCGCAAAAAATATGAAAAAACCGCTTAAGTTTGCTCCGTAAAAGCCGATAAATAATTCAGAAACAATCCCGTTGGAAGTCAAGTTTGTGGAAAGAGCGTGACAAAATCGGAGATACGTTCACAAGGAGGTCTTTTACTATGGCAATGATCGTTCAACATAATTTATCCTCAATGAATACCAACAGAATGCTTGGTATTTCCACAAACTCTTTATCGAAGTCTACAGAGAAGCTTTCATCCGGATACAGAATCAACCGTGCGGCAGATGACGCAGCAGGTCTTGCGATTTCCGAGAAAATGAGAAGTCAGATCAGAGGACTTGATCAGGCGTCCAGCAATGCGGCAGACGGTATTTCGATGATACAGACTGCAGAAGGTGCATTAAATGAGTCCCACAGCATCTTACAGAGAATGAGAGAGTTGGCGGTACAGGCAGCCAATGGTACGGAGACAGACAGCGATCGTTCCAATCTCCAGGACGAGATCGAGCAGCTTCAGGAAGAGCTCGACAGAATCGCTTCCGATACAGAATTCAATACAATGCCTCTTCTTGACGGTTCACTTTCGGCTTCAAGTTCGGCAGTAGCTTCGGCCGGACCCAAGTTTGGAGTTTATGATACAGGTCTTCAGGGCTTTGTTACTTCCGATGTCAAGAATGTTAAGGTAAAGCTTGACTATACAGCGGCTCAGGGCGGTGAATCCGCACTTTGGAGCGATGACGGAAAAACACTTAATATAAATCTTGTTGAAAACCAGACCTATACACAGCAGGAGATCGATGCTCTTATAAAAGAAGCAAAACAGGAGGATTCATCTTCTTCGGGAACTCCGGCGGAGGTAACGGTCAATCTGTATTTCAATGCCGTTACGGCAACACAGACAACCTGCGGAAATACGGGAGCTGCGACCGAGGAAGGCATCAGATCGAAGTCGAACGTTGTTAATCTCAATTTAAGTGCCGGAGATTTTGTCGGAGCAACAGGCATAAAGCTTTCCGCTCTTAAGTACGGAGCAGATTACGATATAACGATCAACTTAAAGTTTGATTCGGCTGTTAAAAATGAAAAATGTGAACTTAACAGTCCTGCAACCTATGACGGAACAGGCAAACTTACCGCAGCGGGAACATATGATCTTCATCTTTGCTCGGGTCAGGAGTATTCCGAGGAAGATATTGAAAACATATTTGCAAGAGCAGGACTTAATATTGACGTAGAATTGTCAGGACCCGATCCTGATGAACCCAATACCCTGTTTGTTACAAAAAGTACATACAACGCAACAATCAGCTTAACAGGCGGAAAAGGACTTGGCGATACAGATGCTTATCTCGGTCAGTCCAAGTACGGCGGCGTATCCGGCGGTAAGGGCATCACACTTCAGGTTGGTGCAAATGAAGGTCAGACTATGAGCTTCTCCATCGGCGATATGAGTGCAAATGCTCTTGGCGTTAACCCTTCCAAGGTAAATGTAAAGACTCAGAAGGGCGCATCCGACGGTATTAAATACATTGATGAAGCTATTGAAAAGGTTTCCAAGCAGCGTTCACTTCTCGGTGCTGTTCAGAACAGACTTGAGCACACGATCGCAAACCTTGACAATACAGCTGAGAACTTGCAGGCTGCTGAGTCTACTGTACGTGATGTTGATATGGCTGAGGAAATGGTACAGTTCTCGAAGAATAACATCCTTCAGCAGGCAGGTCAGTCAATGCTTGCTCAGGCTAATCAGTCGACGCAGGGTGTTCTTTCACTCCTTCAGGGCTAAAGCAGCTTAAACAACGACAATTTTTGGGCTATTATGTTATAATACATAATAGCCTTTTTTCTTAAAGGGCAGACAGATGGAAAACAGCAAGTTAGAACATGTAACAGAACTGATAACCACGATCACAGAAGCAAGAGATTATCTGAAAAATGCGGATAATGAAGATGTCCGAAACAGCCTTAAAGAAGGAAGAGCTTATGTTACGCGGCTTATAGAAGAGGAGATCGGATGCTCATTGGAGCAGAGAATGCATATTACGGCACTTTCGGATGATGAATGGCTGCTTTCAATATGGAGCGTTCTTCGCGAGACTATTGATCCGTTCAGACCTCAAAATGCCTATGATATGGAATTCAAACAGATGATCGATGATATTTGGAAGAATACGGAAGAAGATCTTTTGTCTGAAATGAAGAATACTTTTTTGGCTGTACGAAGTATTGCAAAGGCGGATTGTGACAGCCTTATCGGTTATTTTGCAAAATTTCCTCTTTGGGGCACATTAGATCCCGATAACGGGGACTGGACATCTTTCAGATTAAGGGCAGAAGTTCTGAAACGTCATAGCTATGATTTTTTGTGGCTGTATAGAAAACTGGAAGATTATTCTTCCAAAAGAACACTTTCTGCTATATTGCAAAATTGGAAGGATTTTGATACCCAATCCGTTTTAAAGGTAAAATCGATTTTTAGGGATTACTTTGAGCCTGATATTTTTAAAAACAATGCCGGAGACGTCTTTGCCGATGTGGGAGCATATATCGGAGACTCTGTTGAAGACTATGTCAGAACATATGGGATAGGGTATAAGAAGATATATGCTTATGAAATATCTTCCGACAGTTGCGGAAAGATACACGAAATGGTCACAGATCTGAGGCTTCATGATGTTGAAGTTCGCCAAAAGGGAATCGGAGGTACGCATGGAGAAATGTTTCTTGGGGAAAGTACGTCAGATGCGTCTGCCAATCAATTAAAGAGTGAAGGCAATGAAAAAATTGAGGTCGTTACCCTGGACGAAGATGCCCCGGATGTGACATTTATTAAGATGGATATCGAAGGTGCGGAAAGGGAAGCACTAAGAGGCAGCAGGATAATTATCAGTAAGAATCACCCGAAGCTTGCTGTCTGTGTCTATCACGGTTATGAAGATCTGTGGATGCTCCCGGCTATGATAAATGAAATGAATCCGAAATATCATTTTTATCTGAGGCATTATGGTGGGAATAATCCTCCGACGGAATTTGTCCTGCTTTGTAAGGCCTGAAAGGATATATACAAATGAAGCTAACTATCGGTATATTGATATCAAACAGACAGGATACGGTGAAAAAATGTTTGGACTCCGTAAAACCACTTATCGATAGCGGAATAGCAGAATTGATCTGTGTGGATACGGTAACGGCCACTCCGGGGAAAGTAAGTGACGGTTCGGCGGAGCTTGCAAGACAATATACCGATAAAGTATATGTGTTCCCCTGGATCAATGATTTTTCCGCAGCAAGAAACGTGACACTTGAACATGCATCCGGCGAATGGTATATGTTCATTGATGATGACGAATGGTTTGATAATGTTTCCGAGATCAAAGACCTTTTCGTATCCGGAGAGTACCTGAATTATAATTCCGCCTCGTGTCTTATAAGAAATTATAAAGATAAGGCCGGGACCGAATGGGGAGATCTGAGGATCATCAGGGCAATAAAAAGAGACAGGGATCTGAAATTTGAAGGCAGGATACATGAGCATTTTTCCTCAATGTATTTACCATGTAAAGATTTGTCGTGTTTCCTTCATCATTATGGATATGCTTATGCAAACGAAGAAGAAAGAAAACGTCACAGCGAAAGAAATGTGAGTCTTCTTGAGGAGGAGCTAAAAAACAATCCCGATGATCTCCGACTCTGTACGCAGATGGCTCTGGAGTTGTCAACAATAGACAATGAGCGGGCAATGATTTATGTTAAAGAAACGATCGCACATTTTGGAGACAAAAGCGAAGAGCCGTTTTTCCAATGGCTTGAGGCTGTGCAGTTTCCGCTTATGGAGGCTATGGGAGAAAAGGCGGAAACGGCAGAGAAAGAGTTTGAGAGGATCAAGAAAGAGTTGCGTCTTTCCGAAATGGCTCAGCTTGCAATAAATTACGGGCTGACACGAATGTGGCTGTTGGAGAACAATAAAGAAAAGGCTCTGCCCCATATCCTTAAGTATTTTGAGATACTTGAGTTTTTAAAGGAAAACAGTAAAGAACGGCAGCTTCAGAACACGGTGGATTTTGAGAATTACCTGAGTGATGAAAAAGCGGCTGAAATGAATCAATTCAAGGAGTATTGTATGTGTGATAACGGCGTCAGAATGGGACACGGAACAATAAGCTTCGGTGAAAGACAGATCCTATTGCACGGGACAACGGAAGAAAAGCTTAAACAGCTTGAAGATATGCCTTTTGATGATTTCATGGTTGCAATTAATGGCGTTATAAAGGAATCTCCGGCGTGTTTTGACGATGAGTTGCTTAATGCGATCGTCGATGAGCTTGCTTCAAAAGATCAGATAGAATACTGTTACACTCTGTACAGTATGGCTGAAGAAGAGATCAAACGCGCGGTCGAGCGAGGAGCTGAAGGTGCAGCTTTTGCCGAACTGTTTATTGAGTGTATATGTACCGAAAGAAAAATGCATGAACTATTGTATAGGCCTGAAATGTTTACGGTGGAAGGTATAAACCGGATGCCGTCCCGTGTAAGATACAATGACCGGCTCTTCAGGTTTGTAAACGGAGGAGGTCGGGACTTGAAACTATGTTTGGAAGCGGCAAAGATAAGACCGGAGATGGCAAACGTGATTAAAAAATGGGTAGGAGCGCTCAAATGAAGAACAGTGCATCGGGAAAAATAAGAAACTATAAAGATCTGGAAAAAGAACTGGTAAAAAGTGATATTAAGCTTACGATCGGTATTCTGGTTTCCAACCATATCAAATATATCAGAAAAGGACTGGAAGCGATAAAGCCGCTTCTTGAAGCGATCCCATCGGAGCTTATCGTCGTGGATACCGTGGGAGAAGAAAACAGTGATGGCTCATTAAATGTAGCAAAAGAATACACGGACAAAATATATCATTTTGATTGGATAGACGATTTTTCCGCAGCAAGAAACGTTGCTATGGAGCATGCCCGCGGCGAATGGTTTATGTACTTTGATGATGATGAGTATTTCGATGATGTGACGGAATTCATAGATTTCTTCAGATCGGGCGAGTGCGAAAAGTTTTTTACGGCTCTTTACTATACGGGGGATTATACAACGCCCGATAAATATCATAAAGCTGTGGCCTGCAGGATGATCAGAAGGACGAAAGGGACTCACTTTGTCGGCAGTGTACACGAACAGTTTGATGTGGCGTATTCGCCTGTAAAGCAGTTTAATGCATTTACACATCATTTCGGATATCTCTATGAGACACCCGAACAGGCAGAAGCGAAAATGGAAAGAAACCTGACGCTGCTTGAAAAAGAACTTGAGAGAACAGGCGTAAGCGGAAGAGTTTGTGCGCAGATAATCGGGCAGCTCATGGGAAAGGATTATGAGGATGCAGGCAAAAGGTGTATTGAATTCATTAATGCATTGGAAGGAACAAGTGAATTGGATACATCCGTGGGTCAGTGGCTTCTTACCGCACATATTAGACTTATGAGCAATTGGGGAAGTCTGGAAGGAATGCTCGATCTGGAAAAACAGTATTTGGAAAATTATAATCTTTGCGAAACGGCAAAACTCATACTGGCTTATCAGATCGCAATGATAGCAATGTACAGAAACAATTACAAGGTTGCTGCAGACAGAGTAAAAGAATACTTTAAGCTGCTGAAATGGTTGGACAATCATCCGGATGAGAAAATACTGCAATCCCAATTGGATTCCCCTAAGTTTATGATGGATGACAATCTGTTTGCGATTACAAAAACAGGGATCATCTGCGAGAATCACTTAAAGAACTATGACACTGCATATGAGTACATAAAAACCCTTGATTTTAGGTGTTGTGATAATATCGATGAAATGTATCGGATAATAAACGTGACTCTTAAGGAGATTTCTGATCCTTCGGCTGCAATTGAGTTTTACAAACAGATTTACCGAGATGAATTCTTTGATGATCCGGCACTCCGCAAATATCTTCCGGAGGTTGTTAGGAAAAGAATGGCTGAAGAGTGTAATCCTCCAAAATGTTGATAATTATTGAACCTTGACAAACTTATACTTTACATTTGGAGTAAATCGTGATACCATTGTGCAGTAATCTTCGGATGCATAGTGGTTCACGGCGTATCGCTACCCTTTCCCATGATTATTTTGTAACAGATATTATCGGCGTTTAATAGGTGTATTCTTTCTGCAGTTATTATTATTCTGTTCAATCTATTCTCGGAATCAATATCTATATCCACGTGCATTCGGAAACAAAAATGTATGAGGAGGATTAGGGTGAGAAAAGAGAAAAAGAATGAACAAGAGGAAATGATCGATCAGTTTCAATCGGACACGCCTTATGATGATGCATTTCGGACCATGGAAAGCGAGTTTGATGATCTGATTATACCTCTCGTAAATCACATGTTTGGAACGGCATATGGCAAAGATGCCGTTATAAAACGGTTCCGAAATGAGCATTTTGTGAAGCACGAGACCGGAAAGGACGAGAAACGCGTTACCGACTCGGGATTTGAGATCACTTATAATGACATCACAAGGATTTATCATCTGGAATGTGAGAGCAAGAAATATGATGGGACAATTCTTGTGAGGATATTTGAGTATGATTCTCAGATCGCAAAAGATATGGCCGAAACGGACATGTTTAGGGTAAGGATGAAACTTCCGAACACCGGGCTTTTGTTGCTCAGAAGCTCCGGAAAAGAGAAAGCAAAGGCTGAGATCGAGATTGAATTCCCTGACGGACAGGTCAAACAGGTGTACGTACCCATACTGAAAATGACGGACTACGATGTTGATCGGATTTTTGCTGAAAAACTGTACATGTTGCTTCCGTTCTACATTTTTAAATATGAGAAACAGCTGAAGAGCATCAATAAGGACGAAGAAGCCTTAGAAAAGTTCACGGGAATCTATGAAGATATATGTGTGAGACTGAACGGTGAACTAAATAATGGAACCTTGTCTTTGGCGGCCTATTATGCTATTATAAGGCTGATCAAAAAAGTGGCTTTTAACATTGCTATGAAACAGGAGAACGTTCAGAGAAAGGTGGGAAGTGCCATGGGCGGACATGTATTGGATCTACCTGAGATCAGGATAAGGAACGAGGGCAGAGCAGAGGGAAGAGCAGAGGGCAGAGCAGAAGCACTGGCTGAGGGCGAGACGGAACGTTTGAGGCTATTGGAAGAGATTGAAAGACTGAAAAAAGAGAATGAGATGCTGAGAAAAGAGTCTCCTGCCAAAAGAAGACGCTAAAGAAAAAAGAACGAAATAACTCCCAATGTAAGGTGAAAGCACCTTATAGAGGGAGTTTTTGTTATTTTGACATTAAAAAAGATCGCACGAAAAATTGTTACATTGATTTGATTATTCCTATAAGAAAGTGTAGAATAATACTATTAATGCTTTGTTTCGGTGGAGATAGGAAAAAGTGCGTATTTCTGAGAAAAAGATACTTGAAGAAATGACTTCCGAGGTCGTGCAGTCGGTAAAACAGCTTTCGATGCTGCACGGTGATATATTTAACATGCTTTGCAAGGGCACCCGTGATTTCATGGGGGTGCTTCTTAATTACGCGGAAGATAATATATTGGGTGAAGAGGAACTAAAGGCTAAATATTGCAAGGTAAATGATCTTTTACAGGCAGCGCTCGGCGCGGGCGTCATATCGGATGAGCTGATCAATGCCGTTGACGAAGTATCGAAGCAGGTTAATGAGATAATTCCTAAGAAACTCGAGGTTGTTTTTTTCTGTTATAAGGCAAGCATGTCCGACTGCTTCGAGAGCATATTTACGGCAGCTCAGGCGGATCCCGAGTGCGACGCATATTTTGTGCCGATACCGTATTACGATTTGGACGGCAATCTTCAGCCCATAGAAATGCATCTTGAGGCTGAAGGTTATTACCCCGAAGGCTTCCCCCTCATCGATTATCGCACCTACGATGTGGTGAAAAGACGCCCGGATGTGATCTATATAATGAATCCTTATGATGATCACAACAGATCTACAAGAGTTCATGAGGATTATTACAGCAGCAGGCTGAGGAATTATACGAAGCATTTGACATATATAGAGTATGGGTTACCTGTGTGGCCACCAAAGGATGGAAATGATCCGAGGCTTGAACCGGGGTTCTTGCCCGGGCATATTTATTGCCGGCATTTTGTTTCTGTGACAGAAGGAATAACTGATATGTATCGCAACATTCTGTCACCGGGTACGAGTTTGACAGAAAATACAAGAATTCCCGACGATGCACCGGATGACAGATTTTTAACATTAGGTTCTCCCAAAATTGATAAAGTTGTAAATACGCACAAAGAAGATTATACAATTCCTGAAGAGTGGAAAGTGATAATTGGTGACAAAAAAATCATCCTATACGCTTCAAGTCTTACGTCTTTGCTCATGTCGAGTAAGGATGAAAAAATGGAGATTAAAGGAGAGCAGTATTTTACCAAACTGGAGGAAATCTTGAATGAGTTTAAAAATCGTTCGGATGTAATTCTCTGGTGGCGACCACATCCTTTGTTTGAAACGACTATCAGGTCAATGAGACCAATGCTTTTTGAACGGTACAATTCATATATAAGAGAGCTAAAAAATAGCGGAAGAGGAATCTTTGATACATCAATAGAATTGGCAAGGGCAATAAACTATTGCGATGGAATAATTTGTGATGAGGGGTCTATTCTTTGGCTTGCAGCAGCGAAAGGCATTCCGTTTTTTATGCCGAGTGTTCAAAAATATCGACAGGACCCTCCAATCTTTGATGACGGGGAAGACTTCAAGGCTCCGCTCGAAAACTGGGTAACCAGAATGAGAAACGATAAAGGAGCTAATTCAATAAAATGTAATGTTTGTGTTTGGTGGAATTGTTTTTTAGAAGAAGATACTGTAATAAATAAAAAGTATAATCGGTTTACAAAACGCTTTATTGATTTTATTGTTAATGAAGACAAATATCCCGAAGTGGAAGAATACAAGGAACTTTTGCGACATTTGTTTTATGATTTTGTAGTAAACCCCGACGGAACGGCCGGGCAGAAGATATATGAATGTTTGAAGGAAAAGGCATTGGGAGACAGGAATGGCCAAAACACCTGAAGTAAGCGTAATAATGCTGACCTATAACCGCGAAAAGATGCTTTCCGGAATGATCGAATGCATTTTAAAGCAGACGATGGAGGATTTTGAATTCATTATCGTCGATAACGGAAGCACGGACGGCAGCGGCAGGATCGCGGAAGAATACGCGAAGAAGGATCAAAGGATAAGAGTGATACACAGAGATCGCGGCAGCATCGGCAGCGGAAGAAACACCGGACTTGATAATGCGTGCGGTCGATTTGTTGCGTTTGTGGATGACGATGACAGCTGCACCGAAGAATATCTTGCTTTTTTGCATAAGCTGATCACCGAAAATGATGCCGATGTAAGCATCTGTGGTGCCACCTGGTCGGACAGACCCAATGAGGAGTATTTGATGACAGGAGAAGAGGCTGTGGAGAAGCTTCTTCAGAGGAAGAATTACAACGTTGCTTTCCCGACCAAGATGTTTAAGCGCGAAGTGTTTGACCATTACAGGTTCCTTGAGGAAGGCAAATATGACGATATCTATCTCATGCCGCTGATCCTTGCCAATGTGAAGAAGGTGGTTTATAACGGCAGATCACAATACGATTTCTACAGGCACGAGCATAATAACAGCGAGTGGACGCAGAACCACAAGCTGATCACGCCGGAGATCCTTACTGAGTATCTGAATGTATACAGAGAGCGCACGGATTATCTCTGCATGCTTTATCCCGACAAGAGCGACGAATGGAAGTACTTTAACTGGTCTTTCGTGATATCCATGGTTGAGAAAGTGAGCAGATACGAGCTTGAGCCCTGCTATGCGATAAGGGAAGAGCTTGCGGAGATCCTTTCCAAGCATTACGCCGAATTTACAGCCTGTCCGTGGATAACCGATTTTGAAAAGGACTGGATGAAGACCTATATCAAGGAGAAATAAGATGCTGACGACTAAAAGAATGTCAATAGTTCCGACCTTTGTATGTACGTTAAGGTGTAAGCTGTGCTCTAATCACATGCCTGCATTCGAGAGACCGCCGGTTGC
>JAEEGL014032344.1_pt1 | contig 10388 bp, 4 predicted proteins | sample 9134231 | NCBI WGS metagenome assembly JAEEGL01 (sample SAMN16246548, study PRJNA631951) | gut metagenome | biome: gut microbiome; feature: rumen; material: fiber-attached | host: Bos | place: Iran: Karaj | collected 2018-10
AGGGCTTTGCAGCTCAGATCGCGTTTTACTATCTGCTGTCGATGGTCCCGATGGTCATGCTTTTGTCACAGCTGATGATGTCGATTTTCCAGACGACCATCGCCGATGCGGTCGGCTGGCTTTTGGATGCGCTGGGCGGCGCGTACAGCGACGAGGTCAAGGATATGCTAACCTATAAATCTGCCGGTGCATTGAATATCATTTACGCTGTTATCGCGCTGTGGGCGGCTTCCCGCGCGCAGTTTGCGCTGACCCGCATCATGAATTTCACCCTGACGGATGGGCGCTCGACCGGCAACGGGTACTGGAGAGAGCGCTTCCGCTCGATGTTCACCATGGCCCTGATGCTGCTGTCGATCATCGTCGCAGTCCTGGTGCTGGTATACGGCGGTAAGGTGATCGACCTGTTCTTCCAGAATGCCCGGATCTGGCTCTACATCCGCTGGCCAATCGCGTTCGGGCTGTTCTTCCTGATTCTCAGCTTTATCTACAAGATCCTGCCCACAGACAAGATTCCGTACAAGGAGGTCCTTCCGGGCAGCGCATTCGCGGCGGTCGGTCTCGTGCTGGTCTCCTGGCTGTACTCCCTGTATCTTAACGGCGTCGCGAAATACGATATCGTCTACGGTGCACTGGCGAACATCGTTGCACTGATGTTCTGGTTCTACTTCATGGCCTGGGTGCTTTGTCTGGGCGTCCTGTTCAATAAAGTCCTGCAGGATACGAAGGGACATCAGGGGCACGTGATGTTCAGATAGCACAACAGAGCGATTCCTGTTTGACAACACACACGGAATCGCTTATATTATCGGTGTGAGTTAGCATACGCTAACCAAATGGAGCATTTCCACACCTTTACGTATAGATTAGCAAGAAAGAAGGATAACCATGTATCTCGAACTGAATACGATCTGCAAATCCTTTGGCAGAGGCGAGACGCGCGTGCAGGTGCTGCACGATGTGTCGCTCGGCCTCGAAAAAGGAGAACTTTGCGTGCTGCTGGGTCCGTCCGGCTCCGGCAAATCCACGCTGCTCAACATCCTAGGCGGCATCGAGGAGGCCGACAGCGGTCAGGTCATCATCAACGGTGACCGGATGGAAAACATGAAGGAAAAACAGCTTTCGGTCTACCGCCGCAAGCACCTCGGGTATGTTTTCCAGTCCTACAACCTGATCCCCAACCTGACGGTGCGCGAGAACATCGAAGTCGGCGCGTATCTCGGCGATGATCCGCTCGACATCGACACGCTCCTGCATGACCTCGGGCTCTGGGAACACCAGCACAAGATTCCCAACCAGCTCTCCGGCGGCCAGCAGCAGCGCACCTCCATCGGCCGCGCCATCGTCAAGAATCCGGACATCCTGCTCTGCGACGAGCCCACCGGCGCCCTCGATTACCAGACGTCGAAAGAGATCCTCAAGCTCATCGAGGACGTCAACAGGAAGTACGGCAACACGATCATCATGGTCACCCACAACTCCGAGATCTCGAAGATGGCTGACCACACCATCAAGCTCCGCGACGGCAAAGTCCGGAAGAACATAAGAAACGACGAGAAGATCTCCGCAATGGAACTCGACTGGTAAGCGGAGGAAGACATCATGGCGACAACAACGAATCAAAGAAACCCGGAAGCATTTGACCCGAAGAAAAATACGGATGCAAAAGCGCTGGCCCGCGGAGGGGATGCGCCGGCAAAAGCGCCGGCCACGGAGGCGCGATCTTCCGTGAAAAAAGTCGGAAACCCGATGCGCAGGCGCCTCTTCCGTGAGATGAAGAAAGACTGGAAGAAATACATCGTGCTCATCCTCCTCATGACCTTCATGATCGGACTTGCGTCCGGCATCAACGTCGCGAACGACAGTATGATGGCCGCGATCGACGAATCCTACGAGAAATACTCGATCGAGAACGGGCACTTCGAGCTGCGCGACAAAGCCTCCGATGAATTGATCACAGAGTTCGAAAACGAAGGGATCAAAGTATACGAACAGTTCTATAAAGATCTGAGCGAGAGCAAGACCGAAGTAAAAGAAGGCAAGGATGTCACGGTCCGCATCTTCAAGATCCGCACCGACGTCAACCGCGCCTGCATCATGAAGGGCGCCCTCCCGGTAAGACCTGACGAGATCGCGATCGACAACAACCACGCCTACGTCAATAAGATCAAAGTCGGCGACACACTCTACATCGGCGATAGTGCTCTAACCGTATCCGGACTGATCTCGTCCTCGGACTACACCACACTCTATAAGAAAAACTCGGACTTCATGTTTAACGCGGTGGACTTCGACATCGCAGTCATGACGGAAGAAGGCTGGGACAAGCTCCCGTCCTCGATCTTCTACCAGTATGCATTCATGTATAACGAGAAGCCCGCATCCGTCTCCGAACAGAAGAAAACGGCCGACAGCCTGATGGAACATCTGGCGGTGCTGTCTGCAACCGGCGGTTACACCGACGATAAAGCGGCGGGCGAAGATCTGGCGGTGAAGGTGCAGCAGGGAGACCCGGAGACGATGCAGATCCTTGCCGAGCGCGGGAAAGACATCAATGAACTTAAGGACTTCGTGCCGGAATACGCCAACAAGGCGATCCACTTCGCACCGGACGATATGGGCTCGGATAAAGCACTGATCGATGTGCTGGTGTACGTTTTCATCGGGGTGCTGGCCTTCGTCTTCGCGATCACGACCAGTAACACGATCACGAATGAAGCCGCCGTCATCGGCACCCTCCGTGCCACTGGCTACACGAGAGGCGAGATCCTCCGCCACTACATACTGATGCCGATCGTCGTGACGCTCCTGGCATCCATGGCCGGAAATGCACTGGGATACACGTTCTTCAAGGACGTGGCGGTATCGCTCTATTACAACTCCTACAGCCTCGTGACTTACGAGACACGCTGGAATATGAACGCATTTCTCTTTACGACGATCCTGCCGGTCATCCTGATGATGATCATCAACTTCATCGTCATCTACAGGAAACTCCGCCTGTCGCCGCTTCGGTTCCTTAGAAAAGACCTGAGGACCTCGAAGCGGAAGAAGGCCATGCGGCTCCCGTCCTGGAGCTTCCTCAAGCGTTTCCGCCTCCGCATCCTTTTCGACAACATGGGCGGGTACATCGTCCTTTTCGTGGGCATCGCATTCGTCATGCTGCTGCTGGCTTTTTCCATCGGCCTTCCGCAGACACTTGACCACTACAAGTCGAACCTCAGCGAGAACCTTCTGTCGAACTACCAGTACATCCTGAAGGGCTATAAGGACGAAGCAGGAAATGTCATCACCACTTCGGAAGAGTCGGCAGAAAAGTACTCGATCGCCTCCCTCGAGACCGTCGATGGCGCGCACGTCGGGGAAGATATCAGCGTGTACGGCTACGAGGAAGGCAGCCGGTACATCAAGGTCGATGCACCTCTTCAGGACAACGAGATCTGGGTCTCGTCGCCGTATCAGAAGAAGTTCGGCCTGTCCGAGGGCGACACCATCACGCTGAAGGAAAAGTACGAAGACCGGTCCTACGACTTCGTGGTCAAGGGCGTCTACGAGTACGAAGGCGGGCTGTGCATCTTCCTTCCGCAGAAAAGCTTCAACCACATCTTCCACCTCGAAGAGGATGCATTTAGCGGATTCCTGTCGCAGAACACGATCTCGGATATCGACTATGAAATGATCTACTCCGTGGTCACCATCGAAGAGATCATGAGCATCGCGACCCAGCTCGATCACTCGATGGGCGGCACGATGGACATGGTGTCCTGGGTCTGCCTGATCATGGCGGTCCTCATGATGTACCTTCTTACGAAGATCATCATCGAGAAGAATGCGACCTCTATCTCGATGGTAAAAGTACTGGGCTACGAGAACCGCGAGATCAATGGACTTTATATCCTCCTTACTTCGCTGGTCGTGGTGGTCAGTTCGATTCTGACGGCGGCCCTTGCCATCGGAGGCTTAAGTGTCATCTTCCGCATCTATATGCGGAAGATGAACGGCTGGTTCGACGTGTACCTCAGCCCCATGGGTATCTGTAAGATGATCCTGATCCTCGTCGTATCCTATGCCATTGTCGCCATCTTCGACATGCAGCGCATCAAGAAGATCCCTCTGGCCGATGCGCTGAAGAACGTGGAGTAAAAGAGTGCCGGCGCCGGAAGAAACCGAAACGTGCGGCAGGAAACTGCCGATACCTCATATGCCTCCTAACCGTAATGGCACGCCGTCCCGGCCGGATTTTCCGCGGGGCGGCGTAGCCTGTTAGTCGAAGACGGACGGGGGAAGACAGGAGTTCCTGATACGATTTCCGAAGGGACGGCGTAGCCCCTTTCCTTAAGATATACTTATGCTACAATAAGAAGAAATACATTTGAGTGAGGCCCGATACGTGATCCTTCTTGCGAGAAAATGGCATCTGCCGGAAGACAATCGAAATGCTGTAGAAAAGATGGCACAGACGCCTGATATGGCGTCCTCTTCCGGTGCGGACTCACTTCTTCTCGGGATACTTGCATCCCGGGGGATCGTCGGGCAGGAGGAAAGAGATGCCTTCCTTATGAGCCACCCCGACGACTGCCACGATCCTTTCCTCATGAACGACATGGACATCGCGGTGGAGCGGGTGCTTCAGGCCGCAAAGAACGGGGAGAAGATCGTTATCTGCGGCGACTACGACGCCGACGGCGTCACGGCCACCGCGGTATTAGTGCTTTTTCTTCAGGAACTCGGCGCGAAAGTGGATCACGTGATCCCGAGCCGCCTGGTGGAGGGCTATGGCGTATCCTCCGCACTGACGGACCGCATCCGCAGCAAGAATCCCGACCTCGTGGTGACGGTGGACTGTGGTGTGGCCAACGGGGACGAGATCGGCGAACTCATGGCCGACGGCATCGACGTGATCGTTACAGACCACCACGAGGTGAAGGAGATCCTTCCCCCGGCCCTTGCCGTCATCGACTGCAAAAGAACGGATAACACGTATCCTTTCGTGCATTTGTGCGGGGCGGCGGTGGCGCTGAAACTGGTGCAGGCCTGCTGCATGCGCCTGAACGGGATCGCATCGGAGAATTCTCCGCAGGCGCAGTCCGGGGCACAGACGCAGGCGCAGTCCGGAGGAGACTTCGGAGATTTGAAGATCTCTGCAGATGAATGGAAGAACTATATCGATATCGCCGCCCTCGGCACCATCGCCGACGTGGTCCCCATGACCGGCGAGAACCGGGCGCTCGTAAGAGCCGGGATCGAACTACTGAACAACTCGAGAAGGATCGGAATACGAGCGCTTTTCCAGGCGGTAAGACCGGGAAACGGCACCGCACAGGGAGGAAACGGCGCAGGTGCCCGGGGCGCATCGGCGAACGGGAATGCCGGAAACGGCCGGGGGGCCGCAGGCGGCGCGGGAGCGCAGGTAAGGCTGAACTCCACGGACATCGCCTTCCAGATCGTACCGAAGATCAATGCCTGCGGGCGCATGGGCGACGCGGGACGGGCGCTCAGACTGATCCTGACCGAGGATGAGAGAGAGGCCGCGGAACTTTCCGAGGAGCTGGTGACGGAGAATACGAGAAGACAGATGCTCGAGCAGAAGATCCTCGAAGAGGCGGTCAGAAAGATCGAGTCGAACCATCAGCTGATCCAGGGGCTCCGGAACCCGTCGATGCCGATCGTGGTGGCCGGTGAGAACTGGCACGTCGGGATCCTCGGCATCGTGGCCAGCCGGCTCGTGGCCAGGTACCAGAGAACGGCCATCGTCTTTACCCGGATCGATGACCAGATGAAGGGCAGCTGCCGCACGGCGGGGGATTACCCGATCCTCGAGTGCCTCAAGGCCTGCGGAGATGCGGTGGCCCAGTTCGGCGGACATAAGCGTGCCGCCGGTGTCAGCATCGATGTGGCGAAATACGGGGAATTCCTCGGAAGGATCGGCGAATGGGCCGACAAAAGAAATAATGAGAACGATATCGCGGAGATGGATGTCGACCGGACCGTGCGCCCGGAGCAGATCACGATCGAAGCGGTGGAGAAGCTCTCAGCGCTGGAACCATACGGAGAGGGAAACCGTGAGCCGGTATTCCACCTTCAGGGACTTCGGATCACACAGACCCAGCTCGTGGGGGCGGACAAGCAGCACCTGAAACTGACGGTCTCGTATAAGAAAGACGAGAACGGACAGGAAAGAAACGAAAGCCTCGACGCCATTGCTTTTCGCCAGGGAGAGATGGCGGACATGTTCGTTCCGGGCACGATGGTCGATATGCTGGTGGCACCGGGACTCAACATCTGGAACGGAGAGAAGCAGCTGTCGCTGCGCGTGCAGGACATGCATTTCATGCCCATCGGCCGCACCATCTGGGACCAGCCGCAGCTTCTGGAGAATCTTTACAGAAATAAACTCGGGATCGGAAAGATCGCGGTCATCGGCAAATGCCGTGCGCAGGATCTGGTTCCCAGCATGCAGGAGATGGGGATCCTTTACCAGTTCATGAAGAAGAACTGCGTGGAAGCGACGAACATCGTCGATATGTCCTATCTCGCACGGCTGGTGACCGGCCGGTATAAGAAGCCGCTTCACGCCTTTAAGATCGCACGGGCGATGGATATCTTCCAGGAGGCAGGGCTTCTCGAAATGATGCGTATCGACGACGATCGGGTGTGTTTCTCCTTGATATCTGTAGAAGACAAGGTTAAACTGGAGGATACAAAAACGTATCAGGCATTACGTGCGTTTATGGGGGATGTGCCCGGAGGGCAGGGATGAAAAATGAGTGGAGATAGTAAGAAAAACGAAGAACTCGCACCGGAAGTGCAGGCGCTCTACGATTCGCTTCGCGATGAAACGATGCCGGAGGATGTGAGCGAAGAGATCCTCGACATGGTCGATGAGGTCATCACGAAGTTCCGTTCCAATTCCGAGAAGGAAGAAGCCGGTGTGGAGAAGAAGGATTCCGAACAGGTCCGTAAGGATACGGACCGGATCCGCCGCGCCTTCGTCTTCGCCTATAAGGCTCATAGTTCCCAGAGAAGAAAGAGCGGCGAGCCGTACATCATCCACCCGATCGCGACGGCCCAGATCCTGACGGAGCTGGAAGTCGATGCGGATACTCTTGTGGCGGCGCTGCTTCACGACACCGTGGAAGACACACCGGTCACCATCGAGCTTATTAACGAGATCTTCGGCGAGGACATCGGCCTTCTCGTGGACGGTGTTACGAAACTCGGTCAGATCCCGTATTCTTCACGTGAACAGCAGCAGGCGGAGAACATGCGTAAGATGTTCCTGGCGATGGCCAAGGATATCCGCGTGATCCTGATTAAACTTGCGGACCGCCTCCACAATATGCGTACCATGAAGCACCAGAGTCCGGAGCGCCAGAAGGCGATCTCGCTGGAGACCCGCGATATCTACGCGCCTCTTGCGCACCGTCTCGGTATCTATAAGATCAAGTGGGAACTGGAGGACCTGTGCCTGCGCTATACCGATCCGGACGCGTACTACGAGCTGGTCGGTGCGATCTCCCAGAAGAGGTCCGAGCGTGAGAAATTCCTCGATAACGTTGTCGGGGAGCTGGACGCGAGGATCAAGGAGATGGGTATCAACGCCGAGATCGAAGGCCGCCCGAAGCATTTCTACAGTATCTACAACAAGATGAAGCAGCAGGGCAAGCACCTCGACCAGATCTACGACATCTTCGCATGCCGTATCATCGTGGACACGGTGTCCGACTGCTACGCGGTATTAGGCCTCGTGCACGAGATGTATTACCCGATGCCGGGCCGCTTCAAGGACTATATCGCGATGCCGAAGCCGAATATGTACCAGTCGCTGCATACGACCGTCATCGGTAAGGAGGGCATCCCCTTCGAGGTCCAGATCCGTACCCTGGCGATGCACCGTACCGCCGAGTACGGTATCGCGGCGCACTGGAAATATAAGGAGACGGGAAACTCGAACGTCAAGGCGAAGAATACGTCCTTCGACAACAAGCTTTCGTGGCTCCGTCAGATCCTCGACTGGCAGGGCGATTCGAAGGATGCCAGCGAGTATCTCGATTCCCTGAAGACAGGTCTTGCCGCAGAGGAAGTATTCGTATTCACGCCGAAGGGCGACGTCATCTCGCTGCCGCTGCATTCGTGCCCGATCGACTTCGCTTATACCATCCACAGCGGCATCGGTAACCGCATGTACGGTGCGAAGGTCAACGGCCGTCTCGTGCCGCTCTCTTACGAACTGCAGAACGGCGATATTGTCGAGGTGCTGACATCAGATCAGATCAAGGGGCCTTCCCGCGACTGGCTGAAGATGGTCAAGACGTCGGCGGCGAAGTCGAAGATCAACCAGTGGTTCAAGAAAGAATCCAGAGACGATAACATCCTTCTCGGGAAAGAGATGGTGGAGCGTGAGATCAAGAAGATCGGATTCACGCAGCAGCAGCTCCTGCAGAAGGCACATATTGACGTGATCCTGAAGAAGACGACGCAGAACACGATGGACGATCTGTATGCCGCCATCGGTTACGGTGTGATCACGGCGCAGAAGGTCGTCGGCCGTCTTCGTGATGAATATATCCGCTCCCTTCCGGAGGATGAACGTTTCGAGCTCGGATACCGCGTAACTCCTGCCGGGCAGGTGGTTTATCAGCCGCTTGCCAGGGACATTCTCGATGAGAAGAGCATCACGGCCGGGCCGGCGCTGGTGGCCAGTTCCCAGGAGCAGAGCCACACCGGCAAGCGTGCGTCGAACCGTGCCCATGACGATACGGGCGTGGTCGTAACGGGCATCGAGAACTGCCTCGTGCACCTGTCGCGCTGCTGTAACCCGGTGCCGGGCGATGAGATCATCGGTTACATCACCCGCGGGAACGGCGTAGGCGTGCATAGGAAGGACTGCAGCAATATCCGGAACATCATGAGAAATGCCACGGCTTCGGCCAGAGCGGCGGAGCGTGCTTCCCGTCTGATCGAGGTGTACTGGAATAACCAGAAACATACGAAGGCGATCTATCCGGTGGAGTTCACCGTTATCGCCCACGACAGAAGACATCTTCTTGCGGATATCAGTAACGCCATCGCCGAAGAGCGTATCCCGATCACATCGGCCCAGATGTCGGCCATGAAGGATATCACGGCGCGCTTCAACATGACCATCGAGGTCAAGGACCAGGAGCAGCTGGACCGTGTACTCGGAAGGATCAAAGCGATCCGGGACGTCATCGAAGTGCGCAAAGGAAATTGACAAACCCCCTTCTACGAGAGGATAATAGTTCCTAGGGAGAAATGGGAAACCAGAGGAACAGGGGTAAGTCAATATGTCTACGAATTCTAATTCACCGATCGATCCGAAGCAGTTCGTGCAGATGCCGCCGCATTCGCCACAGCAGGGTGGTGCGCCGCAACCGGGGGGACAGCTTCCGGTACAGCCGCCGATGCAGCAAGCGCCGAAGAAAGGCAAAGGCAAGGTCATCGCCATCGTCAGTATCCTCGGCGTGGTGATCGTAGGATTGTGCGTCGTTGTAGGACTTATCTTGACCGGTGCTTTTGACACGGAAGAGACGGCGAAAAAGACATCGAAGAAACCGACGAAGAAGCCGAAGACGGAAGCGACGACGGAGGACCCGACAGAAGATCCGACGGAGGATCCGACATCCGAAACCACGGAGCCGACTTCCGACACCTCTGACACTTCGGACACGTCCGATACTTCCGATACTTCCGATACATCCGATACGGCGGATTCGTCCACCTCGGGAAGTCCGAACGCGTCCCACGAGCAGGTGGATACAGTCGACAAGGTCTCTGCTGATCTTCTTGCGGCTATGCAGAAAAATGCCCGGGAGTTTTTCGATACCGGCAACGGCGCGGAACTTCCGAAACAAGTTTCCGTCAACGAATTTAACTACCTCGGCATGGTGATTACGGACGAAATCATGGAGGGCGACAGTGGCGATGACTACTACTTCTACGACGTCTCGCTTCTTTTCCAGGTCCAGGTGACGGACAGCACGTCCGGAAAGGCCGTGGACAGGCAGTTCTTCTGGTATTGCACTTTTCCCGATGTATATATGGACGATACGAATCCGCAGGCGGTTTATGGAACGACGAACTTCGTGGTATACGACAACTGGTGCGTAAATGCCAAGCAGTCCTTCGAATCGGCCGAAGACGAGATGACGATCGGCGGCCATGAAATTGACAAGAACCTGAACAAAGATCTGATCCTGCCGCTGGATGGGAAACCGTATACCGCTGATCCGTATAAGCAGGCGACCAAGGAGAGCGAGCTTTCTGACGCGCAGCTCCGGAAGATGAAAGAATACACGGAGGAGAATTTCCGCAAGTTCGATAAGCCGGGCGATTCCAACGTGCACCTGGATAAGATGACGTATCTG
>JAEEGL014081412.1_pt1 | contig 10388 bp, 10 predicted proteins | sample 9134231 | NCBI WGS metagenome assembly JAEEGL01 (sample SAMN16246548, study PRJNA631951) | gut metagenome | biome: gut microbiome; feature: rumen; material: fiber-attached | host: Bos | place: Iran: Karaj | collected 2018-10
CTTATGTATGTACCTGTATCGGGAGATAAGACAATAACGATGAGATTTATCCCCAAAGGCATGATACCCGGCGCGATTGTATCATTAATATCGGTTACAGCGTTAATTATTTACTGTATTATAAGCAGGCATAATAAGGAATCTAATGCAAAGTAAGATAAGCAACAGGAATATGTATCAGCATATAATTAAACTGATGATTGTTACAGTATCCGTGGCAATCATTGCTTTGCTATGTGTAACAGACAGTACTGGTTATTCGGACAAACAATATATTAGATGCAGAGGAATGGATATAAGTATATATGAGACAGAAGACAAGGCATACCTGTTCCTGCCGTCTTATGCGGATAAATCCGGAATCAAGCTAAGTAACAGGATTAAAAAGATAAATCCGATTATTCTTACATCAAGTAATCTTCCCGCGATATTTATAACAACATCCTCCGGTAATCTTGATAAGATATATGAAGACAAAGAGTATAAGGAATCCGGCAAAATGTATGTGTATGACAAGAATGGAAATTTGCTTGTTTCTGAAGGGCTTGATTATATCAAGGGAAGGGGTAATTATTCATGGTTAACGGAAGAATGGAGTAAGAAGCCGTTTAGTATCTGTGCCAAGAGAGACATATCCGTTCTTAACCAGGCACCCGGCAGGAAATATGCTCTTATTGCCAATGCATCGGATGATACGCTTATCAGAAACGATTTGGCAAGAAGCATACAGGAGGTGCTGAATGTGGAGAATGCCAATCGCGGCGATTTTGCGGACTTATACATTAACGGAGACTATATGGGGATATATTATCTCTGTGCCACGATAGATGTCGGAGTGGACAGAGTCAATATAGAGGATAGCGGGACTGATGTAACGGGTGGTTATCTTATGGAGAGAGAATTACCTGAAAGATACAAACTTGAACTGCCGACTATAACCGGAGGATTTGTGACAGAGGGTAATGAATGTTTTGTTCTTTCGTCCCCATCATATCCGACAGATGCACAATTAGCATATATAACAGACTATATGAACAGGGTAGAATCTGCTATAATGTCACCTGAAGCAGAGGACTATGAGAAATATCTGGACGTTGATTCGTTTATAAAGACTTACCTGACAGAGGAAATAGTCAAGAATTACGATGGCGGAGTATCAAGTGCATACTATTATAAAGATGCGGATAGGAAAGACTCAAGACTTCACACTGCACCGGGTTGGGACTATGATATGAGTCTTGGCAGTTACCAACCTTGGATGGAATATGATGACCCTATGGGATTGACAATGCTATCTCCCCATGAAGGTGCTTCTCCATGGTATGAGATATTGTATGCCCGAAGCGAATACAGAGAAAAAGCAGTATTACTGTATAGAGATAAAAAAGATGAAATAGCGGATATTCTATGCGGCAATAGGGAAGCAGAATTAAGAGCTTATCTTAAAGATGCATATGAGCTTGAATATATAAGATGGCAGGATATGTATGATGCAAGAGGTTCATATCCCGGAAGCGATGAAGCATATAATTTGCTTACGGATTTTGCCGAGAAACGATTGGAATACCTGAATTCGGTATGGTGATGATATTATGGAATACAGAGTGGAAGATAAATATATCATTACCGAAGATAAAGCAGCATACATAGAGGCCATGCTTAAGGAAGTGTGTGAAGCGGATACACATGGGACTGACGGAAAATACAATATCAGAAGTGTGTATTTTGATGATATGTATGATACTTGTCTAAGGGAGAATGAGGCCGGAACAGATAAAAGAGAGAAATACAGAATCAGATCCTATGACCTGGATGATAAGCTGATTCATCTGGAACTTAAGAGTAAGTTAAGAGGTTATACACGTAAGGATTCTGTCGCCTTATCTAAGAGTGAGGCTTTGCGCTTGCTTGATAGAGATGACAGATTGTTATCTGATGCAGATACATATCTTGTAAAGAAGCTGTGCGCTGAGATGCAGTACAAGCGTATGCAGCCGGTAGTTATGATAGAATATGAGCGAACGGCTTATACTTATACAACCGGTAATGTAAGAATAACATTTGACAGGAATATCGGCGCATCCAAGGATTACATGGGATTATGGGATAATACACCTTCTATGATACCGGTAATGCCAAAGGGACAATTGATACTTGAGATTAAATATGATGAATTGTTGCCTGATTATATCAGGCAGATAGTGGATATAGGAAGCCTTAACAGGACAGCGTATTCCAAATACTATTATGGGAGAATGAGTATATGAGTTTTAAAGATGCAATAAGAAGATCGGTACTGGAGGGATTCGCCAATGCCGATATGCCCACAAGCAGGGTTCTGACAATACTTGCAATTACATTTGCCATAGGTTTGTATATTTATTTCATATACAGATTGGTCAATAAAAGTTCGTTATATGACAGGAGTTTTCATATAGCTATGGCTGTCATATCAGTAGTTACTGCCGGAATAATCATAGCTATGCAGAGCAGTATAGTTATATCACTTGGTATGGTAGGTGCATTATCTATCGTAAGATTCAGGACAGCCGTTAAGGATGCAATGGATTTGCTGTTTTTATTCTGGAGTATAGGAGAAGGAATCATATGCGGAGCAGGACTGTTTGAAATAGCGGTCATAGTTGCACTAATGGTTACCATCGGAATATTCATACTTGAGTATATACCGGTAAGGAAGAAACCGTATCTGCTTATTCTCAACGGAGAGAGTGATGATTATGAGTCTGAGTTAACGGAGTGTCTTAATAAGTACGGTAAAGATGTTAAAGTTAAGTCAAGAAACCTTAAGAATAATGGGCTTGATATTATATGTGAGATAAGAACGGATAAGGAGGCGGAATTAATGACGGCTCTTAAGAATATAGCCGGTATTAAGAACATCTCTTTATTGACACATGAAGGAGAAGTCAGATTCTGATGACGAATAAAAAAATGGCAGATTACCATGGTGATGACTATGCTCTGTCTATGAATAATTCCATACGTATGATGCAGTTAATTGAAGCGGGAAGACTTGACAGTATCAGTATTCTGCCCAATATGTCATCATATGATAAATGCATGGATTACCTTATACAGAAATGGGATTCACTGAGAGTTAAGCCGCTTATTTCGGTTCATCTTAACATTATAGACGGATATTCATTGGCAGGAATAACCGATTCAATGTTTACATACAGGGCTTCGGCGGAAGGAGATTATAAGTATATATTCAAAACTTCCTGGGCAAAGCTTCTGATTTATTCTTATATACCTTTTGTAAGAACAGGAATACGAACAGAGCTAAAGAAAGAGTTCATCTTACAGATTGGAAGAGTATATGACAATCTGCAGGGAGGAACCAATTCCGAATCGGCTGAAGATATCGGATTAAGATTGGACAGTCATCTTCATACACATATGATACCGGTGGTTTTTGATGCGATGATGGATGCAGTCGGAGAATTGGAGCTTACGGATAAACTGAATTATGTCCGTGTTTCAAAAGAACCGATAAAACCATTTAGGAAGATAAGAGGAACTTATCCAAAGGCTAATCTTATCAAGAATCTGTTGCTTAATATTCTGTCTGTTAGAGCTGAGAAAAGACTTGATAAAGCAGGAGTGACACATGGTCTGCTATGGGGCCTTATTATGAGCGGTCGTATGGATAGAGAGAGAATGCAGTTAATTCTTCCGGATATGCTTAAGTATTCATCAGATAAGGGAATGACTCTTGAGATTCTGTGTCATCCGGGAATAGTTCTTGCCAAAGAGCAATTCGAAGAAATCGGACCGGATGATAAAGAAGCGGTCTATTCACCGAATCGGGATATAGAGTATGATGCGGCCATGTATGTTAACAGAGATATTGCATAATACATAAATGAGATGCCATAAGGCATCTCATTATTTTTGTTTATCAACTATATATCTCGGTCTGTTCTTAATCTCATTATACATCCTGGCAATGTATACAGCGATTATGCCAAGGCTAAGCATTATAGCACCGGTTGCAAGTGTAATAAGTATTACCAATGAAGGATAACCGCCTACTGCTATACCTTTGAAATACGTTATAACAGCATCGATACCTAGGCCTAATCCGATTAGCATTATTACTGCGCCGACTACTCCGATCAAATACAGAGGAGAATATGTGAACGATGTAATATTGGTAATCGCATATTTAAACAAAGACAAACCGGACCACTTGCTCTTTCCGGCAACACGATCGCCGACTTCATATTCTATAGAGGTTGATTTATACCCGACCCAATAACTTAAGGCTCTGAAGAAAGTTGCCTTTTCTGACAGTGAATTAAGAGTATCAACTACTTTACGGTCCATTAGTTTGTAATCTGAGGAACCGCTCATATCGTAGCCAATCATTCTGCTCATAATTTTGTAGAATATGCCGGCCATTAAGCCGTGGGAGTGAGACTCTTTACCACGATGTGTTTTAACTCCTTCCACGATTTCATATCCGCTTTGCCATTTGGATAACATCTCGGGAATAATCATTGGTGGATGTTGCAGATCCGCATCCATAACAATAACAGCATCTCCTGTTGCCTGCTTAAGTCCACAGAAAATGGCGGCTTCTTTGCCGAAATTTCTGGAAAAAGAGGTGTATCTTATACCGTCATCGAATTCGCTTACTGACAGAATATTATCATATGTCTTATCGGTTGACCCGTCATCAATAAAGATAATCTCAGGAGAGTAATTCGCCTTAAGTTCCGATTCGTTCCATAATGACGTTATGGCCTTATGAAATTCCTTAATGGTTGCTTCCTCGTTGTAGCAGGGAACAACAATAGATACCTTTTGCATAAACTTTATGATACCACAATACAATAACAATTTCACGAAGAGTGTGATATAATTACAATAATTATGTGTAGAGGACATATATGATTATGGATATACCTGCAATAGAAGGCGGTAAGCCCGTCAGAGAAAGCAAATTATATTACGGACATCAGTATCTTGATGAGGCGGATTATAAGGCGGTTGAGGCTGTACTTAAATCCGATTATCTGACCTGCGGCCCGAAGATAGAGGAACTGGAACAGAAGTTATGTAAACTTACAGGTGCCAAACATGCCGTGGTTTGCAGTAACGGTACGGCTGCTTTGCATATTGCCGCAATGGCAGCAGGCCTTAGAGAGGGAGATGAGCTTATTACCACTCCCATAACTTTTGCAGCAAGTGCAAATTGTGCTCTGTATGTCGGAGCGAAGCCTGTATTTGCCGATATCAATCCCGAGACTTATAACATAGATCCTGCTTCTATAAAGGCACATATCACCGATAAGACCAAGGTAATAGTTGCGGTTGATTATACCGGACAGGCATGTGAGTGGGATGAGATTTTGTCTGTCGCCAAAGAGAACGGACTTGTGACGATTGAAGACGCAGCACACGCCATAGGTACGATATATGACGGCAGACCTGTCGGAACAATAGCCGATATGACGACGTTCTCATTCCATCCCGTTAAGACGGTAACAGGCGGTGAGGGCGGAGCCGTGCTTACTGACAGTGATGAGTATTACAAGAAGTTGTTGTTATACAGATCTCACGGAATCACAAGAGACGCTTCTTTATTGGAGCATGAATCTGACGGCCCGTGGTATTACGAGCAGATTGATCTCGGATATAACTACCGTATGACGGATATACAGGCGGGACTTTTAATAAGCCAGCTTGATAAGCTTGAGATGTTTAAGGGCAGACGTCAGAAGCTTGTGGCAAGGTATGATGAGGCCTTTAAAGATATCGACGGAGTCATCGTACAGAAAGATATAGATAAGTCCGATTCTTGCAGGCATCTCTATATACTGAGACTTGATACGGACAAGCTTAAGATAGACAGGAAGAGATTCTTTGAGGCTATGGGCGCGGAAGGTATATGCTGCAACGTTCACTATATCCCCGTATACTATTTCCCGCATTATGAGAGATTAGGATATAAGAGAGGTTTATGTCCCAATGCGGAAGCGCTCTATGAGCAGATGATGTCACTTCCTCTTTATTATGCCTTAAGCGATGAACAGCAGGATGATGTCATCGCAGCGGTTAAGAAACTTGTTAACTACTATCATATTTAAACAATATTCCGGAACGGTTTTATGAACAATAACACATCAGGAAAAAGAATGTATGAATTCTCTTCAAGGATATTCCCGTATTTAAGAAGCATTACGGGTCAGGGTGTTAGAGATACACTGAAAGATATTGAAGAGTATATATCTCAACCCGAGCAGGGTTATAATCCGCCGAAGTTGAATATTTGCGAGATTCCTACGGGAACGAAAGTCTTTGACTGGACTGTTCCGCGTGAATGGATTATAAGAGAAGCCTACATTGAGAACGAAAAAAAAGAGCATATCATAGATATAAAAGATCACAACCTTCATGTGCTCGGTTATTCGCTTCCGGTTGATGAATGGGTGGACCTTGAAGAACTGAAAAAACATGTCTATGTGGAAGAAAAACAGCCTGAAGTGATACCATATGTTACCTCGTACTATAAGGATCGCTTCGGCTTCTGTATGTCAAAGGATATGTTGGATTCACTTCCGGAAGGAAAGTATCATATGTATGTGGACAGTGAACTGATAGACGGTCATTTGACTTATGCGGATGTTATAATTCCGGGAGATACAGACAGGGAGATTATGTTTTCAACATATTTCTGTCATCCCTCAATGGCCAACAATGAATGTTCGGGACTCGCTCTGGCTGCAGAACTTATAAGATTTGTAGCCGAGATGCCTTCTAAAAGATTTACTTACAGATTTGTATTTGTTCCTGAAACAATAGGATCAATTACATATTTGGCTACGGAAAATCATGTTGACTATTTAAAGAAACATCTGGAAGCGGGTTTTGTTTTATCGTGTGTCGGAGATAACAGGGACTATTCGATTGTAAGATCAAAGTACGGTGATACTCTGGCGGACAGAGCTTTATTGAGTGTTCTTAAGTATAAAGACCATTACACGAATTATTCTTTCAGAGAAAGAGGATCGGATGAACGACAGTATAATTCAGCAGGTGTTGATTTGCCTGTTGTCTGCTTCTGTCGATCAAAGTTCGGAGAATATCCGGAATACCATACCTCTGCAGATAATCTTGACTTGATATCAGAAGAGGGTTATCAGGGTAGTTTTGATGCGATGAGCGAGCTTATAAGAGCGTTGGAGTACAACAGACATTACAATATGAAAGTAATGTGTGAGCCTCAGCTTGGTAAGAGGGGATTGTATCCTGATATAAGCAGGAAAGGTTCTTATGATGCAATAATGACACAAAGGGATGTAATCTCATATGCGGACGGAAGGAATGATCTTATAGATTTGAGTGAGATAATCAACGTACCTGCCGATGAGATAATAGATGTGATAGATAAGCTTATTGATGCAGATCTGATAGAGGCTTTGGATTAGGTGGAATTTAAGTATACGGACCTTTATAAGGAAATGAATATTTGCAAAGGTGATGTAGTAGACGTTGCATCTGATCTTGCAAGCATAATGCTCTATTGTAAAAAGAAGGGTCTGCTCTTTGATGCCAACAACCTCATAGACAGTCTTAAGGAGACTGTAACTGACGAGGGAACGGTGCTCATACGTACTTTTACATGGGATTTTTGTAAGGGCATCGGGTTTGATGTAAATAAAAGCGTAAGCAGAGTGGGTGCGCTGGGAAACGTCGCTTTGAAAAGAGACGACTTTAAAAGAACCACTCATCCCATATATTCATGGATGGTATGGGGAAAACATAAAGAGGAATTTGTCAGGTATGACAATATTTCTTCTTTTGGTAATGATTCGATTTTTGAGGCATTGTACAGATATGATGCCAAGCAGCTAAGTCTTGGGAACATAGACGGAGATTCCTGCACACAGGTGCATCACAGCGAGGCTATGTGTGATGTTCCGTACAGATATAACAAGCCATTCACAGGTGAGTACACGGATGCATCGGGCAAGACGGATATCAGAACATACAGCATGCATGTTCGCCCTTTAAATATTAAGGTGTATAATCCGGAGTTCCATGATGGGGATAATTATTCTTTAGTGGAATCTAAAGGTATAGCTAAGAAAATATACCATGATGATGCGATAAGATGTCTTACTTTTGATTTGCATAAGATGCAGGATTTTATAATGGATGATATATGCAATAACAACGGAAGATATACTGTTCATATTAATGGAGAACCGGGTATAAATCATCCGGGGATAGATTATAAAACAGCCGAATATTAGGAACGGTGAGAAAATGTATATAAATGTATTGGAACTGCTTGAAGAGAATGTAAGAGAGAATCCGGACAGGGTTGCGCTTTGTGATGAGAATGAGAGTGTGACATATCTGGAATTGTATAACAGGGCTAAAAAGATTGCGGGATACATTATAAATAACACTGCTTTCGATGAAGGTCTTGCCGCAACTGTCAGACTGCCTAAGCCTGTTGCTGTGTGCATAGACAGGAATATAAGGAGTATTATTCTCTTTTTCGGTATAGTATATAGTGGCAACTTCTATGTACCGATAGATATTAACATGCCTAAAGAAAGAATAGGACTTATATTCGAAGACCTCAATCCAATCATGACACTTGCGTCATCGGGACAGGGTATAGAGGAGATAAGCATAACCGATTATGAGGATATAGTCGGTACGGATGACAGTGTCGACTCGACAGTTAATGAAAGACTTGATACCATTCGAAACAATCATATAGATACTAATCCTTTATATGCAATATATACATCGGGTTCCACCGGAAAGCCCAAGGGAGTGCTCATAAGTCACAGGTCTGTCATAGATCTTATTGAACAGTTTGCCCTGTCATTCCCGTTCCCGGAGGTTCCGATATTCGGTAATCAGGCACCTTTTGATTTTGATGTATCCGTTAAGGACATATATAACTCGCTTTACAGGCACGGTACGGTAACGGTGATACCCAAGGCACTTTTCTCTATGCCGCTTAAGTTGATAGAGTATATCAATGATAAAGATATCAATACTATGATTTGGGCGGTTTCCGCGATGAGGATTGTTGAGAACTTTAAGACATTTTCAAAGATTTCGACGGACAAGCCGAAGCTTATTATGTTTTCCGGAGAGATAATGCCGGTTAAGGTGCTTAACTATTGGAAAGAGAATGTACCGGAAGCGACATACGTTAATCTTTACGGACCGACGGAGATTACATGTAATTGCAGTTACTATATAATTGACAGAGACTTTGATATTGATGAGAGTCTTCCGATAGGAAAACCTTTCAGGAATACTCAGATATTATTGATAGACGCACAGACGGGACAGCCTATAACCGAGAAAGAAAAAGAGGGTGAGATATGTGTCAGAGGAACTTCTCTTGCGCTCGGATATTACGGGGCTGCACAGAGAACCGAAGAGAGCTTTAAGCAGAGTCCTTTGAGTGATAAATACCCGGAGAAGATATATCATACGGGAGATCTCGGATACTATGGTGAAGACGGACTGCTCAGATTCACATCCCGTAAGGACTATCAGATTAAGCACATGGGTCACAGGATAGAACTTGGTGAGATAGAGGTGGCTGTATGTGCAATTGATTATATTGATGCTGCCGTATGCGTATTTGATAAAGTAAGAGAAAAAATTGTACTGTTTTATCAGCCGGGCATCGGGGCAGAAGCCTTTGCTACGGATAAAGAACTTGAAAGAGATATAGTCAGTCATTTGGGCAAGAAACTTCAGAAGTTTATGTGGCCAAATGTATACAGAAGATATGAAAAACTGCCGCTTAACAAGAACGGAAAGATTGACAGGGTAGCGTTGGCGGCAACATTGGAACAATAAAGGAGGTTAAAATGGAAGAACTTATAAGAATACTTGAAGAGGTAAGACCGGATATTGATTTTTCGGCAGAGAAGTCACTTATCGACGGGGGTGTACTTGATTCTTTTGATATCATAACGATAGTCGGTGAGTTTAATGATGCGTTTGATATTGAGATCAATGTGGCAGATCTGCTTCCCGAGAATTTTAATTCGGCAGAGGCTATGTGGGAACTTGTTACAAAGCTTAAGAATTCATAGGAATCCGTATGAAGAAGGAAGAACTTAAAAATCTCATAGGCTCGAGGAAGGTTATCACTCCCTGCTATATCCTTGATAAGGATGTACTTAATGTGCACGTTGATAAGATATGCGACTTGGCTCGGAGTAAAGCAGAAGATAAGATCAATCTTTGTTACGCAATGAAAGCCAATGCAATGATTACTGATATCATGGCAAAAAAGGTGAAGCATATTGAAGTATGTTCTCCCGGAGAATTTGAGATATGCAAGGCGCTAAAGATTCCCGGAGAGAAGATTA
>JAEEGL014268786.1_pt1 | contig 10388 bp, 9 predicted proteins | sample 9134231 | NCBI WGS metagenome assembly JAEEGL01 (sample SAMN16246548, study PRJNA631951) | gut metagenome | biome: gut microbiome; feature: rumen; material: fiber-attached | host: Bos | place: Iran: Karaj | collected 2018-10
AAATCCACGATCCACACCCAGGCGCTGCCGTTATAATCCATGCGGTTCTCTTCCAGCGGGAAACCGGTGGATACCAGCTCATAACGGTACCACCTGCCCGTGAGCGCCTGCGTGCCGAGGCTGATGATCTCGGCGGCGGAACAGTCCGTTTTCACATACTGTTTGAGTGTCTGCACAAGGCCCGGCAGCTCGGTGAGCGAAATGTTATCCAGCTTTTCGGTCAGCGCCGCGATAAACTGCCGCTGGCGGCGGGTCCGGCTGATATCGCCGTCCGCGTCGCAATAACGGATACGGCAGTACAGAAGCGCCTGCGTGCCGTTCAGAAGCACCTCGTCGCCGTAATCGTAGAGATGCTCCAGGCCTTCGTCGTCCGCCAGCCCGTTGATCGCCTCCATCTCGTAATACTTCACAGGCAGCGTCACGCCGCCGATCGCGTCCACGACCTCTGTAAAGGTTTTGAAATTCACGGTCACGTAGTGGTCGATCTTTATCTTATAGTCGTTCTGCACCGTATCGATCAGACAGTTGATGCCGCCGTTCACGTAGGCCGCGTTGATCTTCGCCGCGATCTGCGTGTTCCCGGTGCTGATATAGGTATAGCAATCGCGCATGACGGAGGAAAGAAAGATCTTTCGGTCGGTCTTGTTGAGGCTGAGTATCATAAGCGCGTCCGAATGCTCCGCCGTGGCGTCGAGGCCGGCGATCAATACGTTGATCACGTCGTCCCGCTGCATCAGGGAATTGCCGGTATTCTCCGTCGCCCAGTTTTTCAGCAGCGTATACAGATCGCCGTCGCTGCGCAGCTCTTCGAGGGTGTCGATCTGTTTTTCCCGCTCTTCATCGCTGTCGAACAGATCGCGGAAGATGCCGTTGTCTCCCGTAAAAACATCCACGTCGAATGAAAAAATATACTTCAGCGTCAGAAGCGCCGCAGTGACCGTAAGGAACAAAATGAGTAAAACCAGAAAAACCTTCAGGCCCGTCTGCTTCCCTTTTTTCTTTTTTTTACCTGCCATACGTCCCTCCCGATATAAAACTTTCGGAGTTATTATACAGTATAACCTTAAAAAAATTAAAAAAAATAAAAAAAATTTTAAATTTATAAAAATTTTTTGTATTTTCTATTGATTTTTTCAAAAAGAATATATATTATATAAATAATTATAAAATAAAGTGTTTGTGAAAGGAATACTGCCATGCCTGAATTTTCTTACGAGATCAAAAAACATATCGGCGTTATTTCCGAAGGCTCCGGCGGCTGGACCAGAGAACTGAACCTGATCAGCTGGAACGGTAAAGAGCCGAAATACGACATCCGCGACTGGGGCCCCGAACACGAAAAGATGGGAAAAGGCATCACCCTTTCCGCAAAAGACGTGAAGGCGCTGCAGGAGCTGTTCGCCGGTATCGAAGAAGAATGATCTGAAAAAGAGCGTTCACGCGCTCTTTTTTCTTTGCCGCGCGCCATTTTCAACATGGAACGGAACTTTATTTTTAAACAGTACAGCGTATCTACGAATACGGAGTTAAAAGAGGCCGTCCGGCTCGCTTCCGGGCAGGTTTTGGACGTGATCTGCGCCGATACGCAGACCGGCGGCCGCGGCAGGCGGGGCAACGCCTTTTTCTCCCCCGAAGGAGGAGCATATTTTTCCGCCGCGTACCCGCTGGGGGATAACGCCGGCAACGTCCCGTTTTTTACGCTGCTGGCAGGCCTCGCCGCCGCCGAAACGCTGGACGCTTACGGCGCCCAAACGCTTATCAAATGGCCGAACGACCTGTATCTGCACGGCAAGAAGCTCTGCGGCATCTTAACGGAGCTGGTCTCTCTCCCCGCCGGGAACACGGCGGTGGTGGGCATCGGCGTCAACCTGCGCCTGCAGAAAGAGGATCTCCCGCCCGAGCTGCGCGAAACGGTTACTTCCCTTCTTATGGAAAACGTGCCCCTGCCGGACAGAAATACGCTGGTAAGGGATATCGTTGCGCGGCTCGATACCTTCGTTTACGAAGAAAACGCCCTGCAGAATACCCCGGTTTACGCCGACAGGATCAATAAACGCGCCTATCTCACGGATAAGCGCGTAAAAACCGTTTCAGAAGGGGCCCGGTATTCCGGCACGGTAAAATGCGTTGCCCCGGACGGAAGCCTCATTTTAATCGAAAATACGGGAAATATCAGACGTATCTGCAGCGGAACGGTGATCGTCGATTAACAATTAACAATTAACAATTAACAATTAACAATTAACCTTTGAGAATACCTGTTTATTTAATTGTTCATTGTTCATTTATTTGCATTTAAACTGAAATCAAACCGAAAAACTATATTTATTTTACCACCCTGATAACGTTTGCCGCCGCAAAGCCGTCCAGCGTTTCGAGGGACGCGCGCAGCTCCCGTTCGGCGCGCCGGTCGGTGATAAAGGCAAGCTCGTTTTCCGGCGCGTTCGCACGGGAAAGGAAACGCACGCCGTCGAACCGTTCGCGGATCTCCGCAACGGCTCTTTTTTTATCGTTTGCGTAACCGCGCACGTACAGGGCGGTAACGTACGCGTCGTAGGGCAAAACGGCGTTTTCGGCGGCATTTTCCCAACAATAGGCCGTATCGAAGCCGGGCGCACGCACGCAGTCCAGAATATCGGCGGTCACGGCGCTGGCCGTGGCGTCCTTTCCGGCGCCGGGCCCGTAGAGCATCACTTCGCCCACGCGCGTGCCGTACACCTTCAATGCGTTGAATACGCCCTCCACCGAGGCGAGCAGATCTTCCTTATTGATCACGGCAGGCGATACGCAGGCGTAGATCTTGCCGTTTTCCAGCTTTTCGGCGCGCCCGAGAAGCTTTATTTTTGCGTCGGCGCCGTTCACGTACTCCACGTCCTCCGCCGAGATCGCCGTAACGCCCTCGGTGTGGATCTCATCCGGGTAAATATGCCTGCCGGAGCAGATAGACGCCAATATCGCGGTTTTTCTCGCTGCGTCGAAGCCCTCGATATCGTCGGTGGGGTCTTTTTCGGCGTAGCCGTATTCCTGTGCCAGCGCCAGCGCGGCGGCGTTGGACATCTTATCTCTGATCATCTTCGTGAGAATGAAATTGGAAGTGCCGTTGAGGATCCCGGCAAAGCCCGTGATCTCGTTGGCGGCAAGGCCGTAGAACATGGTGCGGATCACCGGGATACCGCCGCAAACGGCTGCGCCGAACCGGAAGGACACGTTGTTCGCCTTCGCCGCGGCAAACAGATCCTCCGCCTTTTCGGCGACCAGCAGCTTATTGGACGTTACCACGCTTTTTCCGGCGTTCAGGCACTGCATGCAGAACGTATACGCCGGGTTCAGCCCGCCCATGGATTCCACCACGACGCCCACCTCGGGGTCGTTCAGGATCACCGAGATATCGGTGACGCGCAGCGCTTCCTTTTCGGGATCTTCGAACGCACGGATATCCAGAATATATTTTACTTCCAGTTTTTCGCCGTGCGCGCCCTTCAGAAGCACGTCCGGCGTGTTTTTTATGATCTCGTAAACGCCCGTACCTACGGTACCGCAGCCCATGATCGCGATTTTCATATGCGTTTTACCTCGCTTTCGATGCATTTTATTTTACAATAAATGTATAAAAATGTAAAGACTTTTTTTATATGCCTTTCCCGCGCGCAAAATGTACGCGCGCAAGTACCTTAAAATATTATAATATAAAAAAAACTTTAAGTTATTATATATTTATAGTTGATTTAAATCATATTTCATGCTATAATGTTTTTCATATCAATCTGATTTTTGGGGGACCGTTTATGGATACGATGAGCGACGTCTGGAAAGAAGTTCTTTCCGTATGCAGAAAGAAAGTTTCCGATGTGATGTTCAATTTATGGATCGCGCCTCTGGAACTGATAAAATTCGAAAACGATACCTTCGTTTTCATGATCGGCACGGAATTCAAAAAAACCATCATCATGGATAAATTTTCATCCGTGATCAAAGAGAGCTTCGAGGAAGTGATGGGCTTCCCGGTGGAGATCGACATTCTGGTAAGCAACAAACCCGTTAAACCCGAACCGGAAGACAAAAACGAACCGGCGCACACCGCCAACCGTGAATTCACGTTCGATAATTTCATCGTAGGCTCTTCAAACCGCTTTGCCTACACCGTTTCGGTTGCGGTCACCGCAAACCCGGGCATCGCGCACAACCCGCTGCTGATCTACGGCAGATCCGGCCTCGGAAAAACGCACCTGATGCTCGCCATTGAGCACGAGCTGCGCAGAAAGTACCCGGATATGGTGATCATCTACACCACCGGTGAAGACCTGATGAACGAGCTCTTAAAGGGCGTAAGGGTAAAAAATACGGTGCCCTTCCGCAATAAGTACCGCAATGCGGACGCGCTTCTGGTAGACGATATCCAGTTCATTCAGAAGAGCGACTCCTTCCAGGAGGAATTTTTCCATACGTTCGACACGCTCTATCGGGCGGGCAAGCAGATCGTGCTCACCTCCGACGTGCCGCCCCGCGATATGCAGATCCTCGACGAACGTCTGCGCGGCAGATTCGAGCAGGGCGTTCTGGCGGACGTACAGCCGCCGGATTACGATACCCGCAAGGCGATCATCCTGAAAAAATGCGAGCAGCTCGGCATCGAGCTGGAAGACGATATCGTTGATTTCATCGCCCAGAACGTAAAGAACAACATCCGCCAGCTCGAAGGCACGGTAAACAAAATACTGGCCATCAAAAAGACCTACAACAGCGATTTCACGCTGGAGGAAGCCCGCAACATCGTGAACGACATCACGAACGACAGCCAGCCCGTTTCGGTCACCGTGGATAAGATCATCGATTACATCGCGAAGGCCTTCGGCGTATCCGCCGCGGATATCAAGAGCAACAAGCGGCAGGCGGATATCAACCTCGCGCGCCAGATCAGCATGTACGTGATCAAAGAGGTAACCACCCTCACGCTGCAGGATATCGGCACCATCTTCGGCAAGAACCACTCCACGGTGCTGCATTCCATCAACCAGGTCAAAGCGAAGCTGAACGAAAACCCGCAGGCCAAAGTGGTGACCATGGGCGCGATCAACGAGTTCAATAAGGACTGAGTTTCAACATTTTTTTCCACTTTAAACATCGGCTTTTCAACACTTTCAACGCCGCGCACTTTTCCGCCGGAACCGCGCCGACGTTTCAAACAAAATTTCATAAATCCGGTTTTCCGGTTTTTTCCATACATAAAAACGCGTGTCCGGGGTTATGAACATTTTGAACATAGGCTACTACAACTACATTTAAATATTTCTTTGATAATACGGATGGAGGAAAAACTGTATGAGGATCATTTGCGACACTGAAAAATTCACGGAGGTTTGTTTAAACGTCCAGCGCTGCATTCCGAACCGCTCGGTGATGCCGCACCTTGAGGGTATCCTGATCAAAACCACGGACGACGGCCGCATCGAGCTTTCCGGCTTCGATCTGGATATGGGCGTCACCACGTTTATGGACGTTCGCGTGGAGCAGCCCGGCGCCGTCGTGCTGAACGCCAAAACCTTCTGCGAACAGCTGCGGCACCTGCCGGAGGATACCGTTTATATCGACTGCGATGAAAAGAACATCTGCACGATCAGAAGCGGCGAGCGCGAATATACGATGATCAGCCTTGATCCGGCGGAATACCCGGAGCTGCCGAAGATCACCGAAGAAGTGCCCTTTACGGTATCGCAGAAGGTGCTGAAAAACATGATCAAGCAAACGATCTTCGCCGTATCGGTGGACGATTCCAAAACCGTACACAGGGGCATCAAGTTTGAAATTTCCGACGGCACCCTGCGCCTGATCGCGCTGGACGGCTACCGCCTCGCCATCCGTACGGAATTTACCGAGTATAAGGGCAACGACCTGAAGTTCGTGGTTCCGGCGAAGACGCTTTCCGAGATCATCAAATTCATCGACGACGAAGATGCGTTCATCAGCCTTTCCATCGGCCGCAGGCACATCATATTTGAAATTGCCGGGTATACCATCATCTCCCGCCTGCTGGAAGGTGAATTTCTGGATTACCGCAGCGCCGTTCCCACCGCGAAGAGCACGGTGGTAAGGATCAACACCGCGAAAATGATAGAATGCCTTGAAAGCGCCGCCCCCATGGTGACCGAAAAGATGAAGAGCCCCATCCGCTTCATTTTCGACGAGGATACCGTTAAGATCTCCACCGTAACGGCGCTGGGCAGCTATAAAGACAAGATCTCCGCTTCCATCGACGGCAAGCGTACCGAGATCGGCTTCAACAACCGTTTCGTTGTGGACGCCCTGCGCAGCTGCGAGAGCGACGAGGTGCTGATCAACCTGAACGGCCCCTTCGCCCCCGCCGTGATCGTACCCACCGAAGGCGAACACTTCCTGTATCTGATCCTTCCCGTAAAGATCAAGAGCTGAATAAGGTATGAAAAGGATCAAAGTTAAACTTTTAGAGATCAAAGAAGAACCGCTTGCCATCCGCACGGAGTTTATTAAACTGGATCAGGCGCTCAAGTTCAGCGGCGTCGCCGAGACCGGCGGCCACGCGAAGGAACTGATCGAGAAGGGCGCCATCCGCGTGAACGGCGAGGTGTGCGTATCCCGCGGAAAAAAGCTTTACCCGGGCGACAGCTTTGAATATAAAGACGTTAGGTTTGTAGTGGCCAGTGACTAGTGGCCAGTGACTAGTGACTAGTGACTAGCAGATAGTGACTACCAATCACTGATTATTGACTACTTAATACTAACTGCTTAATACTGGCCACTTACTACTGGCCACTTACTACTGACCACTTACTACTGGCCACTGACCACTGGCCACTGACCACTAGCCACTAAAAAAAATGACCGTTACCGAACTGAAATGCAGGGGGTTCCGCAATCTGCGGGATATAACGATGGAACCCTGCGAAGAAGTGAATATCATCTACGGCGAAAACGCGCAGGGCAAGACGAACCTCGTTGAGGCGATCTGGCTGTTTTCCGGCATGAAGAGCTTTCGCGGCGCAAAGGACCAGGAACTGATAAACCACGGGCAGGACTTTGCAAAGCTGGAACTGAAATACAAAAACAGCGTGCGTGAAAATACGGCGCAGATCACCGTTACCAACAAACGGCAGGCCGTTCTGAACGGCGTAAAGCTGCCGGGCGCGCCGGCGCTGATCGGCAAATTCAGCGCGGTGGTATTCGCCCCTTCGTTTCTTTCGATCATCGAAAACGGCCCCGCGGAACGCCGCAGGTTCCTGGATACCGCGGTGTGCCAGCTGAAACCCGCCATGGCGGGCACGGTGGCGGAATACGCCCGGATCCTGAAACAGCGCAATTCCCTGTTAAAAGACGTTACATTCGATTCTTCCCTTCTGGACCTGCTCGATATTTTGGATGAAAAGCTCTGCCGCGCCGGTGAAGCGCTGCGCGCCGCCAGAAACGAATACTTAAACGTGCTGGCGCCCGCCGCGGAAGAAATCTACAGCGGGCTTTCCTCCGGCAGGGAAAAGGTGGGATTTCAGTATATTTCAAAGGCCGAAGGGTCGATGGCGCCGGCGCTGAAGGAGGCCCGGCGGGATGATATAATCAACAAAGCCACCTCCGTAGGCCCCCACCGGGACGACGTTGAGATCACCTTAAACGGCGACAGCGTGCGTTCCTTCGGTTCCCAGGGGCAGAAGCGCTCCTGCGCCGTGGCGCTGAAGCTCACCGAAGCGGAAATACTGAAAAACGCCACCGGCGAACAGCCCGTGATCATACTGGACGACGTGATGAGCGAGCTGGACGTGACGCGGCAGGATTTTATACTGAACCACATCAAAAACCGGCAGGTGTTCATCACCTGCTGCGAACCCGGCACCGTGCTGCGCAGCGCGGGGGGAAAAACCTTTGAGATACGGAACGGAACAATTGCAGATATTAACAATTAACAATTAACCTATGTTTTTAAACGCGGGAAACGAAGAGATCAGAAAACAGAATATCATCGGCATATTCGATCTGGATACGGCCACGGTATCAAAGAAAACAAGGGATTTTCTCGCCGCCGCCGAAAAGAACGGGCAGGTAAACCTTCTCACCTACGATCTGCCGCGTTCGTTCGTCCTCACCACAGAAAACGGCGAACAAAGGGTTTACCTTTCCCAGTATTCCGCCGGTACGCTTCTGACCCGCGCAGAAGAAATGTATTAACATAAAGTATAGGATAAAGGGCGAAGCCCTTCCTCAATTATTCATTTTTCAGTTTTAAGTATTCATTTCGCGAAGCGATCATTTTCTCCATTGGAGGTTTTCAAATGCAGGAAACAGACGAAATCAAAAACACCGTGGATCTGTTTGAAGAACAGGAAAACGAACAGATGGACACCGTTGTTACCGAAGAGTACAACGCCAACCAGATCCAGGTGCTGGAAGGGCTTGAGGCCGTACGCAAGCGCCCCAGCATGTATATCGGTTCCACCGGCCCCAGAGGACTGCACCACTTAGTGTATGAAATTCTGGATAACTCCATCGACGAAGCGCTGGCAGGCTACTGCACCCATATCGAGGTGGAGATACTGCCCGGCGATATCATCAGCGTGCGCGACAACGGGCGCGGCATCCCGGTGGACGTCAACGAAAAACAGGGCATGCCCGCCGTTACCGTGGTGCTCACGGTTTTGCACGCGGGCGGCAAGTTCGGCGGCAGCGGCTACAAGGTATCCGGCGGTCTGCACGGTGTGGGTTCCTCCTGCGTGAACGCGCTTTCCGAGTGGTTCGAGGTACAGGTGAGCCAGCACGGCCATATTTACCGCCAGCGGTTCGAGCGCGGCGATATCAAGAGCGAGCTTGAGGTGATCGGCGATACGGACGAGACCGGCACGCTGATCGTTTTCAAGGCGGACCCCGAGATCTTTCAGGAGACCACGGTTTACGATTACGAAACGCTGCAGCGCCGCATCCGCGAGCAGGCGTTCCTGAACGCCGGTCTGCAGATCACGCTCACCGATTCGCGGGATCCCGAAAACGTAACGGAAGAAGTGTTCTGCTACGAAGGCGGCCTGAAGAGCTTTTCGCACTTCTTAACGGAAAGCCGCGGCCTCACCGCCATCCATGAGGAGCCCATCCACTTCTCTACCGTGCAGGGCGACCGCAGCGCCGAAGTTTCCATTATGTATAACGACGGCTATAACGAGCTGATTTTGAGCTTTGCCAACAACGTGCGCACCGAGGACGGCGGTACCCACGAAACCGGCTTCAAGAACGCTTTAACGCGCGTTTTCAACGATTACGGCAGAAAGATGAACCTGCTGAAGGAGAACGACAAGAATCTTTCGGGCGAAGACGTGCGCGAGGGCCTTACCGCCGTGATCAGCGTGAAGCTCACCGAAGCGCAGTTTGAGGGCCAGACCAAGGGCAAGCTCGGCAACACCGAGATGACGCCCCTCGTGAACAAAATGGTTTACGAGAAGCTGATGACCTATTTCGACGAGCACCCGGGCGTGGCGAAGCTGATCTTCAATAAATCGCTGGAAGCCTCCCGCGCCAGAGAGGCTGCCCGCAAGGCCAGAGAACAGGCCCGCCGCAAATCCGCCTTCGAGGGCGGCGGCCTGCCCGGCAAGCTGGCCGACTGCACAGATAAAGACCCCGCCAACACCGAGCTCTTCATTGTGGAGGGCGATTCCGCCGGCGGTTCCGCCAAGCAGGGGCGCGACCCCACCATTCAGGCGATATTGCCGCTGTGGGGCAAGATGCTCAACGTGGAAAAGGCCCGCATCGACAAGGTGATCGGCAACGACAAGCTCGTGCCCGTGGTGCTGGCGCTGGGCACCGGCATCGGCGACGAATTCGATATCACGAAACTGAGGTACCATAAGATCGTGATCATGGCGGATGCCGACGTGGACGGCGCGCACATCTGCACGCTGCTGCTCACCTTCTTCTTCCGCTATATGCGGCCGCTGATCGAAAACGGCTACGTTTACATCGCCCAGCCGCCGCTGTACCGTCTCACCAAGAACAAAAAGCACCAGTACGCGTATTCCGACGAGCAGCGGGACGCCATTGCCGCCGAACTCGGCGCGGGCTACAGCATCCAGCGCTACAAAGGCCTCGGTGAAATGGACCCCCACCAGCTGTGGGAGACCACCATGGACCCGAACGCCCGCACCATGAAGCGCGTGAGCATTTCGGATATGTTCGAGGCGGACGAGACCTTCAGTATTTTAATGGGCGATAAGGTGGAGCCGCGCCGCAACTTCATTGAAAAGAACGCGCGCTACGCCGAAAATCTTGACGTATAAGGAGGGGAAAAGACGATGGACGACGAAAACAAGATCGAACTGAACCTCCCCGAAGAAGAAGCGCTGCCGGAGCGCGGCAACCTGATCGACGTTGATCTGAATAAAGAGATG
>JAEEGL015014021.1_pt1 | contig 10388 bp, 6 predicted proteins | sample 9134231 | NCBI WGS metagenome assembly JAEEGL01 (sample SAMN16246548, study PRJNA631951) | gut metagenome | biome: gut microbiome; feature: rumen; material: fiber-attached | host: Bos | place: Iran: Karaj | collected 2018-10
CCGGTGGGACCGTGGGCGCCTATGAGGGATACGTTCTTCCGGAGGATGATGCCGCCGTCCACAGGGTAGCCGTTCTCCACCGGTTCCACATAAAGGGCGAGTCCGGAGGAAGATGCCGCATCAATTGCCTTCTGGAGGTTCTCCCTGTTCAGGTAAGACGAGTTCCCGGGCAACACTCCGAACTCCTGTATGGACACCACCGTGGTTCCGTGGCCGCCTGCGGGCGAAGAGTCATCCGGGACGTCTTCACGGCACCCCTGGACCGGCAGGATAATGGGCAGGAGCAGCACGAGGGCCGCTATTTTGGCATTACTCTTCATAGAAACGCAGGTTGTCTATCTTCACGACGATATCGTCCTTGACGGCGATATGGTATATCCTGAGGAGATTGACGGCGTGCAGGTCGGGGGAAGAACCTGTAACTCCGGAATCGCTGAATTTCAAGTCCAGGCTGTTCCAGCCGCTTTTCAACCCGAGATTGCCCAGCATCCAGGCATATTCTCTCTTGTCATAGGTGCCCGAACTCGTTATCTCGATCGCTCCCTGTCCTGTCAGGTCGATCTTCGATATGTCGCTTATATAGAGGTCCAGCAGCAGATGCCCGTTCTTCCGGTCACACCTGGAATCGACGGCCGTACCGCTCCATGTCATCAGGAACTGGCCTTTGCCGGGCCCTGCGCTCACGGAGTAATTGCCTTCCGTCTTGGAGTTTCCGTCCAGGCTGACGGATCCGAGGGCGCTGCCCCAGCCCTCCAGGGATTCACAGTCGTTGAAGACTGTGGTCACGCCGTGCTCTATGGGATTGTCGCCATCCACTTCTTCCCCGTCGAATACGAAATCGAAGAACGATGAATTCTTGTCCACGCAGGATATAGCCCTGACTTTCACTGCGTCGCACTTGATAGTTATAGGGAAATCGGCTGCATAGTTACGCATCCTGCATGTCAGCAGGGCCACCGTGGTCTCGCCGTCCCCGTCTATGGAAATAAAATCATATGACTGGTCGAAACCGGACAGGGCGCCGTTGCCTCCGGAGAAAGCTTCCACGTTCGTGAGGGAGAGATTGCCCTCGCCGTCGACTATGACCGGGTGGATATCCTCCAGTTTCGAGCCCATATTCGCGATTATGGAGCCCTGGGAGACCTCCCAGTTGCGGTTGAAGGAGTTGTCTCCGCCCTTGTAGATCCCGTTCGCCACGCAGTCGAAATTGAAATTCGTCAGCTGGCCATAGGTCGCCGGCCCGAGGAAGATTCCGCCGTATGTCGCAAAGGAGAATATGTCCATCACAACCGCGTTGTCGGTGCGGTTGATCCAGTAGGCATAGGTCTTCCTGTCAACCACTTTCCGCATCACCTCGCCGGTGAAGGAGCGTCCGAACTCCCTCATATTCGCGGGATTGACATGGCAGTGGAGTATCCTCGGGATGTCATAGCAGCGGTCGATTGCGATGAACTCTCCGCCGAGGGGATAGCCGTAGCAGTTCTCGAAGAGTATCTGCTCGCAGGTAATGTTCTCGGGCGCGCGGAAATCCATGGCGAAAAATTCGCCGTAGAAGGAAAGGTCCCTCAGCGTAACCCCGTGGACGCTGGCAGCTGAGGACATCTGTATGGTCGGCTTGTAGGCTTTGATGGCCGAAGGATCGTTCCAGCCCTGTTCCGGATAATAGAACTGGATTCCCTGCACCCTGGTGGCGGATTCCACTATAAGAAATGGATTCATCATATCGGTGATTACGAAGAGGGAACCGGTAGGCCCGTCCCCGGTCTTGTTCCTGGTGCCCCGCCCGGTGGGACCGTGGGCGCCTATGAGGGACACGTTCCTTTTGAGGACGATGCCTCCGTCAATCTTGTAGCCATTCTCTACAGGCTCGACGTAAAGCGCTATTCCTGAGGCGGTTGCCTTGTCTATAGCAGCCTGCAGGTTCTTTTTGTTCAAAGCCGGCGTGTTCCCCGGAAGCACGCCGAACTCCTGGATGGAAACCATATGCCTGTCCGCTTCCTCAGGCGTGCCAGGCTCAGGGGTGAGATTCTTGTCCTGACAAGCCCCGAACAGCACTGCCAGGACCGCCGAAACGAGTATATATCGATTGCTTTTTATCATTTCGAGTGGGTTTGATTAAGTTTATGATTGGTCCAGCAAATATACCAACATTTTTCAAAAAAACGCCGTACGGTAACAGCCGGCCGGGAAGGGCAAGGGCCCCCGGAAAACCGGGTCGATTACGGTTTTCCCGGGGGCATGCCCTTCCCTCTCAGTCACATCGGCATAAAAAACGAGGCCGGCTCACAAAGAGTCGGCCTCGAAAAAACTTATACAAAGGGAGCAATTACTGCGCCTCAGCAACCTTGAAGTTCTTGACCTCCCAGGTGCCAGCATATGAAGTTGAACTAGTGTACTTGAAGGCAATCATAATCTTGCCCTTGTAGTTGGCAAGGTCTGCAGTCGCATCAACAAAATCCCAATTTGAACCGACAGGCCAGTCTGAGATTGTCAAATTACTCCAATCGCCATCTCCTACCTTAATCAAAACAGCACACGATTGATTAGGTTTCGGACCGTCCTTGAATTGATTTGCTGCGTGGCTAAACGACAAGACTGGATTCGTCGAATTGGTAATATCGATCTCCGGAGAAATCAGCCAACTCTCCGTTGCATAGCATCCACTCTTATAAGCAGTTGCCTTGGCTCCATAAGTACCACCACCAAAGGACCAGACGTAAGTCAACCCACTTAAATCAACATTATCGATCGTGAACTTATTGAAACTATCTTCGGTCGTAAGGGTCTCCTCGAAATAAGGACCGGAAGCAGGGACATCACCTTCGTCGGTAACCGTAAGGTCAGCAGGATCGACAATCGAGATCTGGACGTCGTTATACATGCTCGGATAGCAAACAAGGTCGAATACCGCATTTGCATACAGTTTGACAACATTTCCGTTGACAGTGACCGCGTTATGAGGCCTGAACACCGCAGAACTTGTCCCCTGATAGAAAGTGAAATTAGATTTGGTAAGGTTAACCTCGGTTTTAGTGGTAAGCCCGACCAGTTTTACCCTCTTTGCTACATAATTATCATAATCAGCAAGAAGATTGGCAAGGGTAATTTCGGTTTCAGTTACGGCGCCGGTTGTAACGGTGGCTTTCGTAATATCAAGGCTGGTAACCTCAACTAATCCTTTGTATACCTTTCCCTTACCGGAGATTTCTCCATTGATCAAATTGCCCTTTGCGAGGCCGTGGCCAGTGAAATAAACAGTGACTGCGCCGGTAGCGTCCTCAATATAAGCATATTGGGCATCGAGAGCGGAAACTCCGGTAACCAGAAGATTCGTAACGGCTCCAGAGAATTCAACTTCTGTTGTGCCTTCACTAATCGCTGATTTGATGTCGGCAACAGTGATAGGCTCTACGGGAGCAGGAGCACCTTCCTGGGTGACGGTAATCGTAGCAAGCACTTCGTCTTCATAAGAAAGGTCGATGTAAGCAACGCGGGCCTCAGTGGACTCGTTCTCAGCAACGGAGAATTCGACAAACGTCTCATCCCAGTCTTCGACACTGCACCAAAGTTCCTCGGGATTGACCTCATATCTTACTTTAACATCGGGGAAATCATCGAAATTAACCTCTTCAAAGCCGACAACACAAGTTTGGTCAGCTCCTGTTCCTGCAGCAGAAATGGTAACAGCACTCTCTTCAAGATTAATGGCGGGATCAGTTGAAGGAACGACACTGCCAGTAGCCCTCTGGTAGAGAGCAAGAGGCTGCTGGCCAGATGCATAAGCGGCAAAGATATTATTTCCTGAATTATACCTCATCTCGTGCCCCTTGACTCCGGAGCCTACAGCAACGTTGAACACAGAAACGGCACCATCCGAAAATGTCAGAGTCCAGGAAGCATCATTTGCCAATTCGGACTTGGAACGGAGATAGTTATTTCCAGAGACAGAACATAGATATAAATCTCCGGAGGTCTTGAAGGCATAGCTTCCGGTAGCATTACCTGCCACAAGAGTAAGTATTTCAACGCTTGCCGGATCGGGATCCGTTATTGTTGATCCATCTTCCGACTTGGTAACATCGACCGCAGCCCTGTTATTGGCATTCTGAGTCGTTGACAGAGCCTTTCCGGCATTTGCAGCAGCGATAATAATCTCGTTACCGATTGCAAGATCAGAAGCGCTGGTAACCAAAGTATAAACCTTGGACTCGCTCGGGGTCAAACCATCCATATTGATGCTGAACGGGCTGATATGACCGCTCTGGAAGATACCCGCATTGCCTGTCTCAGGGAACTTGAACTTCTTAACGATAGGTCCGGAAGTGGTATTGACTGTGAAAGTCATTTCCTTGCCCCTGAGGTCAACCGGAGCAAGGGCTATCCATACGACACCGTCCTGGACGTTGGCAGGATCGATTGTAATAGCTTTGGCACCGGAATTCTCAGTAACCGTTCCGAGAGTGTTTATGTTCCAGCGGTTCGCAATATTGCCTTCAGAAGCAAAAACATAATTGTTGACGGTGGCGTCTGCAGGAATCGTAAGATTCTTCACGGTAATCTTTGCATAAGCGGTTGCGTGAATGAAAGCAAGATCCACTTTATTCTGATACTCTGTAGCCCCTCCTCCATCAGCAAACAGGATCTGGGCCGCCTCATCTACAGAATTCGCAAGAGGTTTCTGGCTCGTAGGAATTGTAAATGAAACAAGACCTGTAGTGGTGGAATAACCGAGATGGGCAGGAGCAGGTGAAATGGCAAAGTAATGGAAATCGTGAGCATCCTCAGGAATGCTAAGCTCAGCCGAGAATGTGGCGCTCTTGAAATCTGCGGAAGGGGTCACTTTTGCATCCTGAGTCGTATAATTCAGCTTGTCCTCGCCATTCTTGTCGGCTGCGGTGTATGCAACGATAACCTTAACATTCTCATCATTCTCAGTCCAAAGAGTGGGATACTTGGTACCGTCTTTCTCGCCGAAAGCGGTCTTGGTATCGAGGGCGGTCGCCGTGAAGTCGGTGACCATCTTGATCGTGTTCTGCTCTTCAACGAAGAGTTTCTCAGCAGGCTGGCAGGAGGCGAACGCTACAACTGCGGCGGCCGAAACGGCAAAAAATTTAGCAATTCTTTTCATCTTTCTCACAGTTTTTAGAATTCACCCCAGTTTTCATCTTCCTCACCGTCGTCGACGTTGCCGCCTTCACCGGTGATGGTGTTCAGGAAACTCGCCTCGAACCGGAGTTCGAGATCCTCCGCTTCAGGAGCGGTGTAAAACAGTTTTTTGTTCATAACTTTTTTATGGTTTTTATGTTGTTTCCAGCTTTCTCACAATAGCCTATAGGCTATTCCCACACAATTCTGCAAAATTATAACATATCCAAATAAAATGCAAACATTTTTAGCTGAATTCCAATTGAATCCACGAGTATGACATCGCACTTTTCACAAACTGCCATTATGAACCATTGTGAACTTGACAGGATTATACGACCTCGGTATCTTTGTTGGCAATGAATTATAGTTTGACGGAATCAAGGTTCTTAACTCTCAACAAAAGTTTCAATTATCACTATGGTAACAACCAGCCAGCTAAAAGACAAGTATTTAAAGGATTTGTATTCCTATCGCCAATTGCATAATTACCACTATGGTAAAAGACACTATGGATATGTAATCGGGGTGGTCAACGCTTCCGAAATTGTCGATCAAGGATTTTGGAATAATGAAAACCTCATACAACAGTTTGACGTTGAACGTAAGTCTTCAGGTTCCAAGTTTTTCGACACCATAACTGACGTCGCCGTGGATAACAATGTTAACAAAATGATCCAGAAGGCAAGCGAGGAGAGTGTGGGAACAGTAATATTCTACGTCCCTGAAGATGGTGACAGCATCATGGCAGACATGATTTTTCACAACAAATCAAAAAACAGAAACCTGGATAAACTTTCAATGTCCGTTGGAGGCAACTTCCTTAAAATGGAATTGAAAACCGTGAGCTTGCACCAAGGAAAACAATCCTATGAGGATGCGATTACGTTCGGAGTGGGAGACTTCTCTTTTTTCAAGGAATCCGTCATAGGTAAAAAAATGGAGTTGTTCTTCAACTTGGAGGAGGAGAAGAATCTTGAACCCGGGGAGCCATCAGACTTCCTCTCATTGAAATTTGATCTTTCCATTCCTCTTGTCGATGTCGCGTCCGTAGAATATATCATCAATGGTGACAAGTGGAGCGATAATGATAAGAATAACATATTGCCTGCTATTGAAAAAGGCCTGGAATTATCTTCCGAGCAAGCTCGTCAGGATGGAAAAAGCGCCGAAATCGCATTATTCAAAAAAAGAGCAAAATGGATATCCTGGACAGTTGCAATAGTACTTTTGATTATACTGGTCAACTGTTTTCCCGACATGGAAGGTGGCTTCGCCTTTCTTCTGTTAGTAGCTACAGTGGCCATTGGCATGTCGGGCAAATTCATCGGCAATAAAGTGAATGAAGAGAAAGAAAAGACATTGTCGGAGGAAAGAGCCACGCTGTCAGAGAGAAAGCAGGAACTGGAATCCCGACTCCAGGAGGTGTACTTAAGCGCAAATATTAGCGAGAATGTTTCAGCAGCTGATAATTGAAAACCCTAGCATAACAGACGATGCAGTCGCCCTGGGGGGACAGATAGAATTAAGCCGACGCTTTTTAGGAAATGACAATCCAATTGTTTCGGAGGCCGAGTCATCACTTTCAGAATATGGAAAACCAGATCGCAGGCTCTGTAAAACCGGGCTGTTAAAGATATGGGAGAGTGACCGGATGTCTTTCGCAGCAAAATGTCTCGTAACAATCATGTGGGGACATCCGGACCATCGCTCTGCCGCGAAAGTGTATTCGGAACACAATCTGGTAATACTGAATTCAGGTGATATTGAAAGACAGTTCTACTCACTGTTTCAAGAAAATGACTTTGAAGCTTTTAAGACTGGACTAGACTCTCTTTACCGGGAATTCAACCGAGGCGGGGCATTCCACTTAAACGGGATAGGTGTTTCTTTTTTCACCAAGCTATTCCACTTCTTCTTTGCGTCCCATCCTCCGAAATCAAATCCCGGGTATCTTCCCGTGATTGCCGATGAGATCATCCGCTCAGCCGTGTTTGCAGAGATGATGGACAGGGGAGAAAATGTCAATGATGTTTTTTACACTAAAGATGCAACACTGAGGACATATACGGGATACACAGACCGTTTCAACTCATATGCCCTCGACTATCCTGACATCAATCCATTTGCCTTGGAAGACATCTTGTTCAACAAGTCAAAAGGATTAGGGGAAATATATGTCGCCGGATATAACAGACGCCTGAGCCTTCCGCATTGGACGGCAGGACGGTATAACGACGAGGAACAACTTGCGATCGTTTTCAACAATCTCAAAGGGGAAACATACCTGTTCGAAGGTCTTACAGCACAGTTGGTGAATGAATTATTGAATTATGAATACATGGAAGGATTCAGATTGGATGAATTATGCAGCCATTTTAACTGTGGATACTTCGATCTTTTGTCCTTCTTCCAGGAACTTCTCGACAAGAAAATCATCATTGACCATAACCCTGGCAAAGAGGAACTGGACAGGATCAAGAGAACTGTAAACAAAGAGAAAAGCGCATTCTTGAAAAGCAGCAAGGGTATCGGTAATTTTCAGGCTTCCTACGAGTCGGTTGACAATGATTACAGGAGCAAGGTAGCAGCCAGAGGCATACCATTCGCAGCATCGATTGAACTCACCTACGCTTGTAACGAGGCTTGCATACATTGCTATAATCCCAACTCGCCCAGAGAGGGAGGTATTGGCACTCAGAAGGTTAAGCCGAAAGGCGAAATGACTGCTGAAGAGTATTTCCCGGTATTGGACGCCATAAAGGATCTGGGGGTAGCGAAACTCGTCTTTACAGGTGGCGATCCTTTTATGAAAAAGGACTTTATGACTATCGTCAAATATGCTCATAAACTGAAATTTGCAATCTCCGTTTATACCAACGGTCAGGCTTTATACCATAACCGAAGGATGTATGACGAATTGAAGGAACTGTATCCACAGTACATCGGCCTGAGTCTGTATAGTACCATTCCCGAGATACACGACAGTATCACTCGTCGGAAAGGCTCCTGCGAGAAGACCAAAGAAGTGGCCAGGTGGTGTTATGAAGATGCAATAGGGCTTCAGGTGAAATGTCCCATCATGCAGGCAAACATGGATTCATACGGATTGGTATTCGATTTTGCAATGAGTGTCAATGGAATGCCTCAATTCGATGTTAACATCACTTCCAGTGTTGACGGAGATTGTTTTGCAACCAATAAACTCAGGCTGACCGAGGCCCAGTTGAGAAAAGTTTTGAAAGACCCGCGCATACCTTTGTCTATTGAAAACAGTGTTGGAGTCATAGAAAGGCTTCCGGATATGATGTTATGCGGAGCCGGAGATTCGACTTTCAATATCCAGCCTGATGGGGTGCTAAGCCCCTGTTGCGCTTTCCCTCTTGATTGCGGGAACGTCAGGAAACAGAGGCTTGACAAGATATGGAACGAATCGCCAAAATTGCGTAGAATAAGAGCGCTAAGGTTTAGAGACAGTGATATCTGCGGAAAAGAGCCTTACTGCAAATATTGTAACAGATGCGAGGGCCAGAGCTTCGTAGAACACGGAGTTCCAGAGAACCACAGTGAGGACAACTGCTTCATTGCCAAAGTTCGATATAGTCTTTCTTCCCGACAGGAAAAGCTCCATTCCTGACAAAATTGGAGCGTAGTTAATAATTATTAATTATCAAAAAATCATGTTCAAGATCTCAAAGACTTCGCAAAACATCGTTTGTGGTGCTTGCAATTGCCCGAGGGGCACCCAAAGCATGTGCGGGATACTGTACCGCAGTTTTTAAAAAAAGTAGCCCCTGTGGAGTCCCCCAGATATGGAAGCTCTCCACAGGGTTTTGCATTATGGGCCATCCAGAGTATTCCGATAGCGTCAATGCTATGAACGGATGCTTGTTTTATTGCCTGGAGATCGTATCTTGGTTTTGCTCGATTGTCGTATTCCTGGCCCTTGCCCCCTGGATCGGGCTTCTCCTTTTGGTCTGGTGGTTCATTGCCTGGATATTAGGATTGATATTTCCAGGGAAGGAGTTTTTTCCTATCAAAAAAATATATCATTCAGTATCGGGCTGGTGCGAAAAACATGCTGGCCAGTCTCTTGATAATATCGCACTTGCGTCCCTTATGGTAGTTCTGGGCGTCGCACTGATGAATGGCATCGAAAGATTCTTCTCTCGGAAGGACTGATATTTCTGAACTTAACGGCTTCTAACTACTTACAAGCCTGATAGTTGCAGGCCAACGGGCCGGCGAGGCCGGCTTTCCAGTTGTGCATTCCTCCCCCTTCGCAGTCGCGGAACACAGGGCAGTCCGCACAGATGCCGCGGCGGGCCCAGGAGCGGTCCCGGAATGGCTTGAAGCCTTCCTGCCAGACCTTGTAGAAATCGTCTGAATAAATGCTCCCCTGGCTGAAGGCGTCACGGTCGACGTTGGGGCAGGCCGATATCCGCCCGTCGATGAGGATTGAGGCGATGTTCACCCCGGCGCGGCAGAAAAACCCGTTGTCCCGGACGGCACCGTCATATTTCCCGAGAAAACCTTCACAGCTGAAAGTCACCTTCATCGGTCCGCCGGAGCGGCGCTTTCCCACGATGAAATCCATCATCCGGCGTACTTCAGTATCGTCAAGATGCATCTCGGGATCCTTTGCGGCCCGGCCGATAGGGATGATTGTAAAGAGCCGCCACTGCTTCACGCCAAGGCCCTGAAGCAAACTGAATATTTGCTCTAACTCATTAATTGTCCGCTTGTTGACACAAGTCACCACATCGAAGTTCAGCCATTTGCTCCGGGCCGCAGTCCGGATGGCCGAAACAGCCCTTTCAAAACTCGCAGGATTGCCGCGCATCCAATTATGCGACTCCTCCATCCCGTCAAGGCTGATGGTCAGGGCGCTCATTCCGGCGGCGAGAAGACGGTCCTGCAATGCTGCATCATAGAAATAGCCGTTGGAAACCATCCCCCAGGGCATCTTCCGTCTCATAAGCGCTTTGCCAACCTCCTCGATATCGGGTCTCAGAAGAGGTTCGCCGCCAGTCAGGACCACCGAAAAGCCCTTCGGACGGTGAGAGGCCGGAATCGTGTCCACTGCCCTGAGGAAATCCTCAAGGGGCATATCTTTTTCCCGGGAATTGACCGTACAGTCGCTGCCGCAATGCCGGCAATGGAGATTGCACCTGGTGGTACACTCCCAAAACAGATAACTCAACTCGTGGACACGGGTCTCGTAGTTACGGAAAAACCTGTAC
>JAEEGL015492129.1_pt1 | contig 10388 bp, 11 predicted proteins | sample 9134231 | NCBI WGS metagenome assembly JAEEGL01 (sample SAMN16246548, study PRJNA631951) | gut metagenome | biome: gut microbiome; feature: rumen; material: fiber-attached | host: Bos | place: Iran: Karaj | collected 2018-10
ATGCCTTTCAAGATCCTGATCCTGACCAGCGCGCTGGCCAGCGTGAACCAGGATTACTATAAGGCGGCCAAGGTGGACGGTGCCACCAGCGGGCGGATCTTCCGGAAGATCACGCTGCCGATGATCAGCCCGACGGTGTTTTACCTGATCATTACCGGATTTATCGGTGCGTTCAAGGCTTACAGCGATGAGGTCGCCCTGTTCGGGACAAACCTGAACGCAGCGGGGATGAACACGATCGTAGGCTATGTGTATGACATGCTTTACGGGAACAGCGGCGGATATCCGAGCTACGCAGCGGCAGCCGCGCTGATCCTGTTCGCCATCGTGTTCACCATCACCTACATTAATCTGACCTTCAGCAAAAACAAGGTCCAGTATATGTGAGGTGGGAAGAGATGATAAAGAAAAAGAGCGCGAGCCTTTCCAGAACGCTGATCTATTTCTTCCTGGTCGTCTGGGCGCTGATCGTCCTGTTCCCGTTCTACTGGATGGTCCTGACGAGCGTGAAGAGTTTTGCCTCGTACAACAGTGAATACATTCCCCGGTTCTTTATCACGGACCCGACATTGGAGAATTATGCCAGCGCTTTTCAGGCGGTGCCGCTGGGTCGGTATTTCCTGAATACGCTGATCTTCACCATCGCTACGACAGGCCTGATGATGCTGGTAATCATCCCGGCGGCTTTTGCCTTTGCCCGGCTGCAGTTCAGGGGCCGGAACGCTGTGTTTGCCCTGTTCCTGAGCCTGATGATGATTCCAACGGAGATGGTGATCATCACCAACTATGTAACGATCGTAAACTGGCACATGCGGAATACCTACCTGGGCCTGATCCTGCCTTCGGTAACCAGCGTGTTCTATATCTACCTGCTGAAGGAAAACTTTGAGGCGATCCCGGACGAACTGTACCAGGCGGCAAAGGTAGACGGCACCTCGGACCTGAAATACCTGGTGAAGGTGATGATCCCGATCTGCCAGCCGACTGTGGTGACGATCATCATCCTGAAGGTCATCGAATGCTGGAACAGTTATGTCTGGCCGAGACTGATCACCTATGATGCGAATTACTACCTGGTGTCGAACGGCATCCAGGAGATCCGCGAGAACGGCTTTGGCCGGGAAAACACCCCGGCGATGATGGCTGCGGTCGTAGTGATCAGCGTGCCGCTGATTGTGCTGTTCCTGATCTTCCGGAAGAAAATCATGGCGGGCGTATCCCGCGGAGGGACGAAGGGCTAATTCAGAATTCGGAGCTCATCATTCAGAATTAGAACCGGAGGATAAAAACGTGAAAGAGAGCAAGATAAAACGGATAACAGCAATGATCCTGCTGGCAGGATTGCTGCTGACATTATCAGCCTGCCACGGAAAACAGCGGACGGTTTCCTTTGCTGTGCCGGATCATTTTGACGACAAGACGCCCATTGAGATCGTGTTCTGGGCGAAGAATGATACAAACCGGAACCAGGTGGCGGTCTACAAGCAGGCGATTGAGGAATTCCAGGCACTGTATCCGAACGTGACGGTAAACATGCGGCTTTATACGGATTACGGGCGGATCTACAACGACGTGATCACCAACATTTCCACCAATACGACGCCGAACGTCTGCATCACCTATCCGGACCACATCGCTACCTACCTGACAGGTGCCGACACTGTTACGCCGCTGGACGACCTGATGACCGACGCGCGTTTCGGCCTGGGCGGAAGCGACATCCGTTTCGAGGCGCCGAAGCGGGACGAAATCGTACCGGAATTCCTGCAGGAGTGCGCAATCGGGGATCATATCTATGCCATGCCGTATATGCGGTCCACGGAAGCCCTGTATGTGAACGAGGACTACGTAAAGAAGCTTGGCTATGAACTCCCGGACGTGATGACCTGGGACTTTATCTGGGAAGTCAGCGAGAAGGCGATGGAGCAGGACGGGGACGGCGTGTTCAAGGTGAACGGCCAGAAAGTGCTGATCCCGTTCATCTACAAGAGCACGGACAATATGATGATCTCCATGCTGAAGCAGCTGGACGCGCCGTATTCAACGGACAGCGGCGAGATCCTGATCTTCAACGACACGACGAAGCGCCTGCTGGAGGAGATCTACACTCACGGGCAGAGCAGGTCGTTCTCCACTTTCGCCATCAGCAGCTATCCGGGCAATTTCCTGAACGCCGGACAGTGCATCTTTGCCATTGACTCCACAGCCGGGGCGACCTGGATGGGAAGCGACGCACCGATGCTGGATATCCATAAGGAGCAGGTGGTCCGGTTCCGCACGAAGGTCATGCCCATTCCGCAGTTCGATCCGGATAATCCGCAGATGATCAGCCAGGGCCCGAGCGTCTGTGTTTTCAGCAAGGAAAATTCCCAGGAGGTCCTTGCAAGCTGGCTGTTCGTCCAGTATCTGCTGACCAACGGGATCCAGATGGCCTATGCGGAGACTGAAGGATACCTTCCGGTGACCCTGAAGGCCCAGAACAGCCCGGAGTACCAGGACTACCTGAGCCGGAAGGGCGAAGACAACAAGGAACACTACAGCATCAAGATCGAAGCGAGCGAACTGCTGATGAAGCATACAGCGGACACGTTTGTGACACCGGTGTTCAACGGCAGCGCCAGCCTTCGCTCCGCAGCGGGGCAGCTGATCGAGAATACGGTCAAAGGCGCCAGGCGGAAACAGGATATGAACGACGAGTTCATTGCAAAACTGTATGATGAGGTGAAGAGCCTGTACCGGCTGGACCAGATCGGTGCAGCTGCGGCCAAGGCAGGGGAGGCAGGCGATACGCCAGGGGAAGGGCAGACAGTCCGGACAGAACAGAAACCGCTGCCGGGCGAGGCAGTTGCCCTGCTGATCATCATCCCATGCGTCTGGGTACTTATCGGGGCATACAAGCTCTGGGAAAAGAAAAAAGCAAAGGGAAAGAATTGAATTTTCAGGACTGATGGTGTATCATTTATGCATCTGCTGAGAACAGCAAACAGAGAGGAGAAATCACCATGAAAAAAGCATTGGTACCGATCCTTGCCCTCGTCGCGGTTGCCGCGATCGTGCTCTGCTTCGTGTTCAACGGACAGGGAGCCGATAAAGCCAAGCAGCTGGAAGGCAAAATTGCCGAACTGACTGAGATGACCGGCCTGAAAGATGCTGCCGAAAAGGCAAAGACTGAGCTGGAAGGCAAAGTAACTGAGCTGACTGCCCAGATCGAAGAGCAGAAGACCGAACTGGAAGGCAAGGTTGCCGAACTGACTGAGATGACCGGCCTGAAGGAAGCAGCTGAGCAGGCCAAGACCGAGCTGGAAGGCAAGGTCGCGGAGCTGACCGCCCAGATCGAAGGGGCTGCCAAGACTGAAGAAACTCCCGCTGAGGAAACTGCTCCCGCCGAAGCTCCCGCTGAAGAGCCCGCTGCAGAAGCGGCTCCTGCTCAGGAAGCACCCGCCGCAGAAACTGCTGCTGCGATGACCTACGAAGAATATGTGAAAGCGGAAGTGGACTCTCCCGTTGTGATCGAAGCTTATGTGCAGGCCAACCAGTCCTGGTGGGACGGCAAGATCAAGCTGTACCTGCAGGATGAAAACCATGGCGGCTATTTTGCCTATGACCTGCCCTGCACCGAAGAAGACGCTGCCAAGCTGACGGTTCCCGGAACAAAGATCCGCCTTTCCGGTGTGAAGGCGGAGTGGTCCGGTGAGGTCGAGATCATCGACGCGACCTATGAGATCCTGGAAGGTTCCTTCATTGCCGAGCCCGAAGACGTTACCGCGCTGCTGGGCAAGGATGAGCTGATTGACCATATGAACGAGAAGGTCGCTTTCAAGGGCCTGAAGGTTGCTCCTTCCAAGGTGGAAGGCAAGGACGAAGAGTTCGCGTTCCTGTATGCCTGGGACGGTTCCGGCAGCAGCGAGAGCAACAGCGATCTGTACTTCAATGTGGAACTGGACGGCCAGGTGTACAACTTCTGTGTGGAGAGTTACCTGTGCGGCAACGGCACGGACGTGTACAAGGCAGTTGAAGGCCTGAAGGTGGGCGACACCATCGATTGCGAAGGCTTCCTGTACTGGTACAACGGCGCCAATCCCCACATCACTTCCGTGACTGTCAAGTAATCCTAAACCGAACGAACAACAACGCCCGGGCAGGCTGCCCGGGCGTTGCTTTTTAAACCGGAAATTCTTATTTGCCGATCGGACGGCCGGCCTTGATATCGGCCAGGATGCCGGTGATCATGGATTCTCCGTCAACAGCGTCTTCAGGAGCGGAGTATTCGCAATTGCCCCAGGAGAGGATCAGCGTGCCGATGGAATCGAAAATAAACAGGCCGACGAGGCCGAAGGTATCATCCTTGCCGAAACAGTGTGCCAGGCAGATACATTTACGGATGGTAACGATGACCGTGAGGACCAGATAGGCGATCCAGAGGATGATGTTTACGAAAACACCGAAGGAGCCCAGCAGGGCCAGAACGACCGTCACGATGATCAGGCCGATACCGAACAGCAGCAGCTGGATAAACTCCTTGCCAAAGCCCGCGATCTTCCATTCCGTATAGTCGCTGTAGATCGGGATGAGGGATTTCCAGCCGGGCTGGCCTGCTTTGATGAACAGATTCCAGCGCAGGACAAAGCTGATGGCGACATAGGCCAGGACGAAGATGACGAACACAAGGAAACCGGAGATACCAAGGGACGGAGCATTGTAGCTGAAATTGATGCCGTACATGGGGCAGCCTCCTTTACGGTGTTTGGAATTTAATGGGATTATAACAAGATTAAAAGGGAAGTGTCAATGAAACCGAAAAAACGGGGAATGACCGTTTCATTCCGTATCTTTAATTTATGCTTGACATTTTTTCCGGGCTCATGTAATATATCCCTTGCGCTCGCAAGAGCGGAATGACGCGGGGTGGAGCAGCTGGCAGCTCGTCGGGCTCATAACCCGGAGGTCGGGGGTTCAAATCCCTCCCCCGCAACCAAATGGCTCAATAGCTCAGTTGGCTAGAGCATTCGGTTCATACCCGGAGTGTCATAGGTTCGAGTCCTATTTGAGCCACACAAGAAAGCAGACCCTTGAAGGGTCTGTTTTTTTGTGTTGGTTGAATTGAACCTATGACACTCCGGGTCCCGGAGGTCCGGAGGTGAGCGCTGCCAGTGGCAGATGAAGCGAACCGAAGGTCCAATGAGCAAAGGAGTACGGCAGCGGCAGCGTGACCGGACGACTGTTGCGAATTGTGAGGATAGGTTCGAGTCCTGTTTGAGCCACACGAAGACAGATCCATTTGGGGTCTGTCTTTTTGTTGACCAATCTTTTGCTTTATTTTATAATTATATAGTTATCAATCTCAATTAAACACCACAAGTCATCCCGATCGGAATGAAGCAATGCCGCGAGATGAAGCAAATATCTCCACGCAGCCTTCGGCCCTGACGGATATGACGGGAGAGGACGGCAAACATGGATAAATGGGATCAGCGGTTTATGCAGATGGCCTTTACGATCGCAGACTGGTCCAGCTGTTTCCGGGCAGGCCGCAGCATCGGCTGCGTGATCGTGAAGGATAAGCGGATCATGACCACCGGATATAACGGCGCTCCTGCCGGGATCAAGACCTGCCGGGATAAGGGCGAGTGCCTGCGCGACAAACTGGGGATCGCCAGCGGTACCCGGATGGAAACGTGTTACGCGGTACACGCTGAGCAGAATGCCATCGTACAGGCGGCAAAGCTCGGCGTGTCGATCGACGGAGCAACGCTGTACTGCACGCATCAGCCCTGCTCCATGTGCTGCAAGATGATCATCAACAGCGGGATCAAACGCGTTCTGTACAAGGAAGGATACCCGGATCCGTTTACGCTTGAACTGTTTGCTGAAGCGGGCGTGCAGCTGGAGAGATACGAAGAATAACTCAGCATTCATCATTCAGAATAAATGCTGAATTATGAAGACGGAGGCTGTGAACAGGTGCGTTATCATATCGACACGATTCCCGTGTGGGACGCGATGAAACTGGAGGGGGAATGCCTCCTGTGCGCCCTGGAACGGAAAACAGAGCTGGGGGAAGCGGAGCGCTATCTTGGCGCTTCCGTGATGGAACCGGACGTGCGGATCAGAGTGAATGACCGCGGCTTCTGCCGGAAACACCATGCGATGCTGTTCTCCATGAGCAACCGGCTGGGACATGCCCTGATGCTGGAAAGCCATATGATCGAGATCCGGGAGAAAATGGAACGGATCAACGACAGGCTGGAGAAGAGCGCGGCACAGCTCAGGGATGCCGGCATCGGCGACAGGCTGAACGGAAAGACAAAGTCTGCCGTTACGGAGATCCTGAAACAGGCGCAGGCTGTAAACGAGATGGCAGACAGCTGCCTGATGTGCGAATCGATCGCGGAAAATATGGGAAGATATCTCCATACGTTCTTCCACCTGTATCAGCACGATGCGGATTTCCGTACGAAGTTCAGCAACTCCAAGGGACTGTGCCTGCCGCACCTGGGGCAGCTGCTTGAAACCGCGACACAGGAACTGGGCGCAAAGGACCTGGGAGAGTTTGTCCGGACGGTGACAAAGCTGGAGAAGGAAAACCTGGACAGGATCCAGGAGGATATTTCCTGGTTCATCAAAAAGTTCGACTACCGGTATGAGAATGAGAGCTGGAAAAACAGCAAAGACGCAGTTGAGCGAACCGTGAACAAGACCCGCGGCTGGTGCGTGGGGAAAGAACCAAATCCTGATGAATAATGAACAATGATTGGGTGCTTGGAGAGGTGAGAGACAATGATGACCATACGACAGGTCATGGAGATCGTGGACGGGAAGGTGCTGATCGGGGAGGACCGGCTGGACACGCGGGTAGATACGGCATGCGGTTCTGACCTGATGAGCGACGTGCTGGCTTTCGTGAAGGAAAAGACGGTGCTGATCACAGGACTGATCAATCCGCATGTGCTCCGGACCGCGGAGATGCTGGACATCACCTGTATTGTGTTTTCGCGCGGGAAAATGCCCAGCGAGGAAATGCTTGAAATGGCGGATGAGATCGGGATCACGGTGATCTCCAGCCCGCTGACAACCTATACTGCGTGCGGGGAGCTGTATATCCACGGACTGCCCGGCACGAAACGGAAGACAGGCGTGACAGAGGAGGTGTAAGCTGTGGCGACCATCCTCGAAAAGAGTTTCCCGGTGGAAGCGGGCGCTTACACAACAGCCGGCGAAGCCTCCACGACGATCAAGCGAACGCTGAAACAGCTTGGCATCAGCGCGGAGGTCCTGAGGCATGTGTCCGTAGCCTGCTACGAAGTGGAACTGAACCTGGTGATCCATTCACTGGGCGGGACGCTGACGCTGCTGGTGGATCCGGAAAAGGTCACGCTGATCTCCAAAGACGTCGGACCCGGTATCCCGGATATTGAAAAGGCCATGACGGAAGGGTTCTCCACCGCGAGCGCGGAGGCACGGACACTGGGCTTCGGCGCCGGCATGGGGCTTCCGAACATGAAACGGAACGCGACGGAGTTTGACATTCAGAGCGAGGTAGGCGTCGGAACGACGATCACGATGAGCTTTGCGCTGGCATAGGAGTTAGGATATGGAGCAGAAACGGTTTCATTCGGTGAGGCTGGAAGGTGACAAATGCAGAGGTTGCACGAACTGCCTGAAACGGTGCCCTACGGAAGCGATCCGCGTCCGCGGCGGACGCGCGCACATCATTGATGAGCGCTGCATCGACTGCGGTGAATGCATCCGAGTATGCGGCTATCACGCCAAAGTGGCAGTGACGGATCCACTGTCTTCGATCAGCAAGTTCAAATACAAGATCGCGCTGCCGGCACCCAGTTTGTACGGTCAGTTCAACAACCTGAAGAGTATCAGCCAGATCCTGAACGGACTGAAGCAGATGGGCTTTGACGACGCGTTTGAAGTTGCGCGCGGAGCGGATGTGGTATCCCGGGCGATCCGGGAACGGCTGAAGAATCCGGATATTCCCCGTCCGGTTATCTCATCCGCCTGTCCGGCGATCGTCCGGCTGATTCAGGTGCGTTTTCCGGACCTGCTTGATCACATTGTGGACGTCCGCCAGCCGATGGAGGTTGCCGCCATGATCGCAAAACGCGAGTTCGCGCGCTCCCGCGGTGTCAAGGAAGAAGAGATCGGGTGCTTCTTCATCACACCCTGCCCGGCGAAAGTGACGGCGATCCGCCGCCCCATCGGGCATGCGAAGAGCGCGGTGGACGGAGCGATCTCCGTGCTTGAGATCTACGGCCTGCTGTCCAGCCAGATCCGGAACGCGCCGGTGGATATCAGCCTGGAGACGGCCTCTGACCTGGGCGTCGGATGGGCCCGCAGCGGCGGCGAATGCTATGCCGTGAACCCGGACAACTCCATGGCAGTGGACGGGATCGAAAACTGTATCCATGTGCTGGAGGAGATCGAAGACAACCGGCTGAAGAACCTTGAATTCTTTGAGGGCGCGGCCTGCACCGGCGGATGCGTCGGCGGACCGCTGAACTTTGAGAACAACTATGTGGCACGGTCGAATGTGCGCAGGATAGCCAGCCGGGACCAGAATCCGGATCTGAACGTGGACAACGGGATGATGACCAAGTATACGCTGTATGACGACGTACGGATCCTGCCCAACTCCGCGATGAAGCTGGATGACGACCTGATGGAAGCCATGCGGAAGATGGAACGGATCGAGAAGATCTACAAGGAGCTGCCTGGATTCGACTGCGGCAGCTGCGGCAGTCCGACGTGCAGGACGTTCGCGGAAGACGTGGTTCAGGGCGTGGCGACCAAGATGGACTGTATCCACATGATGAAGGAACAGCTGAGAGTCATGGCGCAGCAGATGGTGGACCTGGCGAAAACTACCCGCGAGTAGTTTTTGCAATTCATAATTCATAATTCAGAATTAAGGCGAAACGGAGAACGAAAAGATGATTGTTAAAGAACTGATCGAACTGATCGAAGCAAAGGATATGACGCCGGAAACGGACAAGGGCGTCGAAGTATCGTGCGGCTATACGTGCGACCTGCTGAGCTGGGTGATGGCGCACGGCGCGGCCGGCATGGCCTGGGTGACCGTGCAGACGCACATGAACGTGATCGCGGTAGCGAGCCTGATGGAGATGGCGGCAGTCATCATTCCCGAAGGGATCGAGATGGAAACGCCTTCGCTGGAAAAAGCAAAGGACGAGGGAATCTGCGTGCTGCAGACGGCGCTGACTGCCTATGAGATCTGCGCGCGCCTCGCGGCGGCAGGACTGCCCGGGAAAAACCGGGAGGCATAAGACCACGAATCAAGGGGACTGTCAGGCCCCTTTTGCAGAATGGTGATTTTGAGCGGAAAGGCGGGGATGATGTGTTTGTCGATCTTCATATCCATTCCTGCCTGAGCCCGTGCGCAGACGACGACATGACGCCGGCGAACATCTGCGGGATGGCTCATATCAAAGGGCTGGACGCGATCGCCGTGACGGACCACAACACAGCCCGGAACCTGCCGTATGTGAAGGAAGCGGCGGATTATTACGGACTGATCCTGCTGCCAGGGATGGAGATCACCACGAAGGAAGAAGTGCATCTGCTGGGCTATTTCCGGGATGTGGAAACGGCGGTGGCTGTCGGGGAGATCTTTTCAGGACATCTGCCGCCGATGAAAAACAAGCCGGATTTCTTCGGAAACCAGCTTGTCATGAACACAGATGACGAGACTGTGGACGTGGAGGAACGCCTGCTGATCGGCGCGACAGACCTGAACCTGGCGGAATGCACACAGATCATCCGGGAACACGGCGGGGCTGCGGTGCCGGCACATATCAACCGGGGGCACGGACTGCTGGTGAACCTGGGCCTGTTTCCGGAGGAACCGGTTTTTCCGGTGGTGGAGGTCCGGCCGGAACTGCCGGTGAACGAGAAACTGATCACCGGGAAAAGGCGGCTGTGGTCCTCGGACGCGCATCATCTGGGGGATATCCTGGAGGCGGTGAGCGAACTGGAGCCGGACCGTTTCTCGCTGGGCGGGCTGTTTGATCTCGTCAGCGGACGAAATCAAAATGGATCATGAACAATGAATCAATTAAGACAGGCTTTAAGTTTGCGGCATAATCTGTGGGAGGATCTGAAGGACAGGTCCTCCCATTTTGGTCGGAATGACATAAAATGTTAATATATGAACGACCAAAAGAATACAAAAAGGGACGGAAAATCCCTTTTCTTTCAAGGGCGGATATGATAAAATCAATCGGATAGCTGTAATGGGCAGAGTATGCCTTTACATAAGTCTCAAAAAAACCCAAGGAGGTCAAGGACTGTATGCCTGACAACAAGGAAAAGTACGCAAAGCTGCAGGAAGTGATCGAAAAGCACAAGGGTGAGCGCGG
>JAEEGL016392134.1_pt1 | contig 10388 bp, 5 predicted proteins | sample 9134231 | NCBI WGS metagenome assembly JAEEGL01 (sample SAMN16246548, study PRJNA631951) | gut metagenome | biome: gut microbiome; feature: rumen; material: fiber-attached | host: Bos | place: Iran: Karaj | collected 2018-10
AAAAGCCGCGAGGTGCTGGTTCTTGCGGAGAATATTACCTACAGCCGCGTCAGCGACTGGTATGACATGACCTGGCAGGATATGAAACTCGATGTCATCTGCCCGAAAAACCGCGCCGCTCATGCGCTGCAGCCCTGTCTTGTATGGATCTGCGGCGGCGCGTTTATTACCGAGCGAAAGGACATCTGGGCGCCGGAAATGATGTACTATGCGGAGCGCGGCGTAACGGTGGCGCTCGTCGATTACCGCACTTCCGATAAAGGTTCCTTCCCGGCGGGGCTGATTGACATTAAGACCGCGATCCGCTTCCTGAAAGCGCATGCGGCGGATTTCTGCATCGATCCTGAGAAGATCTTTACGATGGGAGAATCCGCAGGCGGAACGCTTTCGACGCTTGCCGGTGTAACAGCCGGCATACCGGAATTCGATCAGGGCGAGTGGCAGGAGTATTCGAGTGCGCCGGCCGGCGCAGTGGACATTTACGGGCTCTCGGACCTGCCTCTTGTGCGCGCTGAATCCTCCAACACGGACGCGGTGCCCTCGTGGCAGTTCACGGCTTTTCTCGGAAACGATCCGGAAAACGCCCGGAAAAAGGCGAGCGCGGTGAATTACGTCAGCGAACAGACCTGCCCCTGCCTGATCCTGCACGGGGATATTGACGATACGGTTCCGATCGCGCAGAGCGAGTCGCTTTATGAAAAGCTCAGATCCTGCGGTGTTCCGGCGGACTTCTATGTCATCGAAGGCGCGAATCACGGCGACGAGCTGATCTACCAGGACGAAGTCAAGGAAAAAGTGCTGGCATTTGTGAAGGGGATTTAAGGCTCGGAGCGGATTTCCGGCGGGCGGGGGGAATCCTGCCGTCTGCAGTTTCCTATCTTCAGGAAATTTTGCCGGCATTCACGAAAAAACAATTACGGACGGCTGATGCGGGAAAGTATAATTTTGTTATAGAAAAAAGAATTCAGCGGCAGTTTATGCAAAAAGGAGAAGGCATGAAGCACCGTAATGCCGGGCTGAAGACGGGAGGAAAAGATGAAGCGGCTTTTTGAAAACAGCAGCGGAAATTTTAACAGAAAAGGCAGATATTTAATTGCGAAACCCTGTTCTTCCCTGTTATAATACATTTAAGGTGAGTGCCCGGCGTGTGCGGCGCTCCGAACAGCATTTTTGGGCGGTTATTCAGTTCAACACAGACCGGCTTTCCGCGCCGGAAGTCAAATCCTTTCGGGAAAACAGCCGGAACATGAAACGGAGGAATTTATGGCACGAGACATTAAGAAACTGATTTCGGAAATGACGCTGGAAGAAAAATGCTCGCTTCTTGGCGGCGATGATTTCTGGCATACCAAGGCAATCGAGCGGCTCGGAATTCCGCGCTATATGATGTCCGACGGCCCTCACGGCCTGAGAAAGCAGGACGACAAGGCGGATCACCTGGGGATCAACGATTCCATCAAAGCAGTCTGTTTCCCAGCGGCCTGCGCAACGACGTCCTCTTTTGACCGGGACCTGATCTATAACATGGGTGACGTGATCGGCAAAGAGTGCCAGGCGGAGAACCTTTCCGTAGTGCTCGGGCCAGCGGTCTGCATTAAGCGGAGCCCCTTATGCGGACGGAATTTTGAGTATATGTCCGAGGATCCGTATCTTGCGGGCGAGATGGCGGCGGCTTATATCAACGGCGTGCAGAAACACCATATCGGCACTTCGATCAAGCACTATGCGGCGAACAACCAGGAAAGCGCAAGAATGAGCGTCAGCGCAGAGGTTTCGGAACGTGCGCTCCGGGAGATTTACCTTGCGGCGTTTGAGACGGCGGTCAAAAAGTCACAGCCGAAAACGATCATGTGCTCCTATAACAAGATCAACGGCGTCTACAGCGCCGAGAATGAATGGCTGCTGACGAAAGTTCCCCGCGGCGAATGGGGCTACGAAGGCTTTATCGTCACCGACTGGGGCGCGGTCAACGACCGTGTGAAGGGCGTCCTCGCAGGACTGGATCTCGAGATGCCCGGCAACACCGCCGAGAATGATCGGGCAGTCGCGGAAGCGGTCCGCGCCGGCATCGTTCCGGAAGAAAAGGTGGACGAATGCGTTGAGCGGATTCTGAAGGTATTTTTCGATTATGACGACAACCGCGAAGAGCAGGTCTTTGACCGTGCGAAGGATCATGAAATCGCAGCAAAGATCGAAGAGGACTGCGCGGTCCTTTTGAAGAACGAAGGCCTTCTGCCGCTCGATCCTGCGAAGAAATACCTCTATGTCGGCGAATACGCCGAAAAGCCGCGTTATCAGGGCGGCGGCTCCTCGCATATCAACAGTTTCAAGGTGGATTCGGCACTGGAATGCAGTAAGGCATCCGGGCGTAATGTCGACTACGTCAAAGCATTCCCGATGGATAAGGATGCGCTTTTCGAAGAGGATCTCGAAAAGCTCATTGCATGCGCTTCCGAATACGATGCGGTCATTGTCTTTGCGGGTCTTCCGGACATTATTGAGTCCGAAGGCTACGACCGCAAGGACATGCAGCTTCCGGCTTCGCAGAACAGACTGATCGCGGAGCTTCTGAAAGTGCAGAAGAACGTCGTCGTTGTGCTTTCAAACGGTGCGCCGGTCGAGCTTCCGTGGGTGGAAGAAGTTCCCGCAATCCTTGAAATGTACCTCGGCGGCGAGGGCGTCGGCCAGGCGACGGACCGGATTCTTTTCGGTGATGTCAACCCCTCGGGACATCTGGCGGAAACCTGGCCTGTGAAGCTTTCGGACAACCCGAGTTTCCTGAACTTCCCCGGAAACAACCGGAGAGTGAATTACAAAGAGGACATCTTTGTCGGATACCGCTACTATGACATGAAGGAAATGCCCGTGCGTTACGCCTTTGGTCACGGCCTTTCCTATACAAGCTTTGAAATTTCCAATCTCCGCTGTGATAAAGAATCCTTCAGCGACGGCGAAACCCTGAAGGTCTCGGTCGACGTGAAGAACACCGGAAGCCGCGCCGGAAAGGAAGTCGTGCAGCTTTATGTTTCCGATCGGAACGGTACGATCGAGCGTCCTCTCAAGGAACTCAAGGGCTTCGACAAAGTGGAGCTTCAGCCCGGCGAGACGAAGACGGTTGAGTTTGAAATTGACGCGCGTGCGCTTTCCTACTACGCAGAGGACCTCGGCGACTGGTTTGCACCCTCCGGTGAATATGCGCTCCTCGTGGGCAATGCTTCGGACCGTATCACAGCCTGCGGCAGCGTGAAATTCGAAACAAAGAAGATGCTCCCGCTCCACCTTGACGTGGATACGACGATCGGCGAACTGATGGCGGATCTGAGGACCGCGCCGTTTGTTCAGCAGATGATGCAGAGCCGGATGGCTGAGCAGAACACCGGCGAGGGCGGCATCTCGGGAGACGCGGAACAGGACAATGCGATGGCATCTGCAATGATGCAGTATATGCCGCTGAAATCCCTGATCAGCTTCGGCGTGATGGATAAGGCCCAGATGGAAGGACTGCTCCAGATGCTGAAGAATACTGTCGGATAAAAACACGATCCGGACATCCGCCGCCCCAAAAAGGCGGCGGATGTCCTGCTGTTCAGACAGCCTGAAAAGGATCCAAACAGGAGAAAACCATGAGAAATAGAAAGCTATTTATTGACGGCTGGAGTTTTGAGAAACCGGGAGAGGCGTCGTTTGCCGTTACCCTTCCGCATACCTGGAACGCGAAGGACGGCCAGGACGGCGGAAACGATTACTGGCGCGGAACCGCGAAGTATTCAAAGACTTTTCCGAAGCCGGCGCTTTCGGAAGACGAATGCCTTTTCATTGAGTTTTTGGGCGCGGCGATGGAAGCCCGGGTCCTTCTGAACGGAAAGGAAATCGCCAATCATGCCGGCGGGTATTCGACCTTCCGGGCGGAACTGACGCCGTACCTTCAGGATGAAAACCAGCTCGAAGTTTTTGTTGACAACAGCAGCAACGACCGGATTTATCCACAGAAGGCGGACTTTACCTTTTACGGCGGACTGTACCGGGATGTCAGCCTGATCACCGTAAAGAAGGCTCATTTCGAGCTTGTCAAGGACGGTACGCCCGGGATTAAGGTGACGCCTTCCGTCGACCTTGAAAAGAAATGCGCCAAAGTGACAGTGGAAGCATGGGCGAATTTAGGGGACTGCGTTTTGTTCGAGATTGACATCGAAGCGGGTCTCCTGCAGAAAACTGCAGCGCTTTCTGGCGGACATGCGGAAGCAGTGTTTACGATTGAAGACGTCCGCCTCTGGGACGGCCTTTCAGATCCTTATCTATACACTGCGCGGGCAAAGCTTTATGCAAAAAATCCGGGAAGCGGCGATAATTCCGAAGCTCTGGACGAAGTTTCTGCCCGCTTCGGCTGTCGGGAAATCCGTTTCGACCCCGACGAAGGCTTCTTCCTGAACGGACGCTCCTATCCCCTGCGCGGCGTTTCGCGCCATCAGGACCGGCTCGGCATCGGAAATGCCCTGACGATCCGGGAACACCGGGAAGACATGGCGATCGTCCGGGAACTTGGGGCGACGACGCTTCGGCTCGCGCATTATCAGCAGGCGCAGGAATTCTACGACCTCTGCGACGAGAACGGAATTGTTGTCTGGGCGGAGATCCCCTTTATTACAATGTTCATGAAAAACGGCCGGGAGAATACGATTTCCCAGATGCGGGAGCTTGTGACGCAGTGCTATAACCATCCCTCGGTTGTATGCTGGGGACTTTCCAACGAGATCACCGCGGCGAGTCCCGCGGACGAGGACCTGATGGAGAACCACCGGGCTTTGAACGACCTCTGCCACCGGATGGATACGACGCGTCCGACGACAATGGCGCATGTATTCATGCTGGAAACCGACAGCCCGCTTCTTGCGGTCCCGGACATCGGAAGCTATAACCTGTATTTCGGCTGGTATGTCGGAACACTCGAGCAGAATGAAGAGTTCTTTGACGAATACCATGAGAAATTCCCGGAACGCGTGATCGGCTTCTCCGAATACGGCGCGGACGCGAACCCGGCTTTCCATGCGAAAGCACCGGAGCGCGGCGACTACTCCGAGGAGTATCAGTGCCTGTATCACGAGCACATCCTGAAGGTAATTGACGAGCGGCCGTATCTCTGGGCGACCCATGTCTGGAACCTGTTTGACTTTGCGGCGGACGGCCGGGACGAGGGCGGCAAAAACGGACAGAACCAGAAAGGTCTTGTCACGATGGACCGGAAGCTGAAGAAGGATGCGTTCTACCTGTACAAAGCCGCCTGGTCGAAAGAACCCTTCGTGCACCTGTGCGGATCACGCAGGAAGGACCGGGAAGAGGAAGTCACGGAAATCAAAGTCTACAGCAATCAGCCGAAGGTTTCGCTCTATGTGGACGATGTGCTCTTTGCAGAGAAGGAAGGAAGCCGGATCTTTACTTTTGACGTCCCGATTTCAGGAACACACGAGATCAGGGCAGAAGCGGGAGAACAGTGCGACTCCATGACAGTTGTGAAAGTCGATCAGCCGAATGAGGACTACATCTTCAATAAGATCGCAATCGTGAACTGGTTTGACAAGGAAGACTACAAGCCCGACTGCTATTCGATCAAGGATACTATGGGCGAACTGCAGCAGAATCCGCAGACCGCAGCGATTCTTGAAGGCATGATGGCGAAGATGCGCCAAAGCCGCGGCGACGTGGCGGAGGCCTCTGCCAATAACGCAAATCTGCAGAAAATGATGGCAAGGATGACGCTGGAAAGTCTGTTCAAGCAGGCCGGCGGCGTTCCGGAAGAAGCTGTCAGAGCATTGAACAGCGCGCTGCAGAAGATCCGGAAAGGATAAATCAGGGGCTATTTCCGGGAATGCCCGGAAAAACGCTTTAGACTGCAGCGGATGCCGGATGAAGAAAAGAAGGAGCACGGATTTTCCGTGCTCCTTTTTAGGGCCGCAATGAGGAAAATCTGCGTGCGCCCCGCTTTTTGATTCGGCATGAGAGGCCGGTTCACTGCCGCGTTCCGGAAGTCTCAGGATTTCCCGTAGAGCCGGTTCATATTGTTGTAGAACCCGATCAGTTCCTCCCGGAGCTCCTTTGCGAGGACTTCCTTTTTCAGCCGGCAGTCGTTCTTCACCCAGTAGACCCACAGGCCGATAAGACCGCTGACCAGGAAGCGGTAGTGAAGGGCACTGTCCTTTGCCGGCCTGAAATTGGAGGGACCGTCATGGCTCAGCTCGTACAGCCGGTAGGTCGATTCCGTCATGCGGTCCCTTAAGCTTGTGGGTGTTTTTCCGAAGAGGAGCATTTTGTACAGTTCTTTATTTTTCTCGGTCACGGTACAGACCTCCAGAATATAGTCAAAGACGACATCTTCAAATTGATCTTCCGGATTGACCTTGGCTATGATGTCGCTGAAAACGGCGGCGTGTGCTTCCGCTGTAATGTCGTCAAGCAGCTGATAGAGATCTTCGTAGTGGCGGTAGAAGGTGGAACGGTTTATGCCGCATTTTTCACAAAGCTGTGCGACTGAAATTTTCTCAATCGGTCTTTTTTTCAGCATTTCGGTAAAATTTCCGCGGATCAGTTTCTCCGCGTATTCTTCCCTGCTGCTGACTTTTTTCCTTTCCGTTTTTTCCAGAAGATCGCTGAAATTCATAAAAGACCCGTCCTTTCTGTGATTCCCTGCTTTTTCCCGCGGATCTGACGCGGACAAACCGAAGCTTCCCTGCGAACTGCAACAGATCCGGGGGATCTGTTTCTCGATTTTTACATAGAAAAATTATAGAATGATATTAAACAAAATGCAACAGGCGTTGCAGATATTTTTACGGGGAGGAAAGATAAAATGGAGTTCTTGAAAGGCAGTGTTTTTGACCGGGATTCCATGCAGACCAGAGTGAAAACGACGCGGATCACGATGAAGGAAAAGCTTCTCGGTCATATACTCGGGCCGGGCTTTATCTATGTTTATTACTGTGTGATCCTTGGGCTTCGCGAGCTGTTCTACATGGACGTCATTCGGATCAATGAGGTGTACAACAATAACTACACCTATCTGATCATGACGACGGTAACAACGATTGTCGGCATGGCAACCGGCTTTTTCATCAATCATATGACGGAGAAAACCGTCTGCCGCGCGGGACGTTTCCGCCCCTACATCATGATCGGCGTATGGATTATGTCCGCCGCAGGGTTCTTTATGTTCTGGTCACCGTTCAAGGCCGGAACGACCGCATTTTTAGTCTGGCTGTACGTGTTCAATATTCTCTACAACTGTGTCGGCCTGCCGCTTTACAACCTGAAAGGGAATATGGTCAGTGTAACGAGCCGCAACGTCCTTGAAAGAAACAATGTTACGACACTCCGCTCGGCAATCACCGTGATGATCGGCGGAGCGGTCGTCTCTTTGGGCATCATCGGCATGTTGTACCCGTCGGTTTTGCAGAAGGATCTCTCGGGCACAAGCTGGCGCATTACCGTCGCAGTTACCGCCGTGATCGCGGTCGCCTTCTCCTTCATGGAGTATTTCTGGACCCGGGAGCGTGTCACCGAGGAGAACCAGATGGTTCTTGCAGACGAAACCGGCGACGCCGCAATCCGGGTGCCTCTTCTGAAGCAGATCAAAAACCTTTTGACCAACAAGTACTTTCTCTTGGCTACATTTGTCGCAATCGGCATGATTTTCTATGACAACCTGCAGGGCGGAAATGCACGGGTCAATATGATCACCTATATTCTCGGCGGCAATGACGAAAACAACATGCAGTTTACCTATCTTCTGGCTTCGATGCAGCCGATGGCGATCGGCGCTGTCGTGGTCCCGATTCTTGCGAGGAGGATCAACGCCCGGAAAATCCTGATGTTTTCAGCGGTCCTGACCGTCATCGGCGTAGGCATCGCGCTGATCAATCCGAGAAACTTCCTCGTTGCGGTGATCGGCGGATTCGTTTTCGCGGCGGGTATCTTTGCGGTCACGAACATGAACGGCATCTTTATGCAGCAGGCCTCCGACATGATCGAATACAAACACGGCTACCGCCCGGAAGGAACGCTCGCCGCGGGCATCATCGCAACCATCTATACCACGCTGATGACGCCGCTGAATGCCATTTATGAGACCGGTCTTTCCTTAAACGGATACGGCGCCGGCGCGATGGAGCAGAACCAGGCGGTTCAGAACTGGATCCTGTTTGCCTATTACGGCGCCTATGCGATTTTCGCTATTATTGTATTTGTTGTCTGCATTTTCTTTGACGCGGAAAAGAAGATGCCCGAGGTGCATAAGGAGCTTCAGAACCGGGCAAGAAAGGCAGCCGAAGACAGGGGCGAAGTTTATTATACGCCCGAGGAGAAAGATCGGATGGAGCGGGAGGAAGCCGCAAAGGAGCTGGAGGAGTCCAGAATTGCCGAGCTTCGTGCCCGATGCGCAAAACAAGGCCTGGACTTTGATCTGGAAAACAGGAAAGCACTGGAAAAGATTGCGAAGAAAAACCGCAGAAAACAGCGCGGATAAAGGGAGGAGAGGATTATGCCGAAATATACGGACGCCGCATGGGCGGGTGAAACAAAGGTTCTGGAAAACAGGTTTATGCGCGTAGAAGTGCATAACCGCAAAACCGGCTGGGCTTATGTCGAGTTCTACACGCCGGAAGGGAAACTGATGGGTGTTCTGCCGTATCTAGGATCGGTGCAGGAAAATGAAGGCGGTCCCAGGGGAAATATGGCATCCTTCCGCCGCATCGAGTCGCAGGAAGTACAGGAGGAGCATACGGAAGACGCGGACACGCTGATTTTCCCGGTGCACGCCCTAACTTTTGCGGAGATTACAAAGGGTTCTTTCGTCGAGTTCTTGACGCCTCCGGAAATTCCGCTTGTTAAAGGGACGATCCGCCTCACACTGCCGAAGAACGAAAGTGCCCTTCAGATGGATTATGATCTGACCTGGATCGGGCCGAACGGATTCGTTGCCCTTCACGGTCCCTGGCTTTACGCCGGCGCCGACAGCTTCGGAATGCATAAAACCGACGCGGTGCTCCCGGGCGTCGAATGGCTTCGGACCGACGAATGGTCCTCCAACCAGCAGTCGATGATGTGGCCGCTTTCAGAGCGCACGGCGGTGCATCCCTACAAGCTCTCCTCGCCGTTCATGGCCGTGAGCCACGAGGGCGATACGATTTCCCTGTCCTGGGATCCGCTGACACCGATTGCGGAAAAGCGCCCGATGCAGGTGGAGTACTATCCGCAGCCAGTCTTTTCCTCGCCGGACGTCGTGAACCACGCGAACCAGCACTTGATGGGCCTGATGCTTCCGACAAGTGCGGCAACACATGTCGAGAACAATCCGGCACCGCGTGCCGTAACGCCCTTCCCGCGCGGTGCAAAAATCAGCTTTAAAGCAGAGATCGCACTCGGAAAAGGCTGTTCTGTCGATGCACTTTCAGACTATGTCATCCGCCGGGGACTGCCTGTGCCGGGGCCTGCGAAAAAGCCGCTGGAGGAGCAGCTGCATTATATCGCAGAGCAGTACAACGGTCATTTCTTTTTTGAACAGGAACATTCGACAGGCTGGGGCGTACGCACCGAGCGTGATATGATCCGTAAACCCGGAGAAGAGCCGAAGGAGGTAAATGTACATATTCCGGGTGTCTTCCTGGAACGCTATATTGAAAAATACGCGGGAACCGAGCTTGCGGAAGGTCTGCGTGAAAAACTGAAAAAGGCAACGGCACCACGGTCCGACCATGCATCAGAAGGCCCGGCAGAGAAGATGGCGGTCAGAAATCCGCTCACGATGAAGGAGAAGGATCCAGAGGTGCTTCGCTCTTACGGCGACGGCATCCTTGCGCTGCAGGAAGCAGACGGATCCTTCCCCGCACGTCTTACTGACGAGCGCGCCGCAACCTGGCGTCCGGTTTTCATCAATCACTGGCCGTTTGCGGAGAACGTCTACAAGGCGATGAGCAACGAGGGGGACATTGTCCTCGAGATCAACGTCGTTTCGGCGCTGCACCTCCTGAAAATTGCCGAAGTGACCGGGGAAAAGAAGTATCTGGAAGCCGCTGAAAAAGCGCTTGATTTCTGTCTCCCGATGCTGGTCGCGGACGGCGGAGACGCCTGGGAGACGCCGCTGAAAGCGCCGAACCTTCTCGCGACAGGTCATGCTGCAATCGCATATGAACTTGCTTACCGTGCGACAGGCAAAGAAGTTTACCGCAAAAAAGCCATTTACTGGCTCCGCGGACTGCTTGTGTTCACGAACCTCTGGGAGCCGAAGAGAACCCACAACCTCTACAATACGAAGCCCTGCTTCTGCGCAACCGACTGGGCGACGACAAGCTGGATCGACGCTCAGGTGGAATGGGAGGTTATTGAAATCCTTTCCCAGTCCC
>JAEEGL017442232.1_pt1 | contig 10388 bp, 7 predicted proteins | sample 9134231 | NCBI WGS metagenome assembly JAEEGL01 (sample SAMN16246548, study PRJNA631951) | gut metagenome | biome: gut microbiome; feature: rumen; material: fiber-attached | host: Bos | place: Iran: Karaj | collected 2018-10
CTTACCATGGCATCGTACGGATGGATGCCCGACGCCTGGACTCTGTTCGAAAGAGGCGGCGACAATACGCAGGGCAACGAAAGTGACGAGCACGAACTCGTCGCCATCCTTGCGTTCGATTTAGGGGAATAGATCCTTCGACTTCGCTCAGGATGACACACTAGATTCGCTAAAACGGAGCGAATTACGGTTTCAGGAATTCGAACAAGGTAATTCCCGGAAGTTTTGCCTTGCTACGACTTTTCAGGTAATCGACAAGAGGAAGTTCCAGCACCTGTTTCTTGTATGCGGCATGGCGAAGTAGCGGTTTTTCCCCGTTACGGAACACGACAAAGCCCGTGTGGGTCGCGTCGAGGTTGTCCATATTCGCGACAAAGGCGACACCCGTTACCATGAGGGGCCCCTCGTAAGGCCTAGACGCCATCTCCACGGCACGGTCATAGGGCAGGTAGCGCAACTCCATCGGAGCATCGGGAGATTCGTACTTAATCTTTTTCGCCTTGAAGAACGACTGTTTCGGCATCGTGCGGAAAACAACCGTATCCCCCTGAATTTTCATGGGGCGGGCAAACGTTCCTTCGCCCACCCAGTCGGCGAGCAGATAATGCTTGCGGTTCACGTAGCCAATGTTTCCACCCCTGTAGCGGATTTTCTGCAACGTGTTGAAGATTTCGTTTTCGTTCGGGGAAATCGCCATGGCAAGGGCGTGTTCCAGGTACGTCACGCAATCGACCGAGTCCATATAGACAAGCGGCTTATTTTCAATCGAGTCGAGGTAGCTTTCGCCCATGGGGCCAAGCTTGTAGGGCGTTCCCTTCATGATTCTCGAAAAATATTCAAGCCTTGCGGTAAGCCCCGCCACGTTCTGCGCCGAAAGCCACATTCGCTTCATTTTTATGAGCGATGCGTAATGGTCGTTCGTCTTATAAACTAGACGCGTCCACAAGGTGTCCAGGACATCCTTGAGTGTTGCATCCGGGTTTCTCCCCGTTTCGTTCAGATACATGGCAACGGCAAGCGTATCGCCATCGAGCGTATAGATGTAGCCCACCAGCCCGTGAACTTCACCGATAAAGCCCGTCTTGAAACGCGTAAGCCAGGGGTACGGCAAATCGAGCATGCGCTTGCCACCCGTACCGAGGCCAGGACCGGCAAAGCTGTTGATATAATACTTTCCCTTGGGGTGACGCGCCATCTTTGCAAGCAGCGCCGTTTCGGTCGAGGGTTTCACCTTGTTCTTGGGAGAAAGGCCGCAACCGTCCCAGATTTCGAAATCCGCCGTATCGATTCCGATTTCGCGCAGGAATTTCATCTCTGCTGCACGGCCCCCTTCGACACTTCCCTCGCCCATCTTTTGCGCGCCCAGGTTACGGAAAAGTGTTTCGGCATGCATATTCTGACTGCGCTGATTGATTTCGTCAAGGATGCTCAGGAAAGGCGCCGCCGAATACGTGAACGACTTTATCTGTATTCCCTGCGGAACATTTTCCTGTTCGATAAAGGCAATGCCGCGTTCCTTGAGCGCATAGACGAAGGCCGCCTTGAAATAGGCAATCGGATTTCGCACGGGGAGCACCAACTGGCTAGAATCCACATTGATTCCAATCGCCCCGCCTATCGTAATTTCGGGTTTTGCCGAATCGAGAGCCCACGTCCACTTGCGTTTTTTTCCGGGGACCGTCAACATTTCATTTTTCAAGACGACATAGCCCACATCGGGAAGAATCTCTGCACGAGCGGTATCGCCCACTTTCTCGCCCGGCTTAAAACGGATCATGGTGCAATTGTCGTTGAATCCGAGAGGCGCAATTTCGGCACCGTACCATGCGTCATAAAAATTCTTGCGCCAATGTTCGGCACGCCACGGGCCCTTGTAGTAGCTCGAATCCAGGCGGATCATTCCCGATACGGAGTCGATTCCCAAAGCATGAATGGAATCCGCCATCGCATACAACATGTAAAACGGATCGGCGTAGTAACGGCCCGAAAAATTCGGATCACCGCCGCCACGGACATGGATAGTTCCGACAAACCTGGTATGACGCAAGCTTCCGCTTAAGGACACCTCCGTCTTGGGCGCATAATCAAGCGGCAGGTAATGAATTGCGGTCGCCGTCGTCAAGGTTTTCAAAGTACTTGCAGGCGTGAACTTTTCCTTGCCGCGGATATTTCCCCACTCGGCGCCCGTTTTCACCGAACGAATCGACAGGCCGTAGCGCGAACCCGGAACAACCGAATCAACGTAAACCTGAAAAGAATCCAGTTGAAAGCCGGCAAAGCAAAATGCCGAGAATAGACAAATTAAGCAAATCAGTTTACGCATATCAAAATCAGCAAAGATTGCTTCGCGCCCTGCAACAACATCGGAATCATTTAATGCTTGCGGAAACGTATCATGAAAACAATCAGCAGTACAATCGCAACAACACCGAGCGAAAGCACCACAATCAGGCGAAGGCTGAACCGGGGGGAGCCATCGACGACGCTGACGCCCTTGTCGTATTTTTGTTCTTCGACAGGTTGCATCAAAGACATGCGAATGCGTTCATTCACCACGGAGGTCTTTTCGCTACTCTCATACCCCAGGATACGATTGATTTTCTGATGCGCATTAAGCACCAAGCGCGCCGTCACCTCGTTCACGTCAGATGCATTTTTCAACAAATTCGCCGCAATCGAGCTCACCATACCGTTCACCGTCATTTCGATTTCACTCCACTCGGGAATGTTCTGACAGCTACGGCCATGATGTTCAAGCCCCTCGACCAGGTGACCGTAGCGGGCGTCCTGCATCCAGATACGGATAAGCCCCTTATCCGGCGGCAAAAAGCCGGTCTTTCTGGAATAAAAGTCGATATTGTCGGCACGGAGCATAAACAGGAACAGGTCCTGTGCGCGTTGCAACTTCGCCGGATTAGCATTTTTCGGAAGCGTGAGGTGGCTACCGCCCACGAACGTAAAGCTCCCTGCAGGACCGCTAGGCGTGCTTACCGTCGTGAGCCCGTCTTTTGCAATCGGGCTATCCATAAGGCCACCGAGGTCATTATCGAACTCCACCTTACGGATCAGTTCCGTCGTTCCAAAAATCAGCAGCTGTTCTGAGCGCACAAACCGGTCCGCACTCTGGCTGGAATTTTCCTTGAGGTTGTAAGGAGAAACGTCCTGATCGCGCAAAAGTTTCAGGTAATGGCGAAGCCCGACCAGGGTCGAAGAATCGGCCAAGGCGCTCCGGTAGCCAGTTTCCGTTTCAGCCACAAAGTCGCCACCAAAATTCCAGAGGAACGGGGACATCTGCTGATAGCCGGTCCAGTCGTCCTTGACGCCAAATTCAAAGGGAACGACAGGAACTCCATGACGATTCACGACGTTCGCTTCGGCAACGGCCCGCAGAACCCCATAAAATTTAGGATAGGTATCAATTTCGCTGTCATGCAGTCCGAGTTCCAGCCATAGGCGCTCGTTTGCAAAGAACCCACGGACATCCAGGAACCAGGGAATCGCATAGAAAACAGAGTCGTGGCCTATATGGGCGGCCTTCATCGCTTCCGGATAGAAGCGGCTCGTATCCACGACGTCCAGCAAGTCAGACACAGGGGCAATCAGCCCCGCTTTCGCAAAGTACGGAACCCAGCTCGAACCCAGCTGAAGGACATCGGGAAAATCAGTGCCCGAGCCGGCCTCGGTCGCAAGCACCTTGTTCAGTTCGCTGAACGCGCTTCCCCAGTCGAGGAAACGGATCTTGACCGGGATGCCACTCTGGTGCGAGTACTTGCGCATCAGTTTCTGCAGCGTGGCCCCCGTGTTCATGTCCTGGTCCATTACCCACAGCACAAGCGTATCGGCACCAGACGGCATGGCACGCAGTTCGGGAACGGCGTGTACCGGCACGGCCCCGCCCAAAGCGAGAACCGCCACAAAAACCGCAATGCCATAAATACGCTTGAACATAGTATTCTCTAAAATACAAATTAGCAACAGACTGCTAACGCGCTATTTTCAAAAAGTCCTCAAAATACTTCGGGTACGTCTTGTTGATGCAGGCCGGATCCATAATCTTGACCGGAACACCGCCCAGGGCAATCAAGCTAAAGCACATCGCCATGCGGTGATCGTTGTAGGTTTCGATAGTCGCCGGTTGCAGTTTTTCCGGAGGCGTCACCGTGATGGAATCCGTCGTCTCGCGGACATCGGCGCCCACCTTGCGGAGTTCTGCCGCCATGGCCGCAATGCGGTCAGTCTCCTTGACACGCCAGCTCGCAATGCCGCTAATTGTCATCGGGGCATCGGCAAACAATGCAAGGACCGCAACCGTCATCGCCGCATCGGGGATTTCGACGGCATTGAATTCGCCAAGGCTCTTGAGCTTGCCGCCCGTTCCCGAGCACTCCGTCCAGTCGGGCCCCATAGTGATGTTTGCCCCCATTCTCTTGAGGACATCGACAAAGGCGATATCGCCCTGACGGCATTCCGTACCGACACCCAGCACACGCACCTTGCCGCCCGCAATGGCAGCGGCCGCCAACGGATAGCTCGCGGAACTTGCGTCGCCTTCGACCATGTAGTCGCCCGGGGACTTGTAGACACCCTTGGGTACATAGAAGTCGACCAAGTCCGCATGCTTTACCTCGATGCCGAAATGTTTCATGACATCAAGCGTCAAAAGGATATAGGGCGCAGAAATCAGTTCGCCCTCTACATGGATATGCAGCGGAGTTTCGGCATAGGGGGCGCAAATCAGGAGCGCCGTAAGGTACTGGCTCGAAATGTTTCCGCGAACCGAAACGGAACCACCCTTGAGTCCGTGAGCGTTAATGCACACCGGCGGGAAGCCTTCCGTTTCCATGTAGTCGATATCGGCACCGAGCGCCCGGAGCGCATCGACCAGGTCGCGAATGGGGCGTTCTTTCATGCGTTCTTCGCCACTCAGGTGGAACACGCCGCGGCCAAGCGCAAGGGCCGCACACAGAGAGCGCATGGCCGTACCCGCATTACCCAGGTAAAGACCCGCCACATATTGGTCATCTTCAATCAACATCGACGGAGCGTCAATCGGCCCCGCGTTACCTTCGATGACGGCCTCGGTAAAGTCCTCGGACATATCCGCCTTGATGCCAAGCGCCTTGAGCGCTTCGCCCATGTAGCGGGTATCGTCGCTCTTCAACAAGTTATGCAGACGGGTGGTACCTTCGGCAAGTGCAGAAACCAGAAGCACACGATTCGTGATGCTCTTGGAACCAGGGACGCGAAGTTCACCGTTATAAGACGTCAAAGCAGGAATCTGAATATGACTGGGGCGAAAAAAAGGTGTATCCATATTTGTAAATTTATAAATTAAAAAAGGAAATAGATAAACGGAGCACTAAATGATGAGCGAAATCACAGACCTCAAATTCACCGTCCGCTTTTCGGACTGCGACGAACACGGCAGACTCAAGCTGTCGCGCCTTTTCCAGTTCATGGAAGAAGCGGCAATCGCCGATGCCGAAAGAAACGGATTTGGGCTCTGGCAAATGATGAAGGCCGGCTACACCTCCGCCATTACGCGAATGAAAGTCCGCATCAACCACACGCCGCTCATGGGAGAATCGCTAAGCGTCTCGACCTGGATCAAGGAAATCTACAAGGACAAGGTGGTCCTCAAGGACTACGCCGTCGTCGATAGCCAGGGAAACGCCCTCGCCGAAGGGACATCTTCATGGATTCTGGTGAACCTGAAAACCGGCTACGCCGAGAACCCTTCCCGAAGCCCCTACCCCTTCCCGGTGCAGCTCGAAAAAAGCGCTCTCCCCGAAATGCTCCAGGTACTGCCCATGGGCGAAGATCCGCGATTAGTTTATACAGAACAAGCACGCAACAGCGATTTGGACTTGAACCACCACGTAAACCACTGCCGTTACGTGGAATGGATTCTGGATTGCCTGAGCAAAGAAGAAATCAAGGAACGCGGCATCCGCTCGCTACAACTAAATTTCGTAAACCAGGTGCCGCTCGGCGCAAACGTGAACATCATCCGTTTCAAGGACACGAACCACCACGCGGTATTCTTCGGCATGAACGCCGATATGGAAAAGAGCCCCACCACGAACCGCTGCCATTTCCAGGCCCGCGTGGGATTCAGGGAATAATAAGGGCATTATCCCGCGGCCCTCAAGGAAAGACCACCCCGATTCCAGGCCGCATTTCAAACGAGAAACTCCCGTGCAGGTCGGTGCGGAATACCGCAGCGGAATCGCCTGTCACATAGTAGAGCTTCTGCAAGACATCTGCTTTCGGGTGACCGTAGCGGTTGTTTTTCCCGACGCCGATTGCCGCATACTGCGGCGACACCTGCGAAAGGAAGCGGAGCGTATTGCTCCCCGCCGAACCGTGGTGCGCTACCTGCAGCAGATCCGCCGACAGACTCGGCGAAAGTTCCAGCAGCCGATTTTCTCCCACGGAATCCAAATCGCCAGTCAGCAGGAGCGAAGGCCGTTCCGAAATACCGTTCCCTTCAACCGCATCACCCACCGAAGAAGGGGTGCGCCCCTCACCAGTAACAGCAACCTTCAGCACCACGCTCGCCCGATTCTCGCCAAAGCGACCATAGCCGACAGGCCAGAGGCTTTCTAGCACTACCCCGTCCGCAAGCCACACCGTATCGCCTCGGACAAGCGTATCGACCGGGATTTTAAACTGCCGGGCTATACGCAGAATACTGTCGGGTACCACCCCCGCCGCCGTGTCCGGCCCCAAAAACAGGCGCCCCACCCATAGGCGACTCGCAGCAAACGCAGCCCCCATTTCCAAAAAACCACCCGCATGATCCCTATGCCCATGACTCACCAGCACCCAGGAAAGCGAATCCACGCCACGGGCCGCAAGCGTGTCCACCAACCCCGCAGAATCCGGCCCGGTGTCGTACAGGGCGTAGCGACCATCGCATTCCAGCAACACGGCAAGCCCCTGCCCCACATCCAAAAAAGTCACCCGCAAGGGCGCCGGCTCCTCCCCACCGGAATCAGCAGAACAACAGGCCAGAGCGCACACCAGAGCAATCCAAAATGCGACACAAGCCAAGGTCCACACGAAAACCCATAAGTTTTTCTTTTTACAAGACTCCATAACGCTACAACTCCATTTTTCAAGGGATTCTCTTTAATACACGTATTTTTCAGAAAAATTATCCCTTTTGACGCCTTCGGCATCCGTGGCTGCGGTTAGATTATTACTATATTTACACCTAACCCGAGGTTTTTTATGCAATTACCCAAGTACAAGAAGAAAAAGCGTATCAAGCTGAAAGTCTGCCAAGAACCCGGCTGCGGCCGCGAATTCTGGGGTCACCCGATCGCCAAGTACTGCGAATTGCACCGCGACATCAAGCAGCGCCAGAAGCAGAAGAAGGACGTGGACAACATCGAGTCCAAGAACATCATCTTCCGCCACAACTACACTGAATCCATGGACCTCACCTTCAAGTGCTGTCTCGAAGGCTGCAACGAAACCTTCAGCATCCGCGTGTTCCCGAAACAGTACATCTACCCCCGTTTCTGCGAAGAACACCGCAACGATTTCAAGCGCGCAAACTACCTTCGAATCATCTCGAAGATGAAAAACGACTAAAAAAGGCGCATTTTTCAAAAAAAATGTGGAGCCACCCTTGAAATTTGGGGTGGCTTTTTTATATTTGGGCTCACACTCATGGTGGGTGTAGCTCAATTGGTTAGAGTCCCAGATTGTGATTCTGGATGTTGTCGGTTCGAGTCCGGTCACCCACCCTTAAAAAAGACCTCGCGAAAGCGGGGTCTTTTTTTCTCCTTCTAACAAATTTTTGCCAATGGGGGAAGAATCCCCCTGTCTTCGGCCTCGGCAATGCAGAAATGCCAGCATTTCTGCGCAGCTCTCGCCTCATTGCTAGTCATTTACACAACGCACCGATTCCATACCTTTCTTGGCTGTCGTACCGACTGCAGGTTCCGACGGGTAAAGGCTCATATTGCGGGCATTGTAGACATTGAATTCGGTAGAACTGAAAAAGCCTGTTCCACGGCCCAATCCCCAAAAGCCCGATTCCGTCGTCTTGCCTCCAGAAGCAATTGCTGAAAAGCCGGTGGAGTTATCCGCATGGAACTGCGCCGTCATAAAGTGATCGTACCACCCCACAGGTGACATCAACTTTCTACTAGCAGAATCGAGTCCACCAACCGCATCAATCAACTTATTGAATTCCTCTGCCGAAGGCAGATGCCAACCCTCGGGACAGATTCCACGAACAGGGTATGTCGGCGTACAGGTCTTGTTGTAGCCACAACCCTTACCATGGTCACTCCACGTTCCCGCGCTATCCATGGCGGTACTCCAATAGTACAAACGACCAAACAGTTCGCAATATGAAGCGGTATCGTTAAAGCAAGCGCTCCCCTCCGATGCGTAGTTTAAATTTTCGGCCATCCAAACCTGGTCACCAATTTGCACCGTCTTGTAAGTTTGCGCGTCACGGGAATCAACAAGAGTGCCATATTGAATGTCCGGATTCAAGTAAGCTTCCTTGGGGATGCTCAAGTCAAAGACAAAAGTGCTACCGGAGTCAGCTTCTGTCCAAGGAACCCAACTCGAAGATGACGAAGACACCGCAGAGCTACTGCTGGATTCCGGAACACTTCCGTCATCATCCATGACGCAGCGGACAGAATTCTCGTAGAACTTGTAATAGCTGTAGAAATGAGCTTCGTCTCTGTAATCCAATAAGACGCTATACGAGCTGTTTTCACTGTATTCCGTAGATGTCAAGAAGTACGCACCTTTGCCAAAGCCTTCGTAATGTACATCATAGCGATGAGAGCCGGCAGGGAGTGCCGAGAATCCAAAATCATCCGTACCATCGGCATCATAATCCCAACTGGAAGAATCCTTGAGCACATTACCAGCAACCGATGAACCCCCGACTTCGGCGAACAGGGTTTCCCACTCCGCTTTAGTCGGCAAGTGCCAACCACTGGGGCAGACTCCACGTACAGGGTATGTCGGTGAGCACGTCGAACCCATGCCGCAGCCCTTGCCGTTCGTACTCCATGTTCCCATGCTGTCCATCGCGACACCCCACGGATACAAGCGACCATACTTTGCACAATATTCGGCAGAATCGTTATAGCAGCGGCTACCGTCTGCTTCATAGTTCAGGTTTTCCGCCATCCACACTTGATTACCGATTTTTAAGGTCTTGTAAACCTTGCCATCGCGGGAGTCCGTCATTTCACCATAATCAACATTCGGATTCAGATAAGGGTCAACGCGACTACTACTGGATCCCCTCCCTTCGGTCGAGGATGACGAAGAGGGGAGGTTTCCGCTCGAGGCAGGAACGACATCGTTCCCGAAGACTTCCACGTACTTCTCGAATGCAGGTACCACGTCGGCGTAGCCCCAGCTTTCGATATTCTTGCGGATTGAATCGAGCGTTCCGTCGGTCGTAGCGGCAACCTGCCATTTTTCAATTGCAGCCTTCGTCTTGTCATCGCTCCACTTGCCGGTTTCCGCGAACGAATCTGCGAACTTTTCGATGCGCTTTGCAAGGCCCGCATCATCCGTTTCTGCCAACATCAACACGCTCACGGCAAGGAGCGCCGCGTTACCGTCACCATTTTCAAAGATAGTCAGGTCTTCGGAATTGCCGAAGTCGCCCGCAATACTGAACGCCGCAAGAACTTCCTTCTTGGCCAGCGCCTTCGCATCCGCAAACGTCTTGCCTTCTTCGTTTACGAGGTGCATTACGCGTTCGTATTCCAGCTCGGTAAGCACGTTAATGTTCACGCTTTCGCGGTCCTTCAGGTCGGTCAGTGCATGGAGCGTAATCTCGCTCGCCGACTCCTTGCCGGTAATTTCGCTGCGATATTTACCCGTCACAGCAAACACCGCACACGATGCAGAGAGCGTCACATCATCAACAGCAAAGTCCCCCTTATCGCTCTTGACTTCGCCATCAAAAACTTCGCCCGTATAATTCAGAGTCTTGCAGTCGATTCCCTGCACCGTCACCGCAGAGCCCTTCACAAACGGTCCCTTCTGCGATACACCCGCCACATCCAAGTCCTTGATAGCAAGTCCCGCATCTTCCGTGACGCCGCCCGCAAATTTATCTTCCGAACAGGCGCCAAGAAGCCCTGCAGAAGCAATCGTCATCAACAAAGTAATTGATTTACTTATGAACCTTTTCACTTTCCTTCTCCTTTTTTTTCAAACACTAATCTTTGAGGCAGCGAACAGAGAGAGCCATTTTCTTAGAAAAAGAACCGTGGAGTACCGAATCATAACTCATGTAAAAATCTTGCAATTCAGCTTTATCGGCACCTACTTCTGTAGAGCTCCAGAACTTCGCATACTCATCCCTAGCAATGAATTCCGAAACATCC
>JAEEGL010221979.1_pt1 | contig 10387 bp, 7 predicted proteins | sample 9134231 | NCBI WGS metagenome assembly JAEEGL01 (sample SAMN16246548, study PRJNA631951) | gut metagenome | biome: gut microbiome; feature: rumen; material: fiber-attached | host: Bos | place: Iran: Karaj | collected 2018-10
GCCACTATTGACGGACGGTCAACGTCGATTGTCATTGTAATAGAGCCGTTTTCCAAAATGTATTGGTCGTAAGCGTTGCCCGATTTAAAGGGAACAAAACCTGTCCAAGCTGAACCTGCATCGCAGAATCCCACAATTTGAAAATCGTTGATTAACTTTGAGTTGATAGGGCGGTTTGCCAAGTAGCGGAAAATTGGCCAGCGGATTTCGTTGTTGAGCACGGCAAATGAGTTTCCGTTTCGGCAGTTCTGTATAAAACCGCGCATATTGGTGGCAACTGCCTGATATATATAGTTTTCTTTTTGGTCAATTTGAATAGAACGGTCAAACATTCCGTCGGTTTTGAATTTGGTCCAGTTGTCTACTGCGCCGAGGTAATAAATGATTTTGCCTGTTCCAAACGAAGTGGCTCCTGCCAATCTAGATGCAAAAATCAAGCTTCGGTGTATTTTCTGATAGTATCTGAAATCAAATCCCCACGATGAAATAATGTCGTAGTTGCCTTCTACCTGCTGATAAAGTTCGCTCCACGCCTTGGCTCTTACGCCGGCGGGTGTGTTGGTGCCAAGGCTGCGGGTGTTGTCAAAATTGTATTCCAATTTGGCTTGTGCAAAAACTTGATAGTCAGGTTTCCGTTCCAAATATCTATAGTCGGTAACGAGATATTGAGCCTTGTCGTATCTAAGTCCGAGTGTGGATTTTAGTGCAGATGTTTGGTTAAACGGGTAACTTGCAATAAACAATCCCTCGTTGGTAATCACCTTGGTAACGTATGAATCCACATTGCGGAATGTGCTACGGTGAAAGATGTATTCTTTGTCGAGACGGTGTTTAAGGTCTTCAAACGAAAGGTAAAAATCGTAGCTATCAAAATTGCCACCGATGTTGATGCCTGCGGTGAGGCGGTAATCTTCAAAAAGATCTTTAATGCCTATTTTGAAATATGCGCTGGCTCCGGGGTTGAAATAATATGGACCACCTGTAAATGCTTGATAACTTTGGTTTTTGCCGCTGAAATCTATCTGACTTACAAGATAATCGATATAAAAATTGGTGAAATACAATCGTTGGTGAGGACGCACTGCAACTTCGTTTTTGTGACGTTCTTTTAAATCCTCGTGATAAAATGTAAGTTGCTGTGCCAATGGACGTTCTTCTTCAAATACATAGTTTGTGATGTCGTATTTGAGACTGTCGGGATGAATCCACTCTTTTGGAGGATTGGCGGCAATGCTATCGGCTATGCGGCGTTCTCTTTCTTGACGAAGTTTGCGCACTACTTCAAGACTATCTTGACGGTGCTGACGTCGATTCTCTCTTGCTTTGAAGTATGTGGTGGGTAGTGTAGAGGGAATGTCGGCAGCGGGTATCTCGTTTTTGCCAGAGAAAAGATAAAACCTATCGTTGAAACGGAAGGCCTTGTCGGTTGTATGGCTTTTGTTGTCGGTGTGCAGTTTAAGCGTGTTGCGTGAGTAGTTGGTTACCGGTTTGTAACTGTTTGTGTATCTGTAGTGTACGATGGTGTCGATAGCCACAATGGCGCTGTCATAAACCGATGCGTATTGATTGTATATGCCGTTTTGATTGCTTAGGTAGGTATAGTTGCCGGGCGAAGTTTCGTGCGGTGCAATTTCGTTTTCGTATGGCGAATTGGTTACACGTCGCAATACTTTGTTTTTAGAAGCAAGGTTGTATTCAAAAATGTCGTATGTGCGACCAATGGGACGGTGAAAATCTGGTTTTTCTTCCATAAGAGTGTCGCAAATGCGGTTCGACGAGAATACAATTTTGCGACCTCCGGCTGCGTATTTTGGGTCGATGTCGTCGGCAAGGTCTTGAGTAATGTTTTCAAATGTGCCTGATGCTACGTTCATTACTACAATATCTCGCATACCCGAAAGTTGAACGCTCATTACCATATTGAGTCCGTCGGGAGAGGAGTACATTGAGTACACTTTGTCGAATCGCGGCAGCATCTTGTTCATCATTGTCTTGGTGTCGGTATTGTATTGATACAAATATATATATCCGTGTTCTTCAATCACGAAACTAAGTATTTTTGACGTTGGATGCCAAGCCGCTACGGGGTACGAGTAGTCGGTGATTTGCTCTAATTTCTGTTCTCGGCGAATAAGTTTTGTAAACTCTTCGGTAGTGTTGTCGCGAATAAACATTTTGTATTTGCCCATACAGTTGGTGGTATAGATTGTAAACCGTCCGTCGGGCGATGTTTGGGGATTGTCGTATACTGTATTGCGCTTGGGCTTTTTGATGATGGTGTCGGCGCCGGGAATGTTTTCGGTGGGACGGTTGATGGCAAATTTCTCGTTGTAAAACTCTTTCCAATCGGGCGAGAGTTTTTTGATAGATTTGCCTAATGCTTGACTAATGGCGTTGTTTAAGTTTTTGTTGATGCCGGTAAGATAGATGATGTTTGGCACAGCATCGCGACCGTATGCTATTGTAATATAATGCCATAGCGAGTAGCCGGCGTATTTGGCGTCATCACCGTGAAGGTGGTTGATTTTTTTGTATTTTTTGCTTTCAAATCCGTCTTTGATGATGTCTTCGATTTCTGAATTCCATTTGATAGCGGCATATGCAGTAAGACCGTTGCTGTACCATTCTGGTAGCGAAATTACTGCCGAGTTTGCCACCTTGCTTTTGAGTCCTGTGCCATAAAGACTTGAAGTCATCAACACCGAAGCCACAGCCTCGCGTATCTGTTCGTCAAACTTATTGTGATCACCATCAAAATATAGAAAAACTTTGTTGTCGATGATTTTGGTGGTGCCGCCGAGATTTGAGGAAATGTCTGAAGTTTGCAAACCCACGTTGCTTTGTCGAAACTCGGTTAAACGATTGTATACCAAAAATATAATGCGTTTTTGCATTTTGCGTCCGAAAAACTTTTCCATTTCAGGAATCAGTTCCTGAGCTCGGTCGCTCACGTATTGCGCCAAGTCTTTGCCCTGCTGATAGTAGTAGGTGTCGAACTGCGGATAACGATAATAAAACCATTGAAATTCAGAGTATTGTACACGGTTTTGTCCAAAGTTCATTTGATGTCCGTTGTAAAATTGAGCCTCGGCAACAAACGATGCAAAAATGAATAACAGTGTGGCTATGTATTTGATATTCTTCATTTTGACGTAGTATACTTTGTTTGTTCTGGTATAATCAGTTCTATTTCTTTAAAGTCGTATTTTTTTGGTTCGCCGGATAGTTGGTTTTCTACTGTAATAAAACCGGTTGGGTCTACATCGCGGATTATTCCTTTAAAAACTTTGCCTTGCGAATTGTATACCAATGTTTTGTTTAATCCAAGCAAGCGGCTCATATAGTTTTGACGAAGAATTTCGGTTTCGCCGTTTTGAATATGAGCAAGATGTTTTTGCAGAATTTCTAAAAAAACGTTTAATTCGTCGTTGAGATTGTATTCTTTGCCTGAGAGAATTTTCATCGATACCGGATTGGGCAGGTTTTCGGGAAATGTACCTTGGTTGATGTTGATTCCTATGCCCAAAATGCTTGATTTTATGTATTTGCCCGACACCGAGTTTTCAATAAGCATACCGCAGATTTTTTGCATTCCTGAATATATGTCGTTGGGCCATTTGATTGATACATTGGGAATTTGGCGATTCTCTAAATATTCGGCAACGGCAGCGGCTGTGGCTTGCGATAACATAAATTGACTTGTTACCATAAGTTCCTTTGGATGAAACACGTAACTAAACATCAAGTTTTTGCTGCTTTCGCTTTCCCAGATGTTGCCGCGCTGTCCGCGTCCGTCGGTTTGAAAGTCGGCTCTGATCACAAAGTCTTCTTTCGACTCGCGGTCTTGCGAAATGCGTCGTTGTGCCTCGTCGTTGGTAGAGTCAATTATGTTGAGGTGTATAATGTTCATTTTTAAGCTTTTAATATAATTTTTACTGTGTTTATTTTTGGTTTTTTCACTTGCAACACCTTTATTATTAAATCGCCGTCGGTAAACTCATCGCCATTTTTGGGAAAATCCTTGTTGAGTGTGAGAATATATCCGGCGAGTGTTTCGTAGTCGTCGGTTTTGGGCAGGTGAAGTTTGTATTTTTCGTTGATATAGTCGATTTCTAAACGTCCGGAGAAAATGAACTCGCTGTTGCCAATTTTGCGTTCTACAAGTTCCTGATTATCGTGTTCGTCTTCAATTTCGCCGGTTATCTCTTCGATGATGTCTTCTACAGTGATCATTCCGGCTGTGCCACCATATTCGTCGGTAACAACTGCCACACTTTTGCGTCGTTTTACAAACTGTTTAAGCAGTTTGTCGGCGGTCATAGTTTCCGGAGCTTCAATGGCAGGCACTATTATTTCTTTGATGTTTTTTGGTTTTTTAAATAGGTCTAATGCGTTTACATATCCTGTAATACGGTCGAGACTGCCGTTGCAAATCACTATTTTTGAATATCCGCTTTGAATAAAAGTATCAGTTAGTGTTTTGATAGAGTCGTTAACATTTGCCGACACAATTTCGTTGCGCGGTACTATACATTCGCGAATTCGTATGTCTTTGAAATCTAATGCTTTTTTTAAGAATTGAAGACGTCCGTCGTCGTACTCTTCGTCGTCGGATTTGGATGCTGTGGTGGGTATTAGTTCCGAAATATTGTTGGGTTCGGTGTCGATAGTTCTGCCTTTGATTTTACCGCTTGCCGAAATTACCTGAAACATAACCAAGTATACCACAGGATAGAGAAAGTTGGAAATAAAATCTGCCAATGGTACAAATGAACGCAGCATTTGGTTGGCGTTTCTTGAAAACACTGCCGTGGGTAATGCCTTGCAAAGAACAACTGCCGTTATGATGGCAGCCACTATAAAAATGATGTTGCCTTGCTGGCTGAGTCCGAGGCGTCCGCACAGTACAAACGCCGCGCTTGCCAACACGCACTGCGACAGAATTTCGCCGGTGCGCATGCAGGTGATGCACAGTTCTATATTGTCGGCTGGACGGAACACTATGCCCTGGCGGATAGTTCCGTTTTTGATGTCGATGTCGAGCACAAGGCGGTCGCTTCCGGTGAGTGCGGTTTTTATTCCCGCAAAAAACGCCGACGAGAGGGCTGAAAGGGTGAGGGTTATGATTAATACTGTAAGCAATGTGATTGGTTTATAGTTTTGTCTTTGCAAAAGTACATAATATTTTGGAATAATAGAAAAGTTTTTTAACTTTGCAAAAAAATGAAAGCGATGGATAGCCTATCAAATTTGCAAAAAATGGAAACTACATTATCATTTACCAACGAAATACCGCTATTTAAGCAATTAGGCAAAATAGCATCATACTCAGAGCTTTCGCCCGAACAACAAATACAATACGACGATAGTTTTAACAACTACCTCGCTTTTATGGGTCAACAGGAATACAAGCTGAAAGAAGGAATTAGAATTGGCATAGATAAAGGTCGTACCGAAGGCGAAAAACAAGCCAAAATCTCCATTGCTCGTTACTTAAAATCTATGGGTACAATGACCTTGGAGCAAATTGCCGAAGCCACACAACTTCCTATTGCGGAAATCTCAAAACTATAACCACCATGCCCACAATCAATCATACGACACTAAAAGTAAATAATACTTTACGGGGGGGGGTAAAACTCACTCTCTCGTTTATAGATATTGATAATACAAATCCCTTGTAGAAAGCCAATTCGGTTTTCTGCAAGGGATTTTTTTGTTGTTAGACATTTTTAATAACCATAATTGTATAAAAAATGAAAATCAAAAATGTAATCTCAATTTTCGCCGTACTGATGCTCTTAGCATCCACGGCAACAGCACAGACCTCCGGCTTATGTGGTGAAAATGCCACGTGGGCTTTCGATACAGAAACACAAATACTTACTATCAGTGGAAGTGGAGCAATGGCTGATTATAATTCTTCTACTATGCCTTGGAAGGACTTAAAAGCCAATATTCAATCCGTGGTTATTAATGAAGGTATCACAATTATTGGTAGATCTGCTTTTCTCGGATGTGCTAATCTTAACTCTGTTATTATCCCCGAATCTGTTACAACTATCGGTCAGTCTGCGTTCAAGAATTGTACAAGCCTATCTATCTCCATCCCCAAAACTGTAACAACCATTGATGGTAAATTAACTTTCTCGCAAGTCGAAAGTATTGAGTACCATGGCGAGGCTACACCACAAGATGGTTATCCAGCATGGGGAGCATATTCATTTAATGGCAGTTGTTTCATTTATGCTGATAACGAAAAAACAATCCTAAAATATTATATTGGCAAAGGCGGTAATGTTGTTGTTCCCGAAGGTGTTACAACTATTGGGGTTGAAGATGAAAAGCGGGTATTCAATAATTTGTGGGTTGAAACAACAATTACCTTTCCCGAAAGCCTTACAACAATAAAAAGTGTTATTTGCAACCCTTATGTTGATCATCAATGGTTGATAAAAAGTATATATTTCAAAAACGACCCTAATAATCTTCAATGGACATATACATATTGGATGGATGGTTATTTCATTTGTTACGTATCTCCGCAAAAATTGGGTATTTGGCAAGAGAAATTCGGAGATTTAGAAAATGACTATGGTATTTCCTTTGTTGTTAGTGGTGTCGAGTTTGAGCAAAACGGTGTTGTCTATATATTAAGTGAAGACGGCTCGGCTACGGTAAAGGGGTATACCGCTTCCATTCCTAACGAATTAGTTATTCCCTCCACAATCACCAAAGATGGTGTTAATTACAACGTTACCAATATACTACAAGGAGCATTTAGAAGTTGCACCAAACTAACTTCTGTAATCATCTCCGATGGTGTTACAAAAATCAAAAACTATACTTTTAAGGAGTGCACCAACTTAACCACTGTCAACATCCCCGAAGGTGTTACTACCATAGATGAGGAAGCCTTTTGGAATTGCCGCGGTCTCACATCTATAAACATTCCTGAAAGTGTTACTTCGTTTGGTGAATATGCGTTCGAGGGAGTATTACATGCCGAGGTGTGGTGGCAAGCCTCGCCAGATGTATTTAAATCAGGCATATTTTCCTCTAACACGCCACAAATCCACGTCCCCGCCGAAACAATTGATGCTTTTAATGAGAAATACGGCAGCAAGTACAACTTTGTAGGTGATATTAAGAAAATCAGCAACAATGACATCACCATCCCCGCTCAAACCTACACCGGCTCTGCCCTCACGCCCGTAGTAAAAGATGGCGAGAAAACGCTTGTTGAAGGCGAGGATTACACCATCACCCTGCCCGAAGGCGGCTGCACCAATGTGGGTGAATACACCGTTACTCTCACCGGCAAAAAACTCTATTACAAATCGGCTGAGAAAACGTTTACAATTACCCCTGCGCCTATAACCATCACCGCCGATGATAAATCCAAAATCTATGGCGAATCAGACCCCATACTCACAGCCAAGGTTTCGGGTATGGTAAACAACGAAAGCACCGACCTTATAAAATACACCCTCACTCGCGCCGAAGGTGAAAATGTTGGTGAGTATGCCATTACTGCAAAAGGAAATGAAATACAAGGCAATTATAAGGTTAGTTTTGTGGATGGAAAACTGACGATTAAAGATAAATCCACCACACCTATTGCCTCTTTAGCAGATTCTCAAGGAGTAAAAGTATGGTCATTTAACCATATCATCTACATCGAAAACGCACCCGACACCAAATACACTATCATCGACACCAATGGTCGTATAATAACAACTTCAACTACAAAATCTACAAAAGAGGAAATCACGATTGATAAATCTGGAATAATGATTGTTGTGATTGATAATCAATCGTTTAAGGTTATAAATTAATCCAAAATTATCCTTTTCTGTGTTTTGCAAATGCGTATTCGATAGCCACGCCGAGGTTGCGTTTGTATACCGGTTTGGTCATAAAGCCGTAAACGTTTTGTAGTGTGGCAGCTTCGATGGTTGAGGGCGACGAGTCGCCGGTAATAAATATTATCGGCGTCTTGTATTTTTGGGCAATGATTTTGGCAGTTTCCACGCCGTCGATATTGCCGTCGAGATGGATGTCCATAAGGATGACGTCGATGTCGCTGTATGTGTCGCAAGCGGCTACGGCATCTTCGCCAGTACGCACTGTGGCTACTATTTCATAGTTTAACTCTTGTATAAACATCTGAAATATAGTGCATAGCATCTTGTCGTCTTCTACAATGAGTATTTTTTTTGCGTTCATCTGGTAGTAATAAAAGTTTTTTTGATTTGCAAATTTAGTAATTTTGCCCCAAAATTACTAAATTTTCCTTTTCGGCGTATGAATATAGTAATAGATTTTGGCAACACACGGTGCAAATTTTATTTTTTTGACAATCAGCGGCTCTCTCACACCAAAATTGTTGAAAATAGTGACCCGTGTTTCTCGGAAAAAATGTTAAATATTGTTAACGATTCAAAAATATCAGACGCTATTATCTCTTCTGTAGCATCTATTCCTGATTCGTTAATTGCTTTATTATCAAAATGTTGCAATAAGGTAATTGTACTTAATTCTGATACAAGTGTGCCAATATCAAATAGTTACGATAATCCTAAGCTTCTTGGCAACGACCGTTTGGCTGCTGCAGTAGGCGCCACGGTGCTGTTTCCCGGTCGCGATGTTCTGGTCGTAGATGCCGGTACTGCAATTACTTACGAGTTTATCAGCGGACAAAATCGTTACCTCGGAGGCAGCATTTCGCCGGGTCTCGGGCTTCGTTTTGCCTCGCTTCATGAACATACCGCCAAACTGCCTTTGGTGCAGCCCAACACCGATTCTGAAAAAATAGCAACCAATACGCAAAGTGCTATAAATAACGGAGTTGTAAACGGAATTGTGGCAGAAATTATGTGGAATATCAGCTTTGCAAAAGAGCATTTAAATAATCCTGCAATAATTTTAACAGGAGGAGATACGATTTTCTTGGCAGAGAAATTAAAAAACACGATATTTGCACAGCCAAATTTAGTGGCAATTGGATTAAACAGAATTTTACAATACAATGTATCTGAAAACGATTAAAATATTGATAACTATGCTTTTAGCGGCGGTTTGTCTGCCGTCTGAAGCTCAAAAAATTACTTTTTCGCCCTATTCACGCTACGGTGTGGGCGACATTTCCGCACCTGTACTCGGTCACAATGTTGCTACCGGAGGCTCGGGAATTGGCAGAAGTTCCGAAGTGTATCTCAACCTTTTGAACCCTGCCGCCAACAACAATTTGCCGTTGCAGCGTTTTATTTTCGACGTGGGTATGGAAACCAAATACACCACAGTGTCGTCGTCATCGGCAAGTCAGCGAAACAACAACACCACTTTTAAATATCTTGCCGGCGGTTTTGCTGCCAAGCCATGGTGGAGTTTTGTTTTTGCACTTCGTCCGTATAGTGCTGTGGGCTATTCTATGAAAGACACCCTTATAATGCAAAACGGTTCTGATCAACTGTATTACGGCTTTACGCAAAGCGTCGAAGGTTCGGGAGGATTAAACACAGTTTTGCTCTCCACATCGTTTAAATTTTTCAAAATGTTGTCGGTGGGCGTTACCGGCTCTTGCCTTTTTGGCAGTCTCGACCGCTCAAATGTGATTCAAGTGATCACCACCGACAATTATTATAGCTCTACAATTTCTTACAACAATAGATATTTGATGCACGGTTTCGGTTGTGATTTTGGAGCTCATTTTCAGAAATCATTTAAATCGCCCAAAGATTCTACCAAAACTATGCTCAGAGTGGGTTTAGGAGCTACATTGGGAACCGATACTAAGTTGAAGTCGCGCAACGAATTACAAATTTTAAATCATTTTAACTATCTGTCTACTTCAACTATCGACACCATTTGCAACGATACATTAACAAAAGGCAACGTAACGCTTCCGAAGATAATCGGCTTTGGAGCATCGGTTGAACTTTACGACCGTCTCACCGTTATGGCAGACTATTCGTATCAAGATTGGACGAACTTTGACATAGAAGGAGAAAACAACACCCCGCTACGCAAAAGTTCATTTATGTCGGCGGGAGTTGAATATGTGTGGGATCGTTATTCGTCGCGATTTTTCAAAACTATTGAGTACCGCGCCGGAATACACACCGAAGACACATATCTTGAACTCAATGGCACCACCATCAAAAACCAAGGTTTTACATTTGGTTTAGGTCTGCCGTTGCGCAGCATCTTGCTCAATATCGGCTGTGATATGGGCAAGAGAGGTACCACAAACAACAATTTGTATGAAGAAAAATACTTTTTACTCCATTTCAACGTTACTATACATGACGTTTGGTTTGTAAAAAGGAAATTTCAATAGAGTAGAATAAATTTTTTTAATTTTTAAATTTTAGTATTATGATAA